>Ga0265300_10002393_pt1 | contig 16271 bp, 5 predicted proteins | sample AusTroGonzalo_MG_FD_193482 | JGI IMG/M metagenome (GOLD analysis project Ga0265300, IMG submission 193482) | Bovine rumen microbial communities from tropical cattle in Woodstock, Queensland, Australia - Gonzalo_03 | ecosystem: Host-associated > Mammals > Digestive system > Stomach > Rumen ...
ACCAGGTGGTCGCCTGGCTCGAGGATTGCATCCAGAACAGCGGTTTCGGCCTGGTCAGCGACCAGCGCAACCTCTGGCCCTACTCCAACCAGTGGACGGCTCCCGACTATCCGTACGCCAGTGAGAACGGCCTGAAGTGGGAGACGAACGAGAACAAGGAGATCATGTTCGCCGTCAAGATGGGTAACGCCGGTTACTCCGACAGCCACGACGAGATGCGTTTCAACCGCCTTCCGGAGTACTACGGCCTGCGCAAGACGTCCGAGGCGGCCTTCCCCTTCAACACCCAGGGCTATTCCAACGGTCCCGTCTGCGAGACCCTCTGGACCGACTGGGGCTCCGATCCCGACTATGCGGGCGACGTGCGCCGCGTCGGCTCCATCTGCGACCGCCGCGTGGAGCTTCCCGACTACAAGGGCGACTCCGCCAAGGAAGTGGAGAACACCTTCCTGCTGGGCAAGAAATACGTGGGCTGCGGTGCGTATGACCACACCACGGGTACGCTCTATGTCGCCTTCAGCTACTTCTACGGCGGCAAGAACAGCAAGCAGGAAGGCCAGATGCAGTCGCTGGTGTGGCTGCGCTTCGCCGACGTGCTCCTGATGCACTCCGAGCTGACCGACGGCAAGGTGATCTACAACGGCAAGAGCGGCCTCAACGCCGTCCGCGCCCGTGCCGGCCTGGGCGACAAGGCCTATTCGCTGGACCTGCTCAAGAAGGAGCGCCGTTACGAGCTCTGCTGCGAGGCCATCCGCTGGAACGACCTGCGTCGCTGGGGCAATGTGTCGGAGATTGTCAAGAACCAGGTGGGCAACACGATCACGAACGAGAAGGCCACGGGCAAGTATGCCTTCACGGTGGACTTCATGAAGCGTTACGAAGACACCCAGGGCGGTTTCTTCAAGATTCCTGACTCCCAGATCACGCTGTCCGAAGGCGTCCTGGAGCAGAACCCCGGCTGGGACAATGACGCCAACTGGGCCAAGGGCGACCTGCCTTACAAGTTCAAATAGTCGACAGACTTTTACTCAAACATAAAAAAGGGACCGCAGGCGCTGCGGCCCCTTTTTTTATGCTTTTGAACGATTTTTAAAAGTCAGGTGCGACATTTCACGAATATTTCAAAACATTCTTATTAATAACCACGTCATTAATTAATATTTCTGAATATTTGGAAGGCTGCATGCAGTTTTTTAGCTTTGTGTTGCGAGTATTCAGCAATATGTTGCATACATCGCAGTAGAAACGACACTATACCAATCCATTTTAACTAAAAACCAACGAAAATGCTTAAAAAACTGCTGAAAGTTGCTGGTATCTTTATGATCTTCAGCACTTTATGGGGAGGCCTCTCCGCCTCCGCACAGACGCAAGCCATCAGTGGTAAGGTGCTCGACACCGGCGGACAGCCGGTCATCGGCGCAGCCGTGATGATTCCCGGCACCACCAATGGTGCCACCACCGACCTGGACGGTAACTTCACCCTCCGCGTCGCCGCAGGCTCGACCCTCGAAGTCTCCTGCATCGGTTACACCACGCAGCGCGTCAAGGCCGCCAACGGCATGACGATCACGCTCCAGGACGACACCGAGATGCTGGAAGAGACCGTGGTCATCGGTTACGGCGTCCAGAAGAAGAGCGACCTGACCGGTTCCGTCGCCTCCGTGCGCGAGACCGAGCTCTCGAACCGCTCGACCTCCGACGCTGCCGCCGCCCTTCAGGGTAAGGCCGCCGGTGTCCAGATCTTCAACGACTCCGGTGCTCCGGGTGAAGGATCCTCGATCCGCGTCCGTGGTATCTCCTCCAACTCCGGCTCCGGCCTCGGCCCGCTCCTCATCGTGGACGGTCTGAAAGTCGACAATATCAACTACCTCGATCCTTCCATGATTGAGTCCATGGAGGTCCTGAAGGATGCCGCTTCCGCCGCTATCTACGGTGCGCAGGCCGGTAACGGTGTCATCCTCATCACCACCAAGAACGGCGGCAAGGAGAAGAGCAAGGATGGCAACATCTTCTACAACTACAAGCTCACCCTCGCCCAGCTCGGCCACCACGCCGAGGTCATGAAGGCTGCGCAGTACATCGACTGGCAGCAGCAGCTCGGCAACCTCCCCGACACCGAGACGCTCATCGCCACCGGCGTGTGGGACGGCATGACCGACACCAACTGGGCCGACGTCCTCTACGGGACGGGCGTGACGCACAGCCACACCTTCGGCGCCCAGGGCGGTAACGACCGCGGCTCCTACTTCGTTTCCCTCAACTACGTGGACGAAGACGGTATGGCCCGTGGCAACACCGATACCTACAAGCGCTTCACCGCGCAGATCAACGCCGACTACAAGATCAAGTCCTGGTTCCAGATCGGTACCAACACCTCCATCGAGCGCCGCAAGCAGCAGAAGATCGGCGAGCACTCCGAGTACGCCGGCAGCAGCGCAGGCCTCCTCGGTACCCTCGTCATCGACCCGCTCACCCCGGTCTACTTCAAGTCCTACGACGAACTCAGCCAGGGCATGAAGGACGCCGTTGACGGTGGCAAGCAGATCGTTTACGGTCCCGCCGAGCATCCGGGCTGGTACTACGCCGTGTCCAAGATCCTCGAAGGTGACGGTATCAACCCGCTCATCTACCGCGACCGCAACCAGAAGAAGGAAGAAGGCTGGCAGATCCGCGGTACCGTGTACGCCAACCTGACTCCGGTCAAGGGCCTCGTGATCACGTCCCGTCTGGGCTACCGCATCAAGCAGTCCTACGACAGCAACTATCAGGAGCCTTACTATGCCAACGTCAAGTCCTATTCCACGACTTACAGCATCTCGGCTTCGTCCTCCCAGAGCCACTACTATCAGTGGGAGAACTTCGCCAACTACAACGTGAATCTTGGCAAGCACAGCATCGGCGCCATGGCCGGTATGTCCTACACCTTCAGCGACAGCCGCGGCGTGAACGTCGGCCTGGAAGGCGATGATCCCCTCAAGGGCTATGCCGAGAACTTCCGCTACATCAGCCAGGACAACGGTTCCGGCACCAAGAGCATCGGCGGCGGCACCCCGAGTAACTCCTCGCAGATCTCCTACTTCGGTCGCTTGATCTACAGCTACGACAACCGCTACAGCCTCCAGGGCAACTTCCGTGCGGATGCCTTCGACTCCTCCAAGCTCTCCCCGAAGAACCGCTGGGGTTACTTCCCCTCCGTCTCCGCCGGCTGGACCATCAGCAACGAGCGCTTCATCAAGGACAACGTCGGCAAGGACATCCTCAGCCTCCTGAAGATCCGCGGATCCTGGGGTATCAACGGTAACATCTCCGTGCTCTCCGGTTATCCGTATTCCACTTCGATCTCCTACAACAGCAAGAGCTATCAGTTCAGCGACTCCGACGTCCTCACCCTGGGTTCCCAGCCGGACGGCCTCGCGAACCCGAACCTGACCTGGGAGACCTCCGTCCAGACCGACCTCGGTCTCGACCTGCGCATGTTCAACAACCGCCTCACCATCGGAGTGGACTGGTTCAACAAGGACACGCGCGACCTGCTCGTCAACATCAGCCCTGTGGCTGAGGTGGGTATCTCCTCCACGACCGTGAACGCCGGTTCCGTGAACAACACCGGTTGGGAATTCGAACTCGGCTGGCAGGACACCATCGGTGACTTCCACTACAGCATCAACGGCAACCTTTCCACCCTGAAGAACAAGGTGACCTACCTGGAGCCTTCCGTGGGCCACCAGAAGGGTTCCAGCTTCGGTAACATGAAGTTCTCCACCTGGTTCGAGGAAGGTTACCCGGTGTGGTTCTTCCGCGGCTACCAGTACGCTGGCACGGATACGGACGGCAAGCCCCTGTACTACACCGCTCCGGACGCTGACGGCAACGTTGGCACGACCACGGCTCCGGTGGACGCCGACATGAGCTACATGGGCAGCGCCCTCCCGCCTATCACCTTCGGTCTCACCCTCCGCTTCGAGTGGAAGGGTCTCGACTTCACCGCGTTCGGTACCGGCGCCGCCGGCCATCAGCTGATGCCTTGTATCTACCGTGTGGACCACAGCCAGATCAACTGTCTGACCTACTTCTACGAGGAGTGCGGCAAGTCCCTCCCGAAGATCGAGAACATCCTGACCAAGGAATTCTGGAGCTCCTCCGCCGTCGTCTTCCGTGGCGACTACTTCAAGATCAAGCAGATCCAGCTCGGCTACACCCTGCCGAAGCAGTGGATGAAGAAGATCTTCATCAACGACCTGCGCGTCTTCGCCTCCATGGATGACTGGTTCGTGATCACCAAGTACCCGGGCTTCGACCCCGAGACCGCTTCCACCGGTTCCACTTCCGGTATGGGTCTGGACAAGGGTTCTTACCCGAACTCCAAGAAACTGATGTTCGGTGTTAATATTTCCTTCTAATCCGACTGCCTTATGAAAAAGATACTTACTATCGGTTTAGCCTGCACGGCCGCACTTGCGGCCCTGACCTCCTGCAACCCGGATCTCCTGAATATCCAGCAGAAGGGTGTCATCGCCTACGAGGACTTCTACAAGACCGACGAGGACGCCCAGTCGGCCCTGACTACCACCTATGACGCATTCATCAAACTGATCAACGACCAGGGCTCCAACAACCCTGCCTGGAACGTGGTTACCAACGCCTGCGGCGACGAGCTCTACTGGGGCGGCGGTAAGAAGAACGGTTCCAGCTCCGGTGGCCAGGAGATGAATGAATTCCGTACCACCTACGACAGCACCATCCCGCACATCAAGACGGTCTACAAGGACCTGTACGCCCTGATCTACAAGGCCAACCTCGTCCTGGACAACTTCTACGGCGAGAACGGCGAGCTGTGCGACTCCCCGATCAAGAAGAGCTGCGTGGCTGAGGCCCGCGTGATCCGTGCCTGGGCCCACTTCACCCTCGCCATGTACTGGGGCACCCCGCCGCTCGTGGAGCACGTGCTCGCCGGCGACGCCCGTCCGACCAACTGCGACCACGATGTCCTGATGAACTGGGTCATCAACGAGTTCAAGACCGCCATCCCCGACCTCAAGCCGCGTAACGGCAAGACCGACAAGGCCGGTGCCTGGAAGATCACCACGGGCAACGCCCAGGCCTTCCTCGGCAAAGCCCAGGTCTTCAACAAGGATTGGGCAGGTGCCAAAGAGACCCTCAAGAAGGTCATCGACTCCGGCAACTACGACCTGGTTCCGACCGACCAGATTCTGACCATGTTCCGCGTGGCCGGCGACGGCAACGAGGAGAAGGTGCTGGAAATGAACTACGTCTACAACCAGGGTATCAGCGCCGGCTCGTGGCACTATCACTTCCAGCGCAACCAGGCCCTGTTCTTCCGCAACATCAAGAAGTATCCTTCTGTGCTGCTTCAGGCCGGTGACGGCTGGGGCAACAACGTCAGCCCGACCCAGAAGTTCATGGATGCCATCCTCGCCCACGAGCCGAATTCCGCCCGCCGCAAGGCATGGTTCGCCTCCTACGAGGAGTTCCTCACGGACTACGAGTACCCGCTGAACGCCTCCACGGTGGACGTTCCCGACAAGGACGGCAAGAAGAGCAAGGTTTCTTACAAGGCCGACAAGGATATGACCAAGGCTGAGAAACTCATGGACTTCCGCCGCGGTCTGAACTGCGAGAAGTACGACGAGACCTACGCCAACTACGGCTACTACTTCATGAAGCTCGTTCCCTGGAATTCCGACCTGATCCCGAACAGCAAGACTGTCACCGAGGAGAACCGCATCATCATGCGCTACGCCGAGGTGCTCCTCCTCTATGCTGAGGCCTGCGCCATGAGCAACGATTCCGACGGCAGCGGCCTTGCCGCCCTCAACAAGGTGGCCAAGCGCGCCGGCGCCCCGACCTACGACAAGCTGACCATGGACAATGTCAAGCAGGAGAAGTGGTTCGAGCTCTGCTGGGAAGGCACCCGCTTCCCCGACCTCGTCCGCTGGGGCGATGCTCCCACCGTGCTCGCCTGGAAAGCCCACGACAAGACCCCGTACCTCGGCGACGAGTTCTACGTGAAGGGCTCCATGGGCAAGAAGACCACCGGCAACCCGCACAAGGCCCGCGTCTCCTTCAAGGATGACGGTTGGGGTGACTTAGGCGGTGGCTGGCAGACCGGCAAGCACGAGCTCCTTCCGTTCCCGTTCGACGTGGTTCAGCTGAACCCCTGGAACGAAGAGAAGCAGGAGGGTCTGAAGCAGAACCCGGGCTGGGAATAGTGTTTGTTTAGAATATAAGCTCTATTTCTTGGGGCCGCTCCGACAGGGGCGGCCCTTTTTTTCGTGCCGCACGATGACTTATTTATAAGTTTCTTTTATAAATAATATCATCTCGTCTGTTTATAATAATGTCGCAGGCGTTCTGATACATGTAGCACGTTTAAAAATCGGTCAAAAGTAATTGATTGCAGCTGAATCAATTACAAAACCATTTGCGCCTTTTCTTTTACTAGTCGAGTTTGATTACATATATATTTGTTGTGTGCATTATGCCATAGAATAATTAAAAACACTTATAGCACCAACAACCATTATATTAATCAAACCAATCCTGTATGCTTAAAAAACTGCTTAAAGTTGCGGGTATCATGATGATATTCAGCACTTTGTGTGGAGGCCTCTCCGCCTCCGCCCAGACGCAGACCATCAGCGGCAAGGTAGTCGACACCGGCGGACAGCCGGTCATCGGCGCCGCCGTCATGGTTCCCGGCACCACCAATGGCGCCACCACCGACCTGGATGGTAACTTCACCCTCCGCGTCGCACCCGGCACCTCGCTTGAGGTCTCCTGCATCGGTTATACCGCACGCCGCGTCAATGCGGCCAACGGCATGACGATTACCCTCGAAGACGACACCGAGATGCTCGAAGAGACCGTGGTCATCGGCTATGGCGTTCAGAGAAAGAGCGACCTGACCGGTTCCGTCGCATCCGTGCGCGAGACCGAGCTCCAGAACCGTTCGACCTCCGACGCTGCCGCCGCCCTCCAGGGCAAGGCCGCCGGTGTCCAGATCTTCAACGACACCGGCGCTCCGGGTGAAGGTGCGTCCATCCGCGTCCGCGGTATCTCCTCCAACAGCGGCTCCGGCCTCGGCCCGCTCCTCATCGTGGACGGCCTGAAGGTCGACAAGATCGACTACCTCGATCCGTCCATGATCGAGTCCATGGAGGTCCTGAAGGATGCCGCCTCCGCCGCCATCTATGGCGCACAGGCCGGTAACGGCGTTGTGCTCATCACCACCAAGAACGGCGCCAAGAACAAGGATAAGGACGGCAACATCTTCTACAACTACAAGATCTCCCTGTCCCAGCTCGGCCACCACGCCCAGGTCATGAACGCTGCGCAGTACATCGACTGGCAGCAGCAGGCCGGCCAGCTCCCCGCCACCGAGACGATCATCTCGACCGGCGTCTGGGACGGCGTGACCGACACCAACTGGGCCGACGTCCTGTACGGAACCGGTGTCACGCACAGCCACACCCTCGGCGCCCAGGGCGGTAACGACCGCGGCTCCTACTTCGTCTCCCTCAACTACGTGGACGAAGACGGTATGGCACGTGGCAACACCGACACCTTCAAGCGCTTCACCGCCCAGATCAACGCTGACTACAAGATCAAGTCCTGGTTCACCGTCGGCACCAACACCTCCATCGAGCGCCGTGAGCAGCAGAAGATCGGCGAGCACTCCGAGTACGCCGGCAGCGGCGCCGGTCTGCTGGGCACCCTCATCATCGACCCGCTCACCCCGGTCTACTTCACATCCTTCGACGAGCTGCCGCTGGGCATGAAAGACGCCATTAACGGCGGCAAGCAGAAGGTTTACGGCCCCGCCGAGCATCCGGGCTGGTACTACGCCGTTTCCAAGATCCTGGAAGGCGACGGTGTCAACCCGCTCATCTACCGCGACCGCAACCAGAAGAAGGAAGAGAGCTGGCAGGTCCGCGGTACCGTGTACGCCAACCTCACCCCGGTCAAGGGCCTCGTGATCACCTCCCGTCTGGGCTACCGCATCAAGCAGTCCTACGACAGCAACTTCGAAGAGCCTTACTACGCGAATGCCAAGAACTATTCCGCTGTCTACCGGATTACCGCCAATTCTTCGCAGAGCTACTACTACCAGTGGGAGAACTTCGCCAACTACAATGTCAATCTGGGCAAGCACGCCATCGGTGCGATGGCCGGTATGTCTTACACCTTCAACGACAGCCGCGGCGTGAACGCCAGCCTGGAAGGTGAAGATCCTTTGAAGGGTTATGCCGAGAACTTCCGCTACATCAGCCAGGACAATGGTTCCGGCACCAAGGGCATCGGCGGCGGCACCCCGAGCCAGAGCTCCCAGATCTCCTACTTCGGTCGTCTGACCTACAGCTACGACAATCGCTACAGCCTCCAGACGAACTTCCGCGCGGATGCTTTCGACTCCTCCAAGCTCTCCCCGAAGAACCGCTGGGGCTACTTCCCCTCCGTCTCCGCCGGCTGGACCATCAGCAACGAAAGCTTCATCAAAGATAACATCGGCAAGGACGTGCTCTCCTTCCTGAAGATCCGCGGATCCTGGGGTATCAACGGTAACATCTCCGTGCTCTCCGGTTATCCGTATTCCACTTCGATCTCCTACAACAGCAAGAGCTACCAGTTCGGCACCGACGAAATCCTTACCCTGGGTTCCCAGCCGGACGGTCTGTCCAATCCGAACCTGACCTGGGAGACTTCCGTACAGCTCGACCTCGGTCTCGACCTGCGCATGTTCAACAACCGTCTCACCCTGGGCGTCGACTGGTACAACAAGAACACCGAGGGACTGCTCGTCAACATCAGCCCCGTGGCCGAGGTGGGTATCTCCTCCACGACCGTGAACGCCGGTTCCGTGAACAACACCGGTTGGGAATTCGAACTCGGCTGGCAGGATAACATCGGCGACTTCCACTACAGCATCAACGGCAACTTCTCCACCCTGAAGAACAAGGTCACCTACCTCGAGCCCTCCGTGGGTCACCAGAAGGGTTCCAGCTTCGGCAACATGAAGTTCTCCACCTGGTTTGAGGAAGGGTACCCGGTATGGTACTTCCGCGGCTACCAGTATGCCGGCATCAATGCCGAGAACGGCAAGGCCGACTTCTACGCCGCCGACGGCAGCCTCACCCAGGCCCCGGTCGACGCCGACATGGGCTACATGGGCTGCGCCCTCCCGCCGATCACATTCGGCCTCACCCTGCACATGGACTGGAAGGGTCTTGACTTCACCCTCTTCGGCACCGGCGCCGCAGGCCATCAGCTGATGCCTTGCGTCTACCGTGTGGACCACATGAACATCAACGCCCTGACCTATTTCTATTATGAGTCCGGCAAGTCCATTCCGAAGATCGAGAACATGTGGGACAGCAAGGAATTCTGGAGCTCCTCCGCCGTCGTCTTCAACGGCGATTTCTTCAAGATCAAGCAGATCCAGCTCGGCTATACCCTGCCGAAGAAGTGGCTCAACAAGATCTTCATCAACGACTTGCGCGTGTTCGCCTCCATGGACGACTGGTTCGTGATCACCAAGTATCCGGGCTTCGACCCGGAGACCGCTTCCACCGGATCTTCCACCGGTATGGGTCTGGACAAGGGTTCTTACCCGAATGCCAAGAAACTGATGTTCGGTGTCAATCTCACTTTCTAATTTGACCGTATCATGAAAAAGTATATCATTTTGGGACTTTCTCTTGCACTGGCGGTGTTCTCCACCACCTCGTGCAACCAGGATCTTCTGAACATCCCGCAGAAAGGCGTCATCGCCTATGAGGATTTCTACCAGACTGACGAGGATGCCCAGTCGGCTCTTACTACAGTATATGCCCAGTTCATCAAAATGATCAATGATCAGGGCAGTAACAACCCGGCCTGGAACGTGGTCGTGAACGCCTGTGGCGATGAACTCTACTGGGGCGGCGGCAAGAAGGACGGCTCCAGCTCCGGTGCGCAGGACATGAACGAATTCCGCAACACTTACGACAGCACCGTCCCCCACATCCGCGTTGTCTACAAAGACCTGTACGCCCTCGTCTACAAGGCCAACCTGGTCCTGGACAATTTCTGGGGCGAGAACGGCGAACTTTGCGATTCTCAGATCAAGAGAGCCTGCGTGGCTGAAGCCCGCGCGATCCGCGCCTGGGCGCACTTCACGCTGGCCACCTTCTGGGGCACCCCTCCGCTCGTGGATCACGTGCTGGCCGGCGACGCCCGTCCGACCAACTGCGACCACGACGTCCTGATGAAATGGGTGATTGACGAGTTCAAGGCCGCCATCCCCGACCTGACTCCCCGCAACGGCAAGAACGACGTGGCCGGCGCTTACCGCGTCACGACGGGTGCCGGTTACGCTTTCCTCGGCAAGGCCCAGGTCTTCAACAAAGATTGGGCGGGCGCCAAGGAGAGCCTCGAGAAGGTCATCAACTCGGGCAACTACGCGCTGTCCCCCACCAAGGATCTGTGGAACCTCTTCCACATGGTCACCGACGGCAATGAGGAGAAAATCCTCGACATGAACTACATGTACAACCAGGGTATCAGCATGGGTGACTGGAAATACCACTTCCAGCGCAACCAGGCCCTGTTCCTCCGCAACATCAAGAAGTATCCGACCGTACTGCTGCAGGCCGGTGACGGCTGGGGCAACAACGTTTCCCCGACCAAGCAGTTCATGGACGCCATCATGCAGCACGAGCCGAATTCCGCCCGCCGCAAGGCCTGGTTCGCCAAGTACGAGGAGTTCCTCACGGACTACGAGTACCCGCTGGGCGCGTCCTCTGCCGACGTTCCCGACGCCACGGGCAAGAAGACCAAGATCAATTACAAGGCGGACAAAGACATGACGCCGGAGGAGAAGCTCATGGACTTCCGTCGCGGCCTCAACTGCGAAAAGTACGACGAGACCTACGCCAACTACGGCTACTACTTCATGAAGCTCCTGCCCTGGTACTCGGACCTCATCCCGAACAGCACCACCATCACGCAGGAGAACCGCAACATCATGCGTTACGCCGAGGTCCTGCTGCTTTACGCCGAGGCCTGCGCCATGCTCGGCGAGACCTCCGGTCCCGGTCTTGACGCCCTCAACGCTGTGGCCAAGCGTGCCGAGGCGCCGACTTACGACAAGCTGACCATGGACAACGTCAAGCTGGAGAAGTGGTTCGAGCTGGCCTGGGAAGGCACCCGCTTCTGGGATCTGGTCCGCTGGGGCGACGCTCCCACGGTGCTCGCCTGGAAAGCGCATGACGAAGTGCCGTACCTCCATGACGACTTCTACGTGCACGACTCCAAGGGCAAAATGACCACCGGCAGGCCGCACAAAGCCGTTATCTACTTCCATGATGACGGATGGGCAGCCAAGGGCGGCGGCTGGAAAACCGGCAAGCACGAGCTTCTTCCGTTCCCTTACGATGTGATTCAGCTCAACCCCTGGAACGAGGAAACGGGCGAAGGCCTGAAGCAAAATCCGGGCTGGGACTAGTATTCCAGAAATCAAAACCCCTTTTCAAGGGCCGTCCAGCAGGGCGGCCCTTTTAATTTTTATCCAAACTTTCAGTTAAGTGTCGCATTTTCAAAAATAGGTCAAACCAAATTTGACACTGCTTGAATCGTTCACGAATCAATTTGCGCTTATCGTTGTACCTGCCGATATTGAATCCGGCTATATTTGCTCGGGTTCAAAACCAATGAAAAGTCGTAGTACATAGTTAGTAATAGTGTAAAACAACCATTATATTCTAATCAAACCAATTTCCTTATGTTCAAACAACTGCTGAAAGTGACTAGTATCTTCATGGTACTTAGCGCTTTATGGGGGGGTCTTGAGGCCTCCGCCCAGAATCGTGCCATCAGCGGTCAGGTGATTGATGCCGGCAAGCAGCCGGTCATCGGCGCCGCCGTCCTGATCCCTGGCACCAACACGGGTGCAACGACTGACCTGGATGGTAAATTCAGCATCCAAGTCGCGCCGGGCACCCAGCTCGAAGTCTCCTGCATCGGATACGCGACGCTTCGTGTCTCCGCTGCCGAGGGCATGATCATCACGCTCCAGGAAGACAACGAGATGCTCGAAGAGACCGTCGTCATCGGTTATGGTACCCAGAAGAAGAAACTCCTCACGGGTTCCACGATTAATATTACCGGTGAAGACATCCAGAAGCAGAACACCACCAACGCCGTTGGTGCTCTCTACAGCTCTGTTCCTGGTGTGAATATCGTGCAGTCCAGCGGTGTTCCGGGTGCCAGCTACAACATTACCATCCGTGGTCTCGGCACCAACGGCAACTCCAGCCCGCTCATCGTTATCGACGGTGTGGCCGGCGGCAACCTGGATGACCTCAACCCTGCTGACATCGAGTCCATCGACATCCTCAAGGACGCGGCTTCCGCCGCTATCTACGGTGCCCGTGCTGCCAACGGCGTCGTGCTCGTGACCACCCGCCAGGGTAAGGTCGGCGACAAGAAAGCGACCGTCACCTTCGATGCCTACATGGGCTTCCAGCAGCCGAACACCAACGGTGTCCACGGCGTCACCGCTTCGGAATACCTGGATCTGGTCAAGCGTGCAGGCCTCGATGAATATGACAATATCGAGCAGACCATGCCCGTCCAGATGGAGTGGATCCGCAAGGGCCTGTGGAACGGTACCGACTGGTTCACCGAGTCCATCAACAAGAACGCCCCGACCAACAACCTGGCGGTGGGCATCACCGGCGGCGGCGACGCGGTCCGGTACTCCTTCAGCTTTACCAAGTCCTATTCGGAAGGAACCCTGGGCGCCCCCAAGCCCACCTATTATGACAGAACCACCGTCCGGGCCAATACGGATTTCTCCATCCTGCGCAAGAACAACCGCGACGTCATCAAGCTCGGTGAGAACGTGACCGTTTCCCTCACCGACTCCCGTGGCATGAGCACGACCGGCCGTGGCAGCGATGTTTCCAACCTCCTGACCAAGACCCCGCTCCTGCCGGCCTGGGATCTGGACGGTACCCTTTATACTTATGAAAAACAGCTGCGCGACGGCTGGGATGCCCGCGACAACGAAGTCAACCTGCTCGAGCAGCAGTGTCTGAAGGAGAGCCAGGGCAAGGGCGTGCGCGTCCAGGGTAACGTTTACCTGGAGGTCAGTCCGATCCGCGAGCTCAAGCTCCGCACAGCCTTCGGTTTCCGCGCCAACAGCAGCTTCTCCCGTGAATATACGCCGGAGTACCAGCTGACGGCATCTACCTTCCAGGAATATGACAGCGTGAAGCAGAGCGCCAGCGTGTCCACCAACTGGACCTGGGAACTCACCGCCAACTACAAGAAGACTTTCGCCAGCGACCACACCGTGGAGGCCCTCGTCGGTACGTCCATCGAGGCCACCGGCTGGGGCATGAGCGTCAACGGTACCCGTTCCAACACCAAGTTCGGCACCTGGGAGTCCGCCAACCTCAGCTCCGTTGACGGCGCGCTGACCAGCGACGAGCACGCGAGCATGGGCGGCAGCAACACCGTTCCCTACAACAACCTTCTCTCCTTCTTCGGCCGTGTGAACTACAGCTACAAGGACAAGTACATGTTCACGGCCATCGTTCGCGCCGACGGTTCCTGCAACTTCGCCAAGGGACACCGCTGGGGTATCTTCCCGTCCGTCTCTGCCGGTTGGGTCATCTCCTCCGAGCCTTGGATGCAGTCCACCAAGCAGTGGCTCAGCTTCCTGAAACTCCGCGGAAGCTGGGGCCAGAACGGTAACTGCCGTATCAACAACTTCCAGTACACCGGCACCATCTCGATGAGTGGCCAGTATGACTTCTCCTACGACCAGACGAACCCGGTCACGGCCGCTTATCCCGACAACATCCCGAACCCCAACCTCTCCTGGGAGACTTCCGAGCAGCTGGCCATCGGTTTCGACGCCCGCTTCTTCCGCAGCAAACTGGGTGTCATCTTCGACTGGTACCAGAAAGACACCAAGGACTGGCTGGTGACCCCTCCGAACATGGGTATCCTGGGCGCCAGCGCCTCGTCCATCAACGGCGGCGCCGTGCGCAACAGCGGCGTTGAGCTGAGCTTCACCTGGAACGACAAGGTGGGCGACCTCCGCTACAGCGTCGGCCTCAACGGTTCCTACAACAAGAACAACGTCCTCTATATCAACACCGCCGAAGGCTACCTCAAGGGTCAGGCAAAAATCATCTCCGAGAACGTGGCCAAATTGGAAGGCTACCGCGCCGAACCGGGCAAGCCGATCGGCTACTTCCTCGGTATGGCCAGCGAGGGTATCTTCCAGAACCAGAAGCAGATTGACGACTACAACGCCAAGGGCTATACCTTCATGAACGGTTACGATGCCGCCCAGCCGGGCGACGTGATCTGGATCGACCAGAACAACGACGGCGTCTATGACGAGAATGACTGCGTCGAGATCGGCAACCCGCACCCGGACTTCACCATGGGCTTCAGCATCAGCCTGCAGTGGAAGGGTATCGACTTCAGTGTCAACGGTTCCGGTGCATTCGGCCAGCAGGTCATGCAGAGCTACCGTCAGTTCGCCCTCCAGGATCTCCAGAGCTTCACCAACAACCTGGTGGCCCGTTACTGGACCGGCGAAGGCTCCACCAACTCCTTCCCGCGCTACTCCTCCGGTTCGCACAACAACTTCAAGTGCAACAGCTACAACAGTGATATCTTCATCCAGAACGCCGATTATCTCAAGATCCGTAACATCACCCTCGGATTCGACTTCAAGCAGGTGTTCAAGAAGATCCCCTTCCAGCAGCTCCGCATCTTCGTGACGGGCCAGAACCTCTTCACGATCACCGGTTATGACGGCATGGATCCGGAAGTCGGTACCGGCTCCGGCGTGGACAGCTGGTCTTCCGGCATCGACACCGGTTTCTATCCTTCTCCTAAGGTTTTCATGGCTGGTGTCAGCATCAAATTCTAAATCCGAAAGCATATGAAAAAGATATTATATACTATCGCAGTATGTTTCCTGGTCCTCGTCAGTTGCGAGAAACTTGACAGCCTGCTCGATACGAAGAACTACTCGAAGGCGGACACCTCCTCCTTCCCCCGGACCGAGAAGGACGCTGAACAGCTGGTCAACTCGGCCTACTCTACGATGCATTCTCTGTACACAGGCTCCATCTTCAAGATCAACCTGTTCCGGCGCATGATCGCCAGCGACGACATCTACGGCGCCGGCTCCAAGAGCTCCAAGGAGACCACGGCCGACGATCGTCTGCTCGCCCCGTCCAGCGACGAGGACAACAGCGTCTGGAAGAGCTTCTACAACGGTTTGTTCCGTTGCAACTTCGCCCTGGAGTCCATCTCCGAGATGGACGACAACCTCTTCACGGGCGACAACAAGACCTGGTACCTCGGTCAGGTGCACTTCATGCGTGCTTTCTACCTTTGGGAGATGGCCGAGCGCTGGGAGACCTTCCCGCTGACGCTTTCCACCCAGGTGGAGAACATGCCGAAGGCCACCGTCGATGACATCTACGCCGCCATCGCCGCGGACCTCAAGGATGCCATCAACATGATTCCGGCCAAATACGGCTATTCCAAGGACAACAACCTGGCCGGCCGCGCCACGAAGTACGCCGCCGAGGCCCTCATGGGCCGTGTCTGGATGTTCTACACGGGCTTCTACAAGAAGTCCGACATGGCCGGCGTCACCAAGTCCCAGGTAATCTCCTGGCTTGAGGAATGCGCCAACACGAATGTCTCCAAGTTCGACCTGGAGAAGGACCAGCGCGAAATCTGGATGTACTCCAACGAGTATTCCAGCGGCTTTGCCTACGGCGTCGACTTCGGCACCTGGGCCAACAAGGAGAACCTCCACTGGGTGGGCAACCACAGCAAGGAGACCGTCTGGGGCGTGCATTTCTCGTACACCGGTTCCGGCTACAACCGCCTCGCGGAGTGGCTCGGCTTCCGCAATTCCTCCCAGACGCCCAATGCGCAGAGTTATCCTTATTCCGCCGGCGGCAACGGCAATGCTTCCGTGAACCCGCTGTTTGTGAAAGAATGGTATGAGGATCCCGACTACGGCGTAAAGGACAAGCGCTTCTATGGCACCATCCTGGTTACCAACAAGAAGAAAATCGCAGCGGCCTATCCCTGGTACAAGGGTGATATCGAGCTCCCCGACTTCAAGGGTCATGACTCCAAGGAGATCGAGCGCACCTGGTTCTACACCAAGAAATACCAGGCCATGGCCGCCTATTCCGACGGTGCAAAGACTACTCTGAAGA
>Ga0265300_10002395_pt1 | contig 16265 bp, 10 predicted proteins | sample AusTroGonzalo_MG_FD_193482 | JGI IMG/M metagenome (GOLD analysis project Ga0265300, IMG submission 193482) | Bovine rumen microbial communities from tropical cattle in Woodstock, Queensland, Australia - Gonzalo_03 | ecosystem: Host-associated > Mammals > Digestive system > Stomach > Rumen ...
CGAAGTCGCTGGAGAAGACCTCTATGGCATCGATAATCCAGTCGTTAGGCACCTTGACACAACGTTTGATGGCAGTTGGATTGCCACCGTCATACCAATAGTTGGCGGTATTGGCGGCAAAGTCGGCTGGAGCGATGCCTTTGGTCTGAAACAATACGATAGCTGGCGACGAATTGCTGATTGGCCAAGCGTTGCCTTGTCCGATGACAGCGGCCTTCAAATAGTGCGAGGTTGGTATCACCTCCGACGGCGTCGGACAGTAGCGTTGGTTGTTGTAGCCACTCTCTGGGTCGAACATGCAGTAGTAGTCCGCATTGGCGTAGTTGACAGACTGACTGTAGGACAGCGTGTTGTTGATGGCCCCATGGATGTTGACTACCACCTGAGAGTAGGGCTCAATGGTCAGTGTGGCAGGGAAATACCAGATACCGTTCCATAAGGGTGTAAAGCCTTCGCCTTCATAGTTCAGTCTTCCGTCTTTTGTGTAATTGTTGTTGGTAGCCTGCGCATTGGCGGGTGCTGCTATTCCAAAGCACAGGTTGTCGTACGACGCGGTCTCTGCACTGTTATTATAGAGGATGACACACTTGTCGTAAAAGAATGCTGTAATACCATCGTCGGCCATACATCCGCCACAGTATAGCTCTTTGATAACCAAGCGACTGATCACAGCGCGCTTCATGGCAATCGAGGCCGTCGTCTGCAGGTCTTTCATGACGGTAATCTGTCCTGAGGTCCCGTTAAAACTGTAATACTCGTTGCCTGTCGTATAGCGCGTCTGCGATGTTGAGGCTTCGTAGAGTCCAGGGACAACGCTGAATGTTGCCGTGCCTTTCTGGTCGGTCTTTTCTACAAAGATACTGCCTGTGGTGATGTTGCGCAGCTGAACGTCCAGTCCAGACAAATCGTCGTCGATGCCCGTCAGCGTAATGGCTACGATACCCGTAGAGACGGATGGTGTTTCCTGACTGGAACAGGACACCAGCCAGAGGCATGCATAAAATAATGCATAATTAATAATGCATAATGCATATTTTTTGAAAGTAATCATATTTTTCATCTCTCACTTCTCATTTCTCATCTCATTAGAATTTCAGTCTGAGTGATAGTCCATAATAGTAACTCGGTATGTAGCTGCTGGAGAAAAGCGACATGTCGAGGTTGGTCTGCGAGGAGTGTACCGTCTTCATGTTGTTGAAGAAGTTGTTGGCATAGAACGACAGGCTGACGTGGTCGCCAATCTCCTTGGTGATGCTGAGGTTGGCCGAATAGTAGGCACTGATGCGGTTGGGGTTCAGCACGTATGGGTTATTACTCTTGACCACCAGATTGCACAGGTCGTTATAGAGTATGGGGTCGTTGTCCTTGGCCCACAGGAATTTCTCTGCAAATGGTATCTTTTCATCGGGTTTATCCCATGTGGAGTAGTATTCCGGGTAGACAGCAATGAACTTGTTTTCCGTCGTTCCGTCGTAGGGTCTGCCGATGTAGTCTGCCTGACCATTTAGTATGATGCCGCGTACTGCACCATCCAGTTCGCTGATGGCTTTGCGGTAGTTGTAGAGCGATGCTTCAACACGTAAGGCAATGATAAGACGTATCTTTGGGATATGTGTCGTGACGGTTGTGTTGAGGTTCAGGGCTTTTGATATAGCGCCGTTGGCTACCGATGTCTGTGCAGCACTGGTGCCGTTGGAACCACGATACCAGCCAATATACTGATAAGGCTCCTGAGTGCCTGTCATCTTCGTGTTGCTGTTGTTCATGCTGGCAAAGAACGTCTCGTCAGCACTCTTATAGTAATAGTAGTTGCCGTCTAGGCGTACACTTGTGTTCAGTGCTTTGATCTGCTTGAAGTCGACAATCCATTCCAATCCATAGCGGTCAAGTGGCGAGGCATTGACATATTGGGTATTGGTTTGGTAGAAACGCCGCGTGTTATATAGCTTGTTGCCGTTCTGGTCTGTATCCAGACGTATCGGGTTGTTGGCACCCGTAGCATCGCTAATGGTGACGATGCCCAGCTGGTCGATGCTGTAGATGCGGTCTGAGTGCGGAATGTTGATGTTCTCCAGTGTGGCCACAGGGGTGTAGTTATAGCTGAACGGCGTATAGACATTGCTGGCCATGTAGGTATCGTGGGTGCGATGATGAAAAGCTGATAGTGATACGCGTGTACCTTTTATATTAAATTCTATGCCAATATCAGTCTGGTTAGTGTATTGCCAGCGCAGGTTAGGATTGTATAGCGCCTTTGACGGACGACTGTACCAGGCACTGACGGTTGTGTTGTCGGCAGTGGACTGTGAACGGAATACCTCTGTGTCGTAGTACGACGGGGTGGGGTATAGTATTTGGAAAGACGGCAACTTGACGCTTTTGCCCCATCCCGCATGGAGCACAAGGTCGGTAATCAAGTGCTTGCGACGGTTCTGCCAGAAAATATAACGGCCATTGAAACGTGGTGACACACAACTTGCCGTACCATATTCAGAACCGCTGATGATAGTGATGTCGTCGCGCAGACCTGCCGTCAGTTCCATTCTCGACAACTTGCCAGTCTTTACCGTAACCTTCTCTTCTGCATAAAGTGCGATGTTGTTCAGCGTTGGCAGATCGTCGTAACGGTATTCGCGCCACGTAGGTGCATAGCGCATGTCGTCATAGTACGTGCCACGACCGTTGTTTCGACTGCCGGTATACTCTGCACCCACCATCATGCGACTCATCACCTTGCCGAAACGACGCGTCCAGTCACCTTTCAGTCGCAGCGACCAGTTCATGGGCTTTGACTCTTGAAACTGTTTGACGTCCCAATAGCCGGTAGGACCAAGGATGACAGAAGAGCCTACCCCCGACCCCTCCCAAGTAGGAAGGGAGGTCAGAGCGTCATAATTCTGCGCCATGAAGTAGCCCTCTTCCATGGTATGCAGATATGCCAGCGTGGTGGCGCTGTTGGCGTGTGTCGAACTCTCTGAAGTGCGATCTGATGTCGAGAAGGCACCACGTAGCGTGAGGTTGGTAATCCACGGTTTGTTCAGCAGCCAGTTTAGCTCCAACCGAGTACGCAACGAGTTGTCGCGAGTCTTCGTGTAGTCGTCCAACTGTTCGTCGGGGTCACTCTCCGAGTTATAACCGCCCACGTTGCCTGTCAGTCCAATGTTCAGCGTCAGTGGCATCCAGTTGCGCCAGAACACGTTCATGTAGTTCAGACTGATAATGTTGCGCTGATAGGCCGTATAGGGCGAAGCCGCATCACTGAACGAACGTGCATGTTCCAGCGAGGCGTTCAATATACCCCTGTTGCGCCCTAAGTCAAAGCCTTTGTTCAGGGCTATCTGTTGCGTGTGCTGCGTCAGCTTGCCCTCTACGATGAATGGCGACTTACCCTTGCGGGTGTTTAGTCTGACGATACCGTTCGACATGTCGCCATACTCTACTGATGGAATGCCCGTTACGATCTCCACGCTTTCCACATTCGATGCACTGATACTTCGTGTCGAGGCACCTGCCGTCTCACCCGTCATAGCGTTGTTGTCCAATCGCACGCCGTCCACCTCAATGGCCGTACCAAACGAAGCATGACCGCCTTCGTTGCTACCACTACGTAGAGCTATGCGGTCGTCGTTCATCAGCGTCGGGTTTACCGTCTTTCCACCAGGCAACAGTGTGGTCACGTTGCTGACGTTCAGTATCTGCTGTTGGTCCAGTGCCGTACGGTCTATGGTATAGCTCGTGGTTGCTTCGTCCGTCCGTCGTTTTGCCGTTACCGTCACCTCGTCCAGCTTCAGGTTCTCCTGCTTCAGTGTGATGCGCAGTCGGGGCATGTCCATCGTGATGTTCATGGTCAGTTCGCGCTTGGCATAGCCCAGACATTGTACTGTCAGCGTCGCCCAACCCGTAGGCACATCCTTAATGGTAAAGCTGCCGTCTTTATCCGTAATGGCCCATCGCCCGTTCTCCTTCATCAGTATGGTGGCAAACTCTATCGGCTTCTTGTCACCCTCGTCAGTAATCTTACCGGCAATAGTGACTTGAGCCTGTGCCCCAATGCCGTAGCCCAGCACCAGTGCCAAGAGTATTGTCAAAAATCTATATATAAACATGATACTTTCAACCTAATTCGTTGCAAAGTTACAAAAAAACGAGAGAAATACAAAACAAACATTATTCATCACACTCGTGAGGGGCAGGCACCTCGGCCTTAATGCCCATCTTCAGGATTTCGGCATACAGCTTGTCGGCTGTTGTTTCGTCGTTGAAGAAGGTGACGGCCAGCGAGCGGCGCTTGGGGTTGACGTTCACATCCTCTACGCCATCGAGGGATAGTACGTTTTCGGCAGTATCCTCGTTAGCTTGTTCCGCAGGTAGCAGGTAGTAGCCGTACTCTACCTTCGGACTGCTGTAGTAGTTGCAGGGTGTGTAGCCTAACTTGTTGATGACCTCGCGAATGTCATCACGGCTGACGCGGTTGGCGTCATAGCGGATGAACATGTAGTTCTTATCGAGGTGGGGAGCCAACGAGTCGACGCCATCCAGTTTTGACAGGCTTGCAATGATGCGGTCAGCACACTTCTGGCAGTGCATGTCAGCAATACGCTGTCCCATGCCTCGCCCTATGCGCTCTTTAGGGTTGAAGGGCTTGGCTGCATAGCGACCAGTACGGGCCAGCATGCTGTAAATGGTGTCCGGACAGGTCTTCTGTGCGTCGTAGGCTATCTTGGCAGTGCGTCGCTCGTAGTTGAATTCAAGAGCCCCTACGCCAGGATTCTTACGTAACACATTCTTGACTTTGTGACCACACTCAGCACAGCGCATACCATTGATGCGTACCATGAGAGTGTCCGACTGCGCCACTGTGTGGCTAAATATAAAAGATAAAATAAAAAATAATGCTGATAGTCTCTTCATAATTCTCAATTTTCAATTCTCAATTAGTAATAAATGCCAAAGCTGAGGCCAGCGGTCTGTCCCTTTAGGCTGTCGTTGGTCTTCAGGTAGCTGCCGTAGGCTTTGACAAACCACTGGCCAGTGTAGCCCTTGATGGTCAGTGGGAACTGATAGGTCACAGCCAGATGAGCTTTCCAGTAGTTGGCCTCATAGTAGGCCATATCGGGCAACAGCACGGCTTGTGCATAGTCCGTAGTGGCATCAGCAAGTGTTAGGTCGGCCTTGTGGCTGATGTGGTAGTCGAAGGTTCCCTCTACCCAAAGGTGACGATTGAACAGGCTGCGTCCGCCCTCAATCTGGATTGTAGAACCGGCATTTTTCTGTTCCGAGGTATAGAGCAGATACTTGTTGCTAACGTCCTGCAACGCGTATTGCAGTCCTACGTAGCCCGACACTGCCTGATGGTCCACCCATGACAGACGGTAGTGCAGGTCGGCATCGAGTTTCTTCAATTGGTAGCGTTTCTTGTATTCCAGAATCTTTCGCCACTCCACCGAGGTGACGCCCGACTCTGCATCCGTTGTCGAGATGCGTTCCGACTTATACTCATCTGCACTGCCAGCCTCGTAGGCTATTTGCACGTCAACCTGATGCAACAAACTGCCTTGCTGAATACGGTTGTGCGAGGCGAGTCCGTAGATGAAGTTTCGGTAGGTGCCTGGCTCGTATTTGTATTGCCCATAGACATATTCGCGCCCGGCTTTAAAGGTCAGCGCATTCACACTCTTCCACAGCTTGCCACCAAAGCCGTAGTCCAACTCAGCACCAAACTCATGGTTCACATATTCGCGCATATAGCCGTTGTAACCGCCAATGGTACCCGTCGCATTCTCCAGTCCTGTCATCGTGTAGTAGGCCAGGTTGGGGTTGGTCTGTACGGTAGTCATGTTGGGCAACTTCTCCTTACGACGATCGTAATGCAATGCCAGTCCGAGAGTGTGCTGGTCCGTCGTGTAGGTGATGGACGGTGCAAGCTTGTACTCAGCCAGATTGATACGGGAACGAGGGTCGCGCAGACGACTCAGGTCGCCTACCTTATATAATAAGGAGGCACCATAGGTAAAGTGTCCTAAGGGAATGGTAGCCAGTTTGGCCTCCAGCGTGAAGTCCTGGTGGTCGTATTTGGCTGGCACACTACTACCCGAAATATACGGATTGCTGTTGTATGAACGCAGTACGTCGCTCCAGGCCCTGTCCTTGGTACGTCCCATGTCGAAGTCGAACGAGCCGTAGCCATACAGGTACTTGCCAACTTTCTGGTAGCGCTCGGTATAGAAGCGCAACTGGTTCATTTGTCCGCCCTCCTGCACACGATGGTAGTCACCACTGCGATGCGACAAGTCGAACAAGGCTACTCCTCGGTTGGCTGACGAGTCGCACGTTTCAGGGTTGAGCGACAATCCTGCAGCATTGCCCGTGAGTCGCCACAACTGCGTAGCGTCAGCATACTTGTATGTATCGATGTTAATCTGTGCCTGTACAGTCAGCGCAGTCAACATGATTGTCATCGTCATATATTTCTTATTCATAGATTCGCGGTGTTAAGTTGTCAATAGCCTCGAAATCGTTGGCTGAATTGTTGGTGTCTTGTAGAATCTTACGCCCGTCAGTTGTGGTCGATGCCACCTTGCGGCGCACGAGTCGTCCGTCGTAGCCAATCTTAGCCTCAGTAAAGGCATAGCCGGCATCCAGATAGTCGAACAGTCGTTTGGTGTTAGGATCTACACCCGTCTCTCCGTTGTATTTCAGAATGTCTACAGCGTCGATGATGAAACGGGTGGGGATTTTCATATACTGCCTGCCACTCTCATAGCCATAGCGATAGGTCAGGTTGTTGTTCACCCAGTCTACAGCCACATCCTCATCCGTTTCAAAGATTACGATGCCACAGGGACCGCCATTCATGAGGTTCATGAAGGTGTTGTTGGTAAACGAGAACAGCTGGACGAGTTCAGGTACAGCGGGGTTGTTCTCGTATCTGTTGTTGTTCTTGTCCTTGGCCTCGAAGTCGGCACTCAGCAAGTTGGGAGCTACCGATGCTCCCTTGGTGGTATGGTCTACAGCGCTGTTTACCAATAGTACACTACCGCCTGGGGCTACCATGAAGGGCTGGTCGGCAGGAATGCGGAACACCTGCTTCGCTACAATGGAGTCCGTCAGATACTGCAAGGGGTATTCCGAGTCGGGCGAGGTCGATTCCAGCAGGGCGATGTACAGACCTGCAATGTCGTATGCTTCCTCGCTGTTATTGTAGAGCTCTAAGTAGTTGGCATAGACATAGTTCTTGTTGTTGTCGTCCTTGTTGCCCTGGTAGAACACTTTTCCAATCAGAATGGACTGGTCTTGCGAGATGGTTGTCCCCATAGCAATAGCTGCCGTTGTTGAGGCATCTAACGTCTGGGCTGTCAGACTGCCAGATACGGTGTAGTTCTTGTTCTCTACCGTTTTTCCAGTTGTCTGTGCATATTCCTCAGCACTCACTTTCCACGAGGCCGATGCGTTGTACACGTCAGGGATGATATTCTCGAAATGGGCTATGCCCTGCGCATCTGTCTTTGCCGTGAAGGTATGCGAACCAGACAGGGTGATGTCATGTCCTTGCAGGTTAGCTTTCGGATAGCCCTCAGGTGCCGTTACCTGGATGTCAACGCTGATGGCTTGCGTAGCATCGTCGAAATCGATACAGGAAGTCAGCGCTACGCTAAATAAAAAGGGTAAAATATAAAAAATAGTATTTCGTTTCATAATTCTCACTTTTTCACTTTTCACAGGTTAAGGAACAGTTCCACACCAAAGGAGAATGTACCCGTGTTGCGCTGAGTCAACGACGAGCTGTTGCTCTGAGTGAGGAATGGTTCGTAGAACATGACGTTGTTGGCATAGAATGAGAGACCGGCAAACTTGCCGAACTCCTTGGTCAGACGAGCAGAGACGTTCCATGTTACGGGATTCTTGCTATAGTTATAGCTGCTGCCCGTCTGCTTGGCAATCTCGAAACTGCTGATGCCTGCGGGTGCTGTAGCATAGTACTTGCCGTCCTCTCCGATAAAGCCGTTTAGCATGTCGTCGGTAATCTCGTGCTGCACCAAATCTGTCGTAATCCATGCGATGGGGCGTGTATGGTCGGTGCGACTCAAGGTCGAGTGATGCCAGATAACCTGTCCAGTCAGTGAGGCCACCATACGCAGCTGCGGAATATGCGTCACCAGTCGCAGGGTGTTAACAAACTGCTGATAGCGTGTCAGCTCCTCTTCGGCTGGCCATACCATCTTGATCGGTGTCGTGTTATAACTTGAATAGCTGGTAGGCATAGGGGTAGGGTTGCCGTAGTGCAATGCTTTTGAATAATTCTTCGTTTCCTGCCAAGCTCCTGAGAGGTAAACATTGGTATGTAGTGGCTTGATTTTACCCAGGTCGAAGTCAAACTCCACACCCTTGTTGATGTTTTCGTCTGTATTGCCGATGCGTCCCGTCGTCGTCCACATGGTCTTGGTAAATGCGGGATTGTTGATGTCCACCTGAGTGGCTTGTCCTGGCGTGATGATAAGACCCTGCTCTTGGGTGTAGTAGTTGACGGGATAGGTCAGGTATTCTGTCATGCTGGCAAAACCGTTAGTCGTACGGTCCTGGTAGGCAATGATGCTCAGTTTGCGGTGTCCTGGCAGTTTGATGTCGACACCTGCCTCCACCTTCGTCGTATTCACATTCTTCAGGTCGCGGGTGTACTCTACTTCATAGACGTGCGTATAGCCATAATATAGCTGTCCGGCAGGATTGTCCTGTGGCATGTAGTTGGCTGAGGCATAGTCCGAATAGTGCTTGTCAGGATAGAGGTAGTTCAAACCAGGTGTCTTCGAATTGATGCCGAAACCGCCACGAAGCGTCAGCCAGTCGGTCAGATCCAGACTCAGGTTGACACGTGGCGAGAGGGCAAAGGTACGCACATCGTCAAAGGGCTGCATAGCCGTAAAACGGGCACCGAGTTGCATGCGCAGACTGCGCTTACCCCAATACTGCCAACTGAAGTTGTCCTCCAGATAGGCTGCCATCTGGTGCAGGCCCGGTACATCACTGAAGGCCCTTGGCCTGCTGCTGCCGTTGGGCTTCAAGGGCAGACTCTCGTCCTCGTTATAGTAACCGCGTCCACTGTTCCAGTCGTACTTGTATTCTACGCCCATCTTGAAGTTCTGGTTTGTCTTACCGCTCTTCAGATAGAAGTTGTTGTTGATTTTGGCGAACAGATTGCCAGGACGACTCTCGTTATAGCCTGTTGCCTTATAGGAAGTATTCACAAACTGGAGCCTGTTATAGCCAGTGGTCATAGCGGTATAGATGGGCGTCAGTCCACCGCCTGCAAATGCCGTATTCTTCGTGTCCGACTTCGTCAGGCTGAGGCCTACGGTATAAGAGATGTTACGCGAAAAGAACTTGTCAAGACGTATCTTGCCGTTATGCGTCAGACTGAACGTCGAATTGATGTCCTTGCCCTCTGTTCCGTCCTGGATGGCATCAGGGTCCTGACCGCTCCATGTCTTGGCATAGTTGTAGCGCAACTTCGTATCGGTATGCCACTTCTTGCTGATGTCGTAGCCATAGCCTAACGAGAAGTTATAGCGGTCGAACGAGTTGGTCTTCTTGCGGGGGTCGCCCCAAGCCTGCGCATAGTCAATGTTGAAGTTCAGCACGCCGTACTTATCCATGCGCAGTCCCTTGCCCAACGAGTAGTTCATCATGCCTGGATTAATCTTGCCTTTCAGTTGCCAGGGGGTGACACCGATTTTAGAGTGTACCACTACCATACCACTGGTCAGATCGCCATACTCTGCCGAGGGGATACCACGAATCACCTCTACCTCTTCGATGTCGTCTGCCGAGATATTGCGCATATCCGTACCAGCCAGTGCTGTACTTGAATAGTTTCCCTGTGTCAGTGCTCCGTTGTTCGACATGGGAACACCGTCAACGATGATAGGTGAACCGAATGCCGAATTGCTGTTATAGGCATTTGGCGAGGCTGAACGGATTTGCAGTCGCGAACCAGAGGTAGAGGTCAAATCCTGATTGCCCATGAGTCCGCCAGGCACTAACTGCATGATGTCTGCCAGTGAGGTTGCTTGTAGGTGGTCGATGGCCTGACGACCAATAATACTGCTCGTAGCCTTTCCTGACGCATTCTGCTTGGCCACTACGCTAACTTCCCTAAGTGCTAAGGTGGTGGGCGTCATCTGGAAGTTAAGCTTCATATTACGTGTCACCTTCACTTGTGTGCTGATGGGTTCATAGCCCACATACGAAATGCTGACATGGTATGTGCCAGCCTCTACGTTCCTGATAGAGGCTACGCCGTCCATGTTTGTTACGGCAACAGCGCCTGAAGGCTGTAATTGGACTGTGGCCATGATGATAGCCTCTTTCGTGTCCTTGTCCTTCACTGTGAGGTCGATGGCATAGGCATCCGTCGACTTCTGTGCCCATAGCGGTAAGTGGCAAGAGACAAGAAGCAAGAGGCACGCAATCAGTTTTCTCATTTGTTTCTTAATTTTATCGTTCGTAGTATTCTGGGTGCAAAATTACAAAAAAATACAATATTATTGCTTGATGTTCCATGTTTTTTTCGTACCTTTGCCACGATAATCATATTAAATGTATGAAAAAAAGACTTTTTCTGTTAGTGGCCATAGCGCTGACTGTCGTATGTGTGCAAGGTCAACCCTTAAGAAATGATGCCACAATACGTAAGGGGCAGTTGAAGAATGGTATGACCTACTACCTGCGCCATAACGATAAGGACCCGAAGATGGCCGACTTCTACATAGCCCAGCGTGTGGGATCTATTCAAGAAGAACCTCGCCAGCGTGGACTGGCTCACTTCTTGGAGCACATGGCTTTTAATGGTACTAAGAATTTCCCTGGCAAGGGTAAGAAGTTAGGCATTGTACCCTGGTGCGAGACCATCGGCGTGAGGTTCGGCACCAACCTCAATGCCTATACCAGTGTGGAACAGACTGTGTACAATATTTCGGCTGTTCCCCTGAAACGTGAGGGTGTTATCGACTCTTGTCTGCTTATCTTGCACGACTGGAGTCACTACCTGTTGTTAGAAGATAAGGAGATTGACAAGGAGCGTGGCGTGATTCATGAGGAGTGGCGTCAGCGCCGTTCCGGACGCGCCGTGCAACGACTGATGGAACAGGCCATGCCTAAGGTATATAAGGGTACTAAGTACGAGGACTGTATGCCCATCGGCTCAATGGATATCGTCGACAACTTCCCCTACGAAGATTTACGCGACTATTATCATAAGTGGTATCGTCCTGACTTGCAGGCCATCATCATTGTTGGCGACATCGATGTGGATAAGATGGAGAAGAAAATCAAAAAGGTGTTCTCATCCATTCCGATGCCAAAGAATGCTGCTAAGCGTGAATACTATCCCGTGGGCGACAACGAAAAGATGATTGTCGATATCGAGAAGGATAGTGAACAGCCTGTGGTGCTTTGTCACCTTTATCAGAAGCGTGACGCTACCCCCGACAACGAGAAGAATGACGAGAAGTATCTGCGTGGCGACTATGTGGACGGACTGGTTTCCTCTATGCTGAACGACCGCCTGACCGAACTCCGCCAGCAGGCCGTGCCGCCCTACCAGAGTGCTACGGCGCGTGTGGCAAACTTCTTCCTCAGTCGTACGAAGGAAGCTTTTTCGCTATCCATCAGTTGTAAGGAGAATAATGTTCTTGGTGGACTGATTGCTGCCGTTGGCGTAGCCGAGCGTGCCCGCCAGCATGGTTTTACGCAGACTGAACTACAGCGTGCCAAGAGTCAGAAACTGGCTCATGATGAACGTAAGTATCGCGAACGCGACGACCGTCGTAATGCCAAGTATGTCACCGCCTGTGTACAGAACTTCCTGAACAGTGAGCCGCTTATCTCTATGGACGACCAGTTGGAACTGACGCGCCGCTTCGATCGTGAGGTGACGCTGCAGGAGGTCAACGAGGCTGCTCGCCAGCTTATTACTGACCAGAATCAGGTGGCTATCATGTATGCTCCAGACAAGGCAGGACTGATACTGCCCACTGAACAGCAGATTGAGGATGTCATTCTGGCTGCCCAGCAGCTGAGCTATGCTCCATATCCTGAGAAGGAACCTACCGTCGATCTTACCGCCTATCTGTCATCTCTGAACTCGAAGTCGGCCTCTATCGTCAGCGAGCGCAACTATAAGCACGGCTTCGTGGAGTGGACGCTGTCCAATGGCATGAAGGTGTATATCAAGCAAACCAACTTTGCTGCCGATGCCGTCTCGATGACCATGCGGGCTGAGGGTGGCACCTCGGTCTATGGCGATGAGGACATCCCCAACTTCGCACTCCTCAACAGTGCTATCACGGAAGCCGGCGTGGCTGAGTTCGATGCTACCACCCTGCGACGCATGCTCACGGGTAAGTCTGTACGTGTCAATATCTCGGTAGGTACACGCAGTCAGACCATCAGCGGCGGAGTGTCGCAGCAGGATTTGCCTACACTCTTCCAACTGGCCCACCTCTACTTTACACAGCCTCGTCGCGACACCATAGCCTTCCAGGGTTTGATGAATCGTCAGCGTTCGTTCCTGACCAATCGCAACGCTGCGCCAAAGGTTGACTATAACGACTCGCTACGCGCCATACTCTACGACCATCATCCGCGTGTAAAGCCAGTGGTGCAGAGCACCCTCGACCATGTCAGCTACGACCGCATCTTAGAGATCTACAAAGAGCGCTTCAGCGATGCCTCAAACTTCAAGACGGTTATCATTGGCAACTTCGACGAGTGGGAGTTGCGCCATTTGTGTTGCCAATATCTGGCCACGCTGCCCTCTACGCACAAAGGTGAGAAGACGAACTGGCAGAACGTGCCACGCATGGTTGAGGGTTCGAAGGTCAGCGTCTTCCGCAAAAAGATGTCCACCCCGTTAGCCAATGTCAGTATCTTCTATTCTGCCGACATTCCCTTCTCACCTCAGGCCGACTTGGAACTCGACTTCCTGACGCGTGTGCTGAAGATAGCCTATACCGACTCAGTACGCGAGGAGAAGGGTGGTACATACGGCGTCAGCGTAGCCTTCGACTACGACAAGGACGAACATCCTAACGCCACGATGAAGATATCGTATAATGCTGACCCGAACCGTTATGCTGAGCTGAATCCCATCATCTACCAGCAGTTGGCCAATATCGCCAAATACGGTCCTGTGGTCTCCAGCATGGATAAGGTGAAGCAGTATCTGGTCAAGCAGTACCAGCAGGCTGCCGCCACCAACGACTATTGGAGCTATATCATCTGGCACGAGCTGGATGACGATGCCGACTTCGACAAGGATTACTGTAAGATGGTCGAGGCCATGACGCCACAGATGGTGCAGAAAATGGCCCAGCGTCTTATCGATGCCCGCCGTTGTATTGAGGTCTCGATGTTAAGTGAAAAGTGAAAAATGAAAAGTGAGAACGTTTAAAGTGACAAGTGATATGAAGAAACTGTTTTTAATTGTTGTAGCTGTTGCTGCATTGTGGGCTTGCTCTGGTGAGAAAGCACCTTTCAATTATCGTGGTCTGGCAATGAATATGCCGTTGACTCAGTTTATGGACTCGCTTCAGGCACGTGGCTTTGCCGTCGATACTGCAGCCTCAGATAGCGGTAAGACGTGGGTGCTGAAGAGTGAGGGCGTGCCCTATCATGTATTGCTGGCCTTTAAGGGCGAAAAACTGCTGATGGCTCAGGAGAATTACACCATGTCGACCAACGACAGCACACGCGATGCATGGCAGGAACTGCGCGACAATCTGGAGAAGGAACTGGGTACATGGCCTAATATGCCCAAGCATGGCGACGACCATAAGGTAGCCACCTTCGAGACCGATGGCGGTTTTATCACTTTGACGTTGGAGAATACCTATTCGCCCAACCTCAACGTTCGCTATACGGTGAAGGACGAAGAGAAATAGCGGCTTTTAAAGTCGGTTTATTATAGGAGTCGCTCGACAAAGGTCTTGGTAATCTGGAACGAGTTGTTGGCAATGGTGTTCCAGAAGTCGTGATACTGCGAGGCATCGGTGTCGCGCAAGGGTATGTCGCTGATGACGCGGAACGAGATGAAGGGCACGTGGCGCAGATAGCAGGTCTGGGCGATGGCTGCCGACTCCATGTCGACGGCTTTGGCCTCGGGGAAGTGACCAACGATTTCGCGCATCTTTTCCTTCGAGTCCACAAACCAGTCGCCAGTAACTATGAGCCCAGGATGAAGGCTGATGCCAGATGGCTGAAGGCTGATGGCTTTTTCGAGCAACATGGTGTCGGCCTTAAAACGGGCGGGAAGTCCCTGCACCTGTCCGTAAACGCTCTCGCCAATGGCTGTACCACAATACACGTCGTGATAGACCAGTTCTGTGCTGACCACCACGTCCTGAATATTGACGTCGTCGCCATTACCGCCTGCACAACCTGACGAGATAATGACATCGGGCTTGTACTGGGCAATCATTTCTGCGGCGCCTAAGGCAGCATTCACCTTGCCAATGCCACACTTCTGTACAATGACGTTGCCGTCGTTAAATAGATGTTGTAACTGTTGCAACTCCTTGTCCATTGCTACGATAATTCCAATCTTCATACGCGTATTCGTTTTAATTTTATGCAAAGTTACAAAAAAATCACGAATTACGAATTACGAATTTCGAATAATTTCGTAATTTTGCAGGCAATTTGTAATGTTCGGACGTAAAAGGGTGAAGACCGACTTGCTGGCGTATATTCGTGAAGGTCGCGAGATGACGCAAGGCGAGAAGCTCAGGCTGATTATCAGTCTGAGTATTCCTTCTATCCTGGCTCAGATATCGGCTACGGTGATGTTCTTCATCGATGCGTCGATGGTGGGACATTTAGGGGCTAAGGCTTCTGCAGCCATCGGACTGGTTGAGACCACGGGGTGGCTGATGGGCGGACTGGGAGCTGCAGCGAATATGGGATTCTCCGTGCAGGTGGCCCACGCCATTGGTGCCAACGACTTCGAACGGGCCCGTCGTGTGTTACGCCAGTCTTTGGTATGTTGCCTGCTGTGGAGCATGACCATCACGACAGCTGCGCTGATGGTCAGCGGTCGTCTGCCTTTCTGGCTGGGTGGCTCTGCCGAGATAGCTAACGATGCGTCGCTTTATTTCTCCATCATCGGTATGGCGGGCATCTTCTTCCAGATGTCTGGTCTGGCGGGTTCGATGCTGAAATGTTCGGGCAACATGAAGATTCCGTCTATGCTCAACATCTGGATGTGCGTCATGGACGTAGTCTTTAACTACCTATTTATATATGTATTGGGACTGGGCGTTATGGGTGCTGCTATCGGTACGGGTCTGGCCGAACTCATCACAGCCTGCCTCATGATGTATTTCCTGCTCGTTAGGTCCGACATGCTGTCGCTGGTCGGACGGCCAGGTTCTTTCAAACCCAAGGCCGACGTGGTTAGGAACGCCTTTAAGATTGGCGCACCGATGGGACTGCAGCACATGCTGATGGGTGGCGCACAGATTGTCAGCACACTCATCGTCGCTCCGCTTGGCACGGTGGCTATCGCTGCCCATTCGCTGGGTATTACCGTCGAGAGTCTGTGCTACATGCCTGGCTTTGGTATTGCTGAGGCTGCTACTACCCTTGTCGGGCAGGGTTTTGGTGCCGGCAAGCGTAAGCTCACTCAGTCGTTTGCCCGTATGTCGACAGGTTTAGGTGTGGCAGTCATGACGTTGATGGGTGTGCTGATGTGGATTTTTGCTTCGGAACTGATGTCGCTGATGACTCCTGTCGACGAGATTATTGCCATCGGTGCTGAATGTCTGCGCATTGAGGCTTTTGCCGAACCGATGTTTGCTGCGTCTATCGTCATCAATGGTGTCTTTATAGGTACTGGCGACACGCTGCGTCCTGCCATCATGAGTCTGGCATCCATGTGGGGCGTACGTCTGACGTTAGCAGCCATTCTGGCCACAACTTACGGATTGCCAGGTGTTTGGACAGCTATGGCCATCGAACTGACCTTCCGTGGTATCATCTTCTTGATTCGTCTGATGCAAGGCGGATGGATGAGGAAGATGGCTGATGGAGGATGTTAGATGTAAGAGGGAAGAAGTAAGATGTAAGATGTAAGATGTGAGATAAAAAAGAATGCAGCTCTCGGAAAATCCGTAAGCTGCATTCCCAACTTTATCAATAACTAAAAACCTAATCTTATGAAAAACGTCTCCCGACGTCATGTCATCCTTAATTCAATCTTAACTTACCTTATT
>Ga0265300_10002407_pt1 | contig 16202 bp, 9 predicted proteins | sample AusTroGonzalo_MG_FD_193482 | JGI IMG/M metagenome (GOLD analysis project Ga0265300, IMG submission 193482) | Bovine rumen microbial communities from tropical cattle in Woodstock, Queensland, Australia - Gonzalo_03 | ecosystem: Host-associated > Mammals > Digestive system > Stomach > Rumen ...
TTAAGAACGATGGACGGCGGTTCGTAGGCGGCGTTCATGGCCACCACGGCACCCGCTCTCTTATAGGCCTCGGAAGTGGGGATCTTCTCGGGAATCTCGCTCATCACAAACTTGAGGGCATAGCCCGGAACCTTCATGTCCCAATCGGCCACAAACACCTGCTGAGCGCTTCCGGAGATGGGGTCCAAGCCCGTAAAACTGCGATACACCAGACCGGGGGCCACCTGGGTGACAGTCCACTCTCCCTGAGCCGGACGATATACATACTTGGCAATGCGGGCATTCAGGAAAGCCTTTACATCGGCCCACTTGTAATAAGGACCGCTAACGGCTTCCAGTTTGCCAAAGCGGGCTTCCTCGCCATTGAGGAGCACCTTCACCAGAATGTCCCCCTTTCCTTTCTTGGGAGCGAAGAACACCAGCTGGATATTGCCGGCCATGGGCGAACGGAAGGTCTGGAACCAGTACGGCAGTTCGTCGGGGGTGGCAGGCACGGTGCCGAAGTCGTCGATATCCATGAGCATCAGCAGGCTCATGAGCACGTGGTCGTGGCCGAAGCGGAGATGGGCGCCCCGCTTGCCGGCGGCCAGCATCCCGTCGGCCTTCTCCATGATGTCATCCACGATGGAGGCGTTGGGCTGCTGGTAAGGATAATACTCGCGGAAACGCTCGTAATTGTCCGTTTCCCACAGCTTGGCATATTCCTCGGGGGTGAAGATGCCGCTCACATCTATCCGCACGGTTTCCGGAAGACTGTTCATCCCGCCCACGAACATGTAGAGGTTGAAAAAGACCTCGTACGGATTCTGATGCGCCAGAGCGGCGTCCGTGTCCTTGAACAGGCGGGAGAGCACCCGGGGATATTCCGGAAACATGCGGAAGAAGAAATTCTCTGACTTCTCTTTATATGGAAGCACCATCTCCGGTCCCTTGTAGCGGAAGGGATTGGAGCCGGAGTTGGGACGGGTAGCCTGCACGTCGGTGAGTCCCTGATGCTCATAAACATGGGTCTCACGGGCTTCCCGGGAAACGGAAGCGCAGAAAGAGCCCATGCTCACGATGGAACGGGCCGATGGGCTGGAACAGGCATCCACCTCACTCCCCTTGCCAAAGACCGTGGGGAAAGACTGCACCATGGTGCGGGCGATGGCCTGATGCTGATCCCAACCCAGTTGGGTCAAATCCCCTACACGGTAGCGGACCTGATCCCACAGAGGCTGGCATTCCTGCAGGAGCTGCTGCCCATAGGGCGTAAGATTATCGGCCTTCTGTGCTTCGGAAAGCAGGTTCATAAACACGGTGTAAGCCTTTTCCGTATAGGCATAGCGGGAGCCATGACGGCCATAGTGGCCGATGTAAACGGCCTCATAGCCCTTGGGCGCCGGGGTGGACGCTTTGGGGCTCAGATCATATACACAATCCAGACCGGAACTCTTGTTCCAGGAAGACAGGACCTCTTCCCGCACACCGGTGCGTTGGGCCAGCAGCGATGCACAAAGCAGAGTCGCCAGGCCGGCCAGGAGGTATTTTTTCATCATTTAGAACTTCACAGTTATCAGAACGGGATAATGGTCACTCAAGGTTTCCGTCCCTTCCACCAGCACCTCGCTGCTGACCACCTCTACAGGGGCTGCCTCTTTGAATGCAAAGATGTAATCTATGCACTTGGAACGGTTTTTCGTAGAATAGGTAAGATCCGTGCCGGAAAGCAGCGCCCAATGGTCCAGGGCGGCGGCAATTACATCACTGTCCGGAAGCACGTTGAAGTCGCCGCAGAGGAAAACCGGTTTGGGACAGCCGGCGTAAACGGTTTTGAACCACTCGTTGATGGTACGCATCTGTTCCATCGCAGCGCTCTGGCTGCGATGGTCCAGGTGCGTGGCAGCAAACACACAGTCTTCTGTTTCCACCACAGCCAGACTCCGGGCCTCGGAACCGTCTTCCTGGGGAAGGGGAACACGGTAAATGGACGAAACGCGTTTGTCGGAAACCACACCGTTGCCATAAGCGCCGCCCCGGTAGGGAATGGCACGGGCGAAATGGTAGGCCCAACCCGGTCCCAGCGCCTGGGCCAGGTCTTTTACCTGGTAGGCGCTGTGCCGGGAATTGCAGCTGTCAAGTTCGTTCAGAGCCACTAGATTGGCTCCATTGTTCAAAATAAGCTGGGCCACACCGGAAGTGGTATTTTCCTCATACTTGGAAAAGGCTCCGACGTTGTAGGTCATCAAAGTCAGGCTGCGTTGTACCTTCTGTCCCTGACAGGAAAGCAGGATCAGAAAAGCCGGCAGCAGAATCCATCTGTGTTGCATGGAGCGTTTTATTTTTTGACTACATAAAAGAAAGTGTCACGGGGGCGCTGGCCGGCATGGTCAGGACCGCTGGTCTCCTTGGGGGAGCCGTCCTTCCCCTCCGAACTCCTGTTGTCGCAGGGATAGTTCACCACATGGGTCACGGGGTCTCCCTGACCCTTCACGCACATGGTGGAAGAACCGCCGCCATCCAGGTTGATGGCATACTGCGGATTGAAGTTCTTCACCAGGAACGTAGTAAGGTTCCGGGCCGATATACCCCTGGCAAAACCGTCCCTACGTCCATCCACAACGATAAACAGCACATGATTGTCCTCCGTCTTGGCGATGGCCGTACGGGGGTTGGTATTGGACCCCTGGTGATTGTACGGGTTCTCCGAAACGTCGGACCCCCAACTGCCCTTGGGATGCTTGTTGCAGAATTCCTCCCCCACCGGCTCATAGTCGTCGATGAGCATAGGGGCGCTGGTAATAAACGTGCTCTCGCTCTTAGCCCGCTCTGCGTAAGTAGTACGCCACTGGGCCAGACTCATGTCTTTCCCGGTAAACTCGATGCGGAGGTCCTGATCCTGATTCAGGTACACGGCCGCTTCGCTCTTCCACTGGGGAACATCCGTGGAACCGATGGTTGAATTCGGGATGGCGGACAGGGTGGTCCCGTTCACCTTCAGGTAGAGCGACGTCTTTTCGTAGCCAGCATTAATGCAGGCGACAGCGTTCGTCGCCTCAAACACCTTGGAGGCGGTGGTGGAAGGATTGTAGTAACCCAGTTTCACGGAATAGGGCTTGGCCAGGTCTATATCCGTAACATATATATGCTGGTTGGTACCCGTAACATCCTCTTTTCCGTCAAAGGCGTAATAGACCGCACCATTATCGATGGTCGTGACCGTCCAGCCGTTACCGGTCGTGGGACGAACCACCTTACCACGGTTGGCATCCCAGGGATGGGTTTCCCCTGTACCGGGATCTACCACCGACGGAGGCGGAGGAACACTGGGGCCTTCATTCCCCTTGGTGCATGCAAGCACCAGGGGGATGAAAACCAGCAATTTACAAATGCGTTTGAAAGTCATGGCTTATTTCAGTTTGGGAGCGTCACCGCTGAAGTCCCATACATCGGCACTCCAGCCCATCCCCACTGCCGCTGCAGAAATTGTGCCCTCGGCACCGGCATAATTGTCTTTCACCTGTTCGGATCCTTCTGCCACGGCGCCGGCAAAAGGCAGCGTGGCATTCCAGCCGATGCAGGAAGAAATGGCAGCGGTGTTCACATTCACGCTTCCGGCAAAAATACCGGTATTGGCGTGGGTTCCCGTCACCTCGCCGGCCGCATAGCAGTTGGTCACGACGATATTGCCCTTGGCAATGCCGATGAAGCCGCCGATGTTGGCCTTTTCGCCGCCTACCACATTCATGGTGGAGTAGCAGTCGGTAATCTGGGTCTTGATGGCATCATTTCCTTCCGGATAGGCGGCAAAGCCGCTCACCTGGGTATTGGAAGCCGTGATGGTACCGCCGATAACGGCGCACTTGTTGATGTTGGGACCGTAATCCACGCCCACGAATCCGGCAGAGTTCTGTCCGGCATTGATGGTAACATCCTCCACTACGCAGCCCGTAATCTCGGAGCCCTCGAAGCGGCCGGCCTGACCGGCAAAGCCGGCCACGCGGTTGGACGCGGAGGCATCGATGGTAACACCCTTCACCGTGCAGTTCTTAAATACAGCCGCTTTGTTGATATTGGCCACAAAGCCGCCCACGTACCGGACACCGGCGGTAGGGGTAACATCCCCGCCCTCGATGGCGCAGTTTTCAAATTGCGCTCCGGTAAAATCGGTTACGCCGATGAAGCCGCCGATGTTGTTCTTGGATCCGGAGACGCTGGAGTTCTTCACGGTAACACCGGAAATGGAGCAAGGGGTCAGATTCTCGGTCTTTCCCACATAAGCGGCCACTACACCCGCCTCGTTGGCACCAGCCTGGATCTTTGCACCGTCAAAGGTGACATCCTTGATGCTTCCGTACAGGACTCCGGCGAAGCTGGCATAGGCCGATGCGCCCACGGTGAGGTTTTTGATGGTGTGTCCGCATCCGTCGAAGTTCAGGAACTTGTCAAAGCTTCCGGTATTGTTCAGCGGAGTCCAGTCAATGCCCTCGAGGTCAATATCGGCCCCGAGCTTGAAGTAGCGGGTTTCACCGGAACGCATGTCGTCGGACATGAATACCATCTGAGCGGCCGTCATGATAACCCAAGGCTCTTCGGCCGTACCCTTTCCGGATTCATAGTGGCTGGGCAGCTTCCAGTCGGCATTATCCACTTCAAACACGTTTACTACACCGGTCTGCAGGACGGACTCCTTGGAAAGGGTAACATCCTTCTCAAGCGTTTCACCGGCGGTCTTGACGCTCACGTTGATGACTGTGCCCTCGGCAAGGGTTGCCTCGTTCCAGGAAGTGGTCAGCCAGGCCGTGAACAGATGATTGTTGTCCGGAGTTCCGTTGACAACATTCAGATCCAGCTTGTTCACCTTGGCCTCGTCGTTGCCCTTGAAGAAGACGGCCTCCTCGGTAGCGAGGATGATGCCATTGACGGCAGTTACCGTGTCCGGAAGAGCCAGGACCAGTTTGAGGACGCCAGTCTGCTTGAGGCTGCCTCCGTGGGTCTCGGCCCAGGCCGGGGAGAAGGAGAAACTGAAGTAATCGTCCACATCCGAGAGGGTGGCCACGTATTTCAGGTGGTCGTATCCGTTGTTACCCTTCTGGGTCTGGGCGCTCCAGTCGTAACTGGCCGCGTTGTCGGGATACTGGATGGTGAAGCTGTCGCCGGCGACAGGACGGCCCGTGAACTCGGCATATTTGGCTGTAAAGCCGTCATTGATGGTGTAGATCTGGGTCTCCTCCGCGCCGGTAATGGCCAGCTTGTCTCCGGCCTGCCAGCACCAGGAAAGACCTACGTAAGGGCCGGCCTTGGTTTCGGGAATAACAGCCTTGATGGTAATCAGGTCTGTACCCTGCTGCGGGGCCGGCAGATCCTTGCCCGCCTCCTTCACACAGGAGAGGGCGGCCATACCGGCAAGCAATGCTATGATATAATGAGTTGTTTTCATACCTGATTGTGTTTATTCATTAAAAGGAACCTCGGGGAAGTCGGGGAGCTGACCGCCGGTGGTATCATCGGAAACGGGGGCGTCTCCTCCCTTGAAGAAAGGATAATCTCCGGACAAATCCCAGATCTCTTCGCTCCAGCCCAGATTCCTGGCCACCTGGGACGCCGTGACGCCGGCCGCGGCAGCCTTTCCGTGATAAGGGAAGTTATAGTTGGTGGCACCGGGGCTCACGGCTTTTTCCACCAGCGGGGATTCGGGAGAGGAGTTCTCCTGGTCGATCAGGGTATTGGTGGTATTGCCGGGGCAGTCGCTGAACGCCAGGTCGGGACGGCGATAGCAATCCACATGGTAGTTCTTCAGGGCGGTGAAGCCTACGATGGCACCGGCGCTGTAGTGCACTCCGTCATCGGCCACATCAGAGTAGATGGCCTTGTTCCAGGCAATGCACTTTTCAATGCGCTGACGGGGGTTCTTGTTGGCGTTGTCGCCCTTCAGGCCCATGATGGCATCTCCCACTATACCGCCGTACTTGAACTGGGCATGCACCTCGGCCGTAGAATAGCAGTTGATGATGGCGCACTCTGCACCTTCCACATTGGTAAGCATGCCGGCGATGCCACCCACCATACGGTTTCCGGAAATATCACCGGAAGTCCAGCAGTTGGAGACAACGCTCTTCTTGCCCGCCACAGACATGTCGTAACCATAGATTCCGCCCACATCGTATTTACCGGTGGCGACGAGGATCACATCGGCCGAACAGGCATCGATAGTGGTCTCGGCAATGATGCCGAACAGACCGCCCGTACCATGGGCTTTCTTATTCTCCACTCGGCCGGAAACGGATACATTCTTCACTTCCAGGGGCAGGCCCTCGGATCCGCCGTAGCTGGCGATGATACCCATCGGGATACCCGCCTCAACGGTAATCTTGGCGTTCTCCACCTTCAGGTTCATGATCTTGCCCACTGCGCCCTCGAACAGGCCGGTGGCGGCAGTAAGGTTGGAGATGGTATGCCCGTCCCCATCCAGGGAGAACGGCTTGTAAGGAGCACTGTTCATGGCCTTCCACGCAGTTTCTTCGGCAAGGTCAAGATCTTCGGTAAGCTTGAAGTACACCATGGAACCCTCCACCAGCTTGGCGTCCATAGCCTTGAACTCCTCAACAGAGCCGATGGTGTAGGGATTGTTCTCCGTACCGGGGCCGTAGGGATCATAGTCGCTGGCCTTCAGGATCACATAAGCGGCCAGGGTATCGGCCACTTCCCACTTTTCCGTCTGTTTGGCCTTGTCCAGGGTGACGGGGAGGATATAGGTGACGCCCTGCTCCAGGCCGGAAGCGCTCACCCTCAGGCGGGCCGTGGTGGAAGCGGTGGCATAGCGGGGAATCATCACCTCGTTGGTCAGGAATTCGTAGGCCGATCCGGGGCACATCTGATAGGTGGTGCCATGGGTTGAGTTGTAGGCCTCAACGGCGTCAGGGTTGGCCTTGAAGCTGAAATTCATGGTAATATCGGTCACATTGCCCTGGAAAACGCAGGCCTTCAGCGAATAGGTCTTGTTGGCGCTGGGGGCAATCTCCACCGGCTCTTTGTCGCCCGGAATATCGGCATAGAAGATGCCGGTCATCGTGGGCTCGGAGCCTTCTTTCTTTTCTTTCTGGCAGGACATCGCCGCTACGGCAAGAACCGTCAGTAGGATGTATTTTACTGTCTGTTTCATGGTTCAAAATCGATTAGAAAGATAAACCGTCATCCCAACCAGGATTCTGGGTAAGGGCGCCGCCCGTAAGGTTGCGGTCGTCGGTAGGAATGGGATACAGGTAGTCTTTGCCCTCATCCCAGTTGCGGGCCGTATTGCCGTGCAGAACGATGAGGCCGGAATTACCGCCCTTGAGGAAGATATCCTTGCCAAGCTCCTTGGCAACGGCCACCGTCTTGGAGGTAGCAGAGCCGGTGAAGATTTCAAGGTCGTCCGTACCGTTCTGATCTACGTCATAGACCCCTTGGGCCGGGAAGTACATGCCGTAGAAGGGGGCCTCGAACATCTTGCCTTCCTTCCAACGCATGATATCGTTATAACGGAAGCCTTCCTGGCAGAGTTCCACACCGCGTTCGCGGCGGATTTCCAGGATCACTCCTTTGTTGGCATCACCGGCCAGGACACTGCTCTGGTAGCCGCCGTACGCCGGGTTTGTGAGGAACGGATCCGGATTGGCGTTGGCCACAGCCAGGGACAGGGAAGGCATCCCGACGCGCTTGCGCAGCTGGTTCAGGGAGATATCCAGGTCTTCCTGCTGGAGGGAGCCCAGTTCGGCAAGGGCCTCAGCATAGTTCAGATACACTTCGGCCGTGCGGAAGAGGATGATGTCGATGTCGGAAGCATTGTTGGTATCCTGTTCCTTGACGGTGAGGTACTTGTCGGGATGGTATCCGCTGAAGGTAACCTTGAAGTCAGGGGACGTGGTAGCGCTTTCACCCATGCGCTTGTACCCGGGGGTACGGATGCTCTGGGAAAGACGGGGATCGCGGTTCTGGGTCTCGGCCATGAAATCCAGGGCATCCCACCCGGCCTGGTCCGTAAAGCGGGAGCCATCGGCCATCAGGAAGCTGGCAAAGAGTTTCTTGGTCATGGCAGGGCAGCCGCGGGAGCCGGTGGTCTGGGCGCTGCCGGAGTTGTGGATAACGCCGTAGTTGGCATTGTAGTCGCGGGCCAGGATCACCTCGTCCATCAGGTCGGAGGCGTTCATGGTGTGGAAGAGCTCCCAGTAGTTCTTATGCAGGCCGTAGCCGCTGGACTGGATGAACTCCTTGGATACCTTGGCGCTCTCTTCCAGATACCAGGTGTAAGGCTTGGCGTCGGAAGGAAGGGTCTGGAGGAACACATCTCCGGCGTGATATTTCCGGAAAGTGCCCTCGTAGAGCAGGAAGCGGGACTTAAGGGCCATGGCGGTCCACTTGGTCACCTCATAGGCGCTCTTGGTATTGGGAAGATTCGCGATGGCAAAATCAATATCCTCGACCATCATCTCCATTATGAACTCGCGGGAGTCGCGGGGACGGTTGAGCTGTTCGGTTTCGGTAGAGCCGACGGTCTTGTCGTACCACGGAACGTCACCAAAGCGCTTTACCTTCTCGAAATAGAAGTAGGCGCGGAAGAAACGGGCCAGGGCCTCATATTTGGTGCGCACAGCCGCGTCATCGCAGTGTTCCAGGTCTTCCAGGAGCGTGTTGATATTGCGCAGGGCGCCCCAGCTCCAACCGCCGCCGCTGGCAGGAACGGTACGTTTGCCCATTTCCTCATTGGAGAGGTTGTTCTGGGTATAATGGTCGTCATTACCCATATAGATAGCGTCGGCCGCCGGGAAATTCTCATAGAAAGCAATGGCAAACGCCTTCAGTTCGCTCTCGTTCTTGAAGAAGGTGTCCGGAGTGAGCCTGTCTTTCGGCACGGCGTCCAGAAGGTCGTCGCAAGCGGTAAAAGCGAACCCGGCAAGCACTATAAGGATAGGAAATAATATCTTTTTCATGGCTGGATTCATTAGAGGGTTATATCGATACCGAAGACGAAGCTCTTCTGCCAGGGATACAGGCGGAGATTGCCGCCGGTCATGGCCATTTCGGGATCTACGTACTTGCCGTGGAGGCCGGGGGCCAGGTAGAAGAGGTTTTCACCGGTGAAGTAGATACGCAACTTGTCAATGGAAGCCTTCCTGGTTATCCTCTGGGGAAGGGTGTAACCGAAGGTAAGGTTCTTCAGGCGCAGGTAACCGATGTTCTGCAGGTAGCGGTCGTTCACCACACCCAGCGGCCGGTTGGCATTCATAGCGATGTAGCCACGGGGACGCGGATAGTAGGCATTAGGGTTCTCCTCACTCCAGCAGTCGTTGAGGAAGTCCTTGGGAATGAAAGTCATGTAAGGACGGGCATAGGGGCCCCAGAATGCGCGGGCGTCGGCGCCGGGATACCAGTCCATATGGCCGATACCCTGGAAGAAGACGGCCAGATCGAAGCCATTCCAGCCGGCGTTCAGGTTGATACCATAGTTATAACGGGGCTGGCTGTTGCCGATAATCTGCCAGTCGCCGCTGTCGCCCACTTTCTCTGCGCCCTTGTTGATCTTTCCGTCACCGTCCAGGTCCGCGAATTTCATATCACCCGCGAACAGGCCGTCGGGGAAAATCTGGGCGTCATTCACCTTGGACTGGTCCACGGCGTAGCTCTTGGCTTCTTCGTCGGTGAGGAAGAGTCCGTCAACGTGGTAACCCCAGATGTCACCGTACTTCTGGCCGACCCAGTAAGTCTTGGCGAAGAGTTTGTCAGGGTTGTTGAAACGGGTGATATGGGACACATAATCGCTGAACACCACGCTCAAACCATAGTTGAAAGGCTTTCCACCCAGCTTGAAGGTGTCTCTCCAGCCGATGGTGAACTCATAACCCTTGGTGCGCAGGTCGGCCACATTCTCCTTGGGAGCGGAAGCGCCGTACACGGCGGGCAGGGCTTCACCGGCGGTCAGCATGTCCTTGGTGTCACGGATGTAAGCTTCGGCACTCACTTCCAGACGGTTGCCCAGGAAGGCCAGATCCACGCCCAGGTTGCTCTGGATGGAGCGTTCCCAGGTAAGGCCGGAGGAAACGGGGGCGCTGATGGTAGCCTGAGGCAGGTTGGCGCCGCCCAGCAGGTAAGAAGACTTGCCGTCGGTGGAGATGGTCTGGATGGCAGGATAGTAGCTGCTCATCTGCTGGTTGCCCAGCTGTCCATAGGAGAAACGGATCTTGGCATTGTCCCACCAGCCCCTGACGGACTGGAAGAACGGTTCCTCGGAAATTCTCCAGCCGATGGAGGCCGACGGGGAAAATACCCAGCGGCTTCCGCGCAGGAAGCGGGAAGAACCGTCGTAACGGCCATTCAGCTCCAGCAGGTATTTGCCTTTATAATCATAGTTGATACGGGCGAAGTAACCGGCGGTCTTCAGCTCGTTCTGGCCACCGCTGGTTTCCTGGCGCTTTTTGCCGTCGGGATCGTTCGGGTCGGGTCCCACCAGGTCCTGGTCGTTCAGTTCCGTGGAATAAAGGTAGTAGCCCTTCAGGCCCAGATCCTTGATCCAGCGGGTTTCATAGTTCACGCCGGCCATCATCTTGAAATTGTGGGCATCGGCCCAGCTGTGCTCATAGGTGGTATAGAGGTTATACACCTGATAGACATTGGTGTTCACACTCTCCGTCAGAAGGTCATAGAAACCGTCCTTGTCGTTCTTCACCTGGACCACGCCCGGGTACTTGGAATACTCGCCTTCCACAGAACGGTTCATATAGCGATTGAACTTAAGGGCGTAAGTATAGTCGCCTTTCACCGTGAAGCCCTTGAAGGGGGTAAGGGTGAAGTCCAGGGTTTCTGACAGATTATCTACTTTATCCTGGTTGAAGTGATCGCTGTTCAGGATCATCATCAGGCCGTCCATGAGCTCATAGCCATTATACTTGGTAGTGTAAATCATGGTTCCGTCCGGATTCTGGGCCGGGAAGCTGGCGAGGGCGTGAGCCGTGCTCTTGGCGAAGTTGTTGTTGATTCCGCTCTGGCCGGGATAGAAGTAGGAGCTGTTGAAATAGCTGGTATTGGAGCCGATACGCAGCCAGTTGGTCACATCGAAGGAGATTTTGGCACGCAGGTTCACCCTCCGGTAGTTGTCGGGCTTCTCCTTGAACATACCCTGCTCATAGACATAGCCGCCAGATACCAGATAATTGACGGCACCGGTGCCGCCGCTCATGGTGACGGTGTGGCTGGTGGTAGGCTTTATGTCATTGTAAAGGACATGATACCAGTCCGTGTTGGCATAATAGTTATATACGTCCTGGCCGTTCTCCTGGGTAATTACCACCCAGGGGCGGGCGGGATTCTCCACCACGTCGTCGCGGCGGATCCACAGTTCCATCATGTCGGCATCGGAGTAATTGGCATACTTGGTGCCCGGGCTGTAGGTGCTCCAGAACAGATTGTTCAGATAGACAGAATCGTAACCGCGGCTTTCATACTCCGTAGAAGTGGTGGGGGCGGTGACACCGAAACGGCCGCTGTAGGAAACCTTGGCGCGTCCGTCCTTTTCCTTGCTGCCCATCTTGGTGGTGATGAGGATGACACCGGCCGATCCCTTTGCACCATAGATGGCGGCGGCAGCTGCATCCTTGATGACGGAGATATTATCGACATCGGCAGGGTTCACATACTGGATGTCCCCTTCCACGCCGTCAATGAGCACCAGAGGGGAACCACCATTGATGGAGTTCCAACCACGGATATTGAGCGTGGCGGCCTGGCCGGGACGGCCGGAGCCGGAAGTGATGTTCAGGCCCGGAACAGAGCCTTGCAGCATATGTCCCACATCCAGGGCCGAGCGGTCCTGCAGGGCTTCTGCCTTCACCACCGATACGGCGCCGGTCAGGTTGGCTTTCTTGGTGGTACCATAACCCACGGCCACAGCGTCGTCCAGGACGAAGCTGTCTTCTTCCAGGGTAATGGTAACCTGACGCCGTCCGTTCAGGGGCACCTGCACGGTCTTGTATCCGAGGCAGGAAACCTCAAGGACGGCTTGCGGGTCAACCGGGATGGAGAACTTACCATCCAAGTCCGTTACAGCGTTGGCGCTACCGGCCTGGACCACCGCACCCACTACCGGGCCTGCGTTGTCCTGAACGGTTCCGCTCACCGTCTGCTTCTGCGCAAAAGCGCTAAGAGACACTGCCAATCCGACGAGGATGGTCAGCGCGGAGAACAGTTTTTTGTGTAACATTGTTTTATAATGAAAAAGTTTAGTGTCCGTTGTGGTTTTCCATTGCAAATATCGCCACACGTGTGCGTATTATCAATAAAGGTGAAAAGATTAGTAGTCGCATAGGTGTGTTTCAAATAGGCAAAACACGCATTATCAACATGTTACTATAACACCACTCCCGGCATAATAGTAGATGCCTGGTACATGCGTTTTGCTTTTTTATTCGTAATTTTGCAGAAACAAAAGAACTATCTATGCGTACATTCCTTTGCATCCTAGCCCTGTGGCTGCCTCTTGTCTCCTTTGCCTGGCCGGGTAGCGGAAAGGCCGAATTAAGGAAGGCACTGAGGGATTTGGACGATGCCCTGGAACGCCAGGCCGAATACGACCAGATGAAACAGACCCAGATTGCCCAGCAGAAACAACGGTACGGAGCCATGGCCTCAGGGAAGGATTATTACTTCTATCTGGACAACCTCTACGAAGAATACCTCCGCTTCGATATGGACTCGGCCTTCTTCTACGCCCATAAGAAATTGGACATAGCCCGGGAACTGGGAGAGGGCGCCCTCATCCATGACGCCGCGCTGGATCTTTCTACCCGTTTCATGACGTCGGGCATGTACTATAATGCAAAGGAAATCCTGGATTTGCGGGAAGACTACCCAGGTATAACACAGGAGGAGAAAGCGCGGGGATACCAGACTCTCCATTCCCTATATCATTTCCTGGCGCTCAGCAACAAAGACATGGTGCTGCAGCCCTATTACCTGGAACAGGAACGGTACTATCAGCAACTCAGCGGAGAGAATTATCGTCCGGACCAATCCACCTACTACCCCATCAAGGCCAATATCCTTCTTGAACAAGGAAAGCCCAAGGAAGCCCTGGAACTCCTGGAGTCGTTCGTGGAAAACTACTGCCAGAACACCAATGACGAGATGGCCATGGTCCATTACTGGATGGCCAAGTGCTACCTGGCCGATAACGATACCGACCGGGCGCTGCAGCACTTTGCCACCAGTGCCCGTTACGATATTATATCATCCTATAAGTCCTCCCGTTCGCTGGTAAGGGCCGCCAGGCTGGCCTTGAACAAAGGTCAGATAAACCGGGCTTACCGGTATATTACCCACGCCTCCCAGGAAGCCTACAAGATTGACGCCCGCATCTGCCTGGATGAAGCCGCCCAGGTGATGCCGGACATTGTAAACGCCTACGAGAAGCTGGAGAAAAGACGCTATTCGGAGCTCCGCACTTTCCTTCTTATTACCCTCTTCCTGCTGGTCTTCAGCGTAAGCGCCCTGATATTTATGCGCCTGCTCCACCAGCGCCTGTCCAAAGCCAACCGGCGCATTGGAGACATCAACGAATCCCTGCAGCAGAGTATCGGCAAACTCAAGGAAGCCAACGACATAAAGGATTCCTATATGGGTCGTTACCTGTCCATGTTTTCCAATCACATTGGCAGCCTTGAGAGATATCGCTCCTCCCTCCGCGTCGTGGCCAAAACCATGGACCTGAAGGAAATCCAGCAAGCCCTCAAGTCTGACGAATTCATAGATGCCGAGCGGGAGAGCCTGTATCAGGAGTTCGACCGCGCCTTCCTGGGCCTTTTCCCCGACTTCGTAGCCCAGTTGAACGCCTTGTTGCAGGAAGACAAACGCATTGGCCTCAACCTGCCGGAAGGGAAGCTGAGCAACGAGCTGCGCATCTTCGCCCTTATCCGTCTGGGCGTGAATGAATCGGCACAAATTGCGCAATTCCTAAAGAAATCGCCTTCTACCATCTATAACTACCGGGTGAAACTGCGCAATGCAGCCCTCTGCCCCAACCAGGAATTCGAGGAACGCCTGATGGAAATAGGAAAGGCCGTGTAACCCCTTAATTCTGAACAAGATGAAACTGAAAAGACTGGTTTCGCTATTTCTCTCCATGGCGTGTACGGCCCTCCTGGCCGTCTCCTGCCAAAAATCGGGACACGAAGTGGACATCTCTCCCAAGACGCCCAAAGGCCCCAAAGCCGTATTCATCGGAGACAGCATCACCTGGCAATGGGGGACCAATCCCCGTGAGATATCGAAAGACCAGATTGTAATCTCCCTGGATCCCCTCCCTTCTTTCCTCACAGACAAGGGAAGCAACGTGCTGGTTACCTGGCACCCCACCTTCTTTACCTCCAACGACTATTTAGACAAAGGAGTGAGCGGAGAAACCACTCAGCAGATGCTGGAGCGCTTCAAAAAAGATGTCCTGGACCAGAAACCCCAGGTAGTGGTCATCATGGGAGGCACCAATGACCTTGCCCAAGGCGTAAGCAAGGACAAGATCCTGGAAAACATAGCCTCCATGGCCACTCAGGCGGCCGATGCCAGAATGAAAGTGGTGTTATGCTCCATCACACCCTGCAACCAGACCTACTCCAGGCTGAGCCCCCACGAGAAAGGAACGCATATAGTGGCCCTGAACAAGCGGATTAAGGAACTTGCCGCCCAGAAAGGATACGCCTATTGCGACTACTATCCCGCCCTTGCAGACGCCGACGGCTATTCCCTCAAAGCTGCATACTGCCTTTATGACCGCCTGCACCCCAATCCTGACGCGTACACTGCCATGGAGGGCATTATAAAACCTTTGGTACAATCCTTGCTTAATGGGAACTAAACCCTAAATCCCTTGACTTATGAAAGCAAAGAGAATCCTTCTGCTTGCAACAGCAGCACTGGCGCTCCTGTCCCTGTCTTCCTGCGGAAAGGACTATTATATAGAGGGCGATGGAGTGCAGATGAAGCACATTGACTACACAGTCCGCAGCACAGATTGGGATGTACAGGAACTGGACAACGGTGCCCGTCTCCTGAGCGTAATGCTCGATGCGCCCCAGATTACCAAAGACGTGGTGAACTACGGTTCCGTCACCGTCTCCCGCCGCCTGTTTGACAATAACGGCAACACCTTCTGGACTCCCCTGCCGGTGGTAAGGGCCGAAAGCCAGGACTACGGGACCTCCGAGCAAATCCTCTATTCCACCTATCTGGACTATGAATGGACCCAGGGACAGGTTTACGTTTACTTCACCGCCACGGACTTCTACGTAGATCCTGACAAAGCCACCTGGCCCAACATGGAACTGAGGGTCACCATCTTCCAATACGAATAAAGCTTCGGACTTATCCTAAAAAAGGCGCTCCCGTTTGGGAGCGCCTTAATTGTTGTCAGTCTATAAAGGAATACTACAACTCCTTCATGGCATCCATGGCCTCGGCCTTGGAACCGACCACGATGTCCTGGTAACGGGACAGACCGGTACCGGCAGGAATCAGGTGACCGCAGATCACGTTCTCCTTCAGACCCTCGAGGTAGTCCACGCGGGCGCGGATAGCGGCTTCCGAGAGCACCTTCGTAGTCTCCTGGAAGGAGGCGGCGGAAATGAAGGAGCCGGTCTTGAGGGCTGCGCGGGTGATACCCTGGAGCACCTGGGAGGCGGTGGCAGGCTTGGCGGGACGGGAGACCACCAGCTTGGCTCCCTGACGCTCCAGCGAGGCATTCTCGCTGCGGAGGTCGCGGGCGCTGATGATGTCGCCTTCCTCGAAACGCACACTGTCACCGGGATCCAGCACATAGTGCTTGCCGAAGATCTCGTCGTTGCGGTCCATAAACTCCCACTTGTCCACCAGTTCCTCCGGGAGGAATTCGGTGTCTCCGGGGTCTCCGATCTGGACCTTGCGCATCATCTGACGGACAATGATCTCGAAGTGCTTGTCGTTGATCTTTACACCCTGCAGGCGGTAAACGGCCTGAATCTCGTTCACGATGTACTCCTGCGCCTTCACAGGACCCAGGATGTTCAGGATGTCGGTAGGGGAAGTACCGCCGTCGGACAGACGGAAGCCGGCCTTCACATAGTCGTTCTCCTGAACCAGGATCTGCTTGGTCATGGGTACTTCGTAACGGCATTCCTTGCCGCTGCGGTTCTTCACGATGATCTCGCGCTTACCACGCTTAACCT
>Ga0265300_10002408_pt1 | contig 16195 bp, 15 predicted proteins | sample AusTroGonzalo_MG_FD_193482 | JGI IMG/M metagenome (GOLD analysis project Ga0265300, IMG submission 193482) | Bovine rumen microbial communities from tropical cattle in Woodstock, Queensland, Australia - Gonzalo_03 | ecosystem: Host-associated > Mammals > Digestive system > Stomach > Rumen ...
ACAGCTCCCGCGCGGCGGCGACGTGCTGCAGCGCGGCGTTGTAGGTGTAGGCGAGTTCGCGGTGGATTTCGCCGGCGGCGGCATCGTCGCGCGCCTGTTTCGCGGCGGCGAGCGCCTGCTCGAAGGAGACGACCGCGCGCGCGAGCGCACCGTCCGCGGACTGCACGCGGCCCAGCTTGTACCAGGCCTCCGTGCGCGCCTGCGCGTCGCCGCGGCGCTCATAGTATTCCGCGGCCTCCGCCAGCGCGTCCAGCTCTTCGACGGGGATGAATCCGAAACATTCTTCCTGCGCGCGGGTGTGCAGCAGGGTGTATTCCGCGCGCGTCCCTTTGCCGCGCAGGCCGGACGCGTCCAGCCGATCCAGCACGGCCAGGCTGCTGTCCGGGGCTTCCGCCAGCAGCCGTTCCGCCTCTCTGAGGCTTTCTCTGGGCCCGGCCGCCGTACACGCGCTGACCAGGGCCAGGAGGATGAAGAATCTTTGCATAGTATAAAACGAAAAAGAGGAAGCATTGCTGCCTCCTCTCAGTCGGGATGATCTGACTCGAACAGACGACCCCTACGTCCCGAACGTAGTGCGCTAGCCAACTGCGCTACATCCCGTTTCTAATATTCAATCTTGTCAAATTCCGGCAGGGCCGGAAATGGGATTGCAAAAGTACAACAAAAATTGCTTTTACGCAAGTTTGTTGATGTAAACCGCAATGCCGCTCTTGAGGTTGGAAGCCTTGTTCTTGTGGATCAGGCCAATCTTGGCGAGCTTGTCGATCATCGCGTACACCTTGGGGGCGTTGGCCTCGGCCGTAGCCTTGTCGGTGGTGTTGCGGATGTCGCGGATAGCGTTGCGGGTGGTCTTTGCATAATAACGATTATGCAGTCTGTGCCTATCGTTCTGGCGATCGGCCTTCTTTGCGGATGCTGTATTTGCCATTGTTGTTATTTTTAATATTTGGTAGTGGGTAGGAGAATCGAACTCCTATTGCAAGAATGAAAATCTTGAGTACTAGCCGTTATACGAACCCACCAAACTCATCCCAATGCGCTATCCGCCAAATTGGGACTGCAAAGATAGAAAACTTTTTGGATATGACAAACTAATTTGCCGCATTTTCTTCCTCCGGGGTCGCCTTTTTCCACTCCCAGGAGTAAAGGACGGACTCGACCTGGCGGAGATACTGCCGTTTGTCGAACTGCGGGGCATAGACCCAGGCCTCGGCGACGAAGATCTCTTTGCCGTCGGGGCTGTAGAAGGAATGCGAGACGAAGGGACCGCCCATGAAGTCGTTCTGGACCTCCCACATACCGCGCACCTGCGCGATGTCGCGGCCGCGGAAGCGGAGGTATTCGAGGGTCGGGGCGAAGTATTCGCTGGTTGTCATATAAGTGCCTTCGAACATACCCGGAACGTTCTCTTTGAGGAACTGGTTGCGGTGTTCGATGATCTTGTCGAGGGTGAACGGGTCGTCTTCGACCGGGTAGCGGTACAGGAAGACGTCCTGGTAGACCTGCTTGTCGTCGGCGATCCAGACGAAGTTGTCGGTGGCCTTGCGGAGCTTGTAGCCGCTGGGGAAGTGCGGGGCGCCGCCGAAGAGTTCGGAGACCTGCAGGTAGAGGCTGCTTTCTTCGTAGCGCAGGGCGTTGCGGATGACGCGGTCGCGCTCGGCCTGCTCGAAGGAGCTGATGATGATTTCGGACTTCTCCTTGAGGAGCTCGGAGGCCTGCGCGGTGGTGGGGGCGTTCAGCTGGACGACGCACTGCGGGGCGGCCCAGACGTCACGGCGCATCGTCAGGCTGGTGGAGTCGATCTGCGGGTCGACGTGGAAGAGGACGATGTTGCGGTGGACCTTGAAGAGGTCGACGAACGTGGAGGGCACCACGTTGACGAGGGTGAAGAGGGGCTCCTGCTGGGCGAGCCAGGGGCAGTCGCTGCCGAGGACGTCACGGACGTCGTTGCCGAGGGTGTTTTCCCACTCGGATTTCTCCATGACCACGACGATCTCGCCAGCCTTGCCGCTGACGTTGGGAAGCAGGATTTTGGAGGACTTGCAAGCCGGCAGCATCAGGGCGGCGGACAGCAACAGGAGGAGGAAGTTTCTTGTCTTCATATTACTAATGGATGAGTCTTGCGATGTCGTTGCCAAAGGCCAGGAACATCAGGCCGAAGATGATGACCATTCCGACCAGCTGGGCGACCACGAGGAATTTCTCTCCGGGCTTGCGGCCGGAGACGATCTCGTAGAGGGTGAAGAGGATGTGGCCGCCGTCCAGGCCCGGGATGGGGAGGAGGTTCATCACGGCCAGCATGATGGAGAGCAGGGCGAGGATGTTGAGGAAGCGGAACCAGTCCCAGGTGTCCGGGAAGACCTGCCCGATGGCGATGAAGCTGCCCACGGATTTGTAGGCGCCGGTGGACGGCCGCGCGAGGAGCGAGAGGTCGTCGAGGTAGCCGCCGATGGAGGAGCCTGCCTCCCGCCATCCGGCGGGGATGGCTTCCAGGAGGTTGTAGTGCCGGGTCGTGATGCCGGGCATCTGCATCAGGATGCCGATGCGGCCGGTGCTGTCGACGCGCACGGGGACGCCGAGGGTGTCGCCGCCGCGGACCACCGAGGCGGAGACTTCCTGCCGGCGCAGCTGCGCGAGCAGGGCGCGGGAGTCCTGGACGAATTCGACGTCCTGGCCGTCGTAGGCGACGATGCGGTCGCCGCGGGTCAGTTCGGAGTCGGCGTTGAGGCCGCCTGCCATCACGGAGTCGACGACGATGGGGACGGCGAGGTCGAACATCATAGGGTCGCTGAGGATGTCGCCGATGCGGGCCTGGTCGATGTAGATGTCGAGGGTGTCGGTGCCGCGCAGGACGGTGGCCTTGCGGACGTTGCGCCGGGCGAGGTCGGCCTGGAGCATCCCGAAGTTTTCGGGTTCGTAGTCGTCGAAGCGGAGGATCTGGTCGCCGTTGCGGAAGCCCATTTCGTAGGCGAGTTCGTCGACGTAGATCTTGTTGCCGCGGTTTTCGATGTAGGAGTCGCCCCAGATGGCCATGATGCCGATGTAGACGAGGATGGCGAAGATGAAGTTGTTGATGACGCCGCCGGCCATCACGAGCAGGCGCTGCCAGGCCGGGTGGGTGCGGAACTCCCAGGGCTGGGGTTCTTTCTTGAGCTGCTCGAGGTCCATCGATTCGTCCACCATGCCGGCGATCTTGCAGTAGCCGCCGAAGGGGAGCCAGCCGATGCCGAACTCGGTTCCTCCCCAGTGCCAGCGGGCGAGCGCCTTGCCGCCTACGTCGAAGAAGAGGTAGAACTTTTCGACGCGGATCTTGAAGAGGCGGGCCCACAGGAAGTGACCGAACTCATGGATGATGATGAGTACGGAGAGGGCGAGGATGACTTGCAGCGTCTTAATGAATATAACCATCGGCAATGGCGGCGACTTCGCGGTTGGTCGCGAAAATGTCGTCGAGCGAGGGCTTCGCTACAAAATTCAGGCCCGCAAGGGCCTTCTCGGCAATTTTGGCGATATCGTAGAAGGAAATCAGGTCTTTGAGGTAGGCGGCCACCGCGACTTCGTTGGCGGCGTTGAGGGCGCAGGGGGCGTTGCCGCCGCGGCGCAGGGCTTCGAAGGCGAGCGCGAGGCAGGGGAAGCGCGAGGTGTCCGGGGCTTCGAAGGTGAGGCCGCCGAGGGCGGCGAAGTCGAGTTTTTTGTTGCCTACGGTGAGCCGGCGGGGGAAGCTGAGGGCGAAGCCGATGGGTTCGCGCATATCCGGGCAGCCGAGCTGGGCGATGACGGCCCCGTCCACGAATTCTACCATCGAGTGGATGATGGAGTCGGGGTGGACGACGACGTTGATCTGGTCGGGTTCGAGGTCGAAGAGCCATTTGGCTTCGATGACTTCGAAGCCTTTGTTCATCATCGTGGCGGAGTCGATGGTGACTTTGGCGCCCATATCCCAGTTGGGGTGTTTGAGGGCCTGGGCGGCCGTGGCGCCCGCGATTTTCTGCCGGTCCCAGGTGCGGAAGGGGCCGCCGGAGGCGGTGAGGTGCACTTTTTCGACGGGGTTCTCCCCGGCGCAGAGGAGGCACTGGAAGATGGCGGAGTGTTCGGAGTCGACGGGCAGGATGACGCCGCCGTTTTCGCGCGCGGTCTGCGTGACGACGGAGCCGGCGGCGACGAGGGTTTCTTTGTTGGCGAGGGCGACGACTTTGCCGGCCTTGAGGGCGGCGAGGGTGGGCCGGAGGCCGCTGAAGCCGACCATCGCGCCGACGACGATGTCGACGCCGTCCATTCCGACGAGGTCGCAGAGGCTGTCGACGCCTGCCCAGACTTTGACGCCGTGGGGCTGGAGGGCTTCGTTGACGGCTTCGTAGCGGGATTCGTTGCAGATGACGACGTGGGCCGCGTCAAACTCGATGGCCTGCCGGATCAGCAGGTCGGTGCTGCGGCGGGCGGAGAGGAGGACGACCTCGAACAGGTCGCGGTGCTGCCGGATGACGTCCAGCGTCTGGGTGCCGATGGATCCGGTGGATCCGAGGATGGCTATCTTTCTTTTCACTTAGAAACTGATGAAACGGGTGGGGTCGAGGCTCTGTCCGTTCTGCCACAGTTCGAAGTGGAGGTGGTCCGTGCCCGCCTGGCGCCCGGTGCCGCCCACGAGGGCGATCGGGGTGCCGGCCTTGACGGCGTCGCCGGAAGAACGGAGGAGCTTCTGGTTATTAGTGTAGATGCTAAGGAGGTTGTCGCGGTGCTGGATGAGGATGATGTAGCCTTGTTCGGCGTCCCATCCCGTGAAGATGACCGAGCCGTCGAGGACGGCGCTGACGACGCTGCCCGTGGGGGCGGTGACGTCGATGCCCGGGTTGACTACGCGGTCGTATGCTTTGGCCACCACGCCTTTGAGCGGGGTGAAGAAGTGCATTCCTTCGATGGGGAGGTCGCGTTCGGCGCGGGATCCTACGCCGAACTGTTCTTCTTTCTGGACGGTCTCCTGGAGGAGGGAGTCGCGGCGCGCCAGCTCAGCGCGGTCTTTGTTGGAGAGGTAGCTGGCGGTGTTGGTGTGGACGAGGCTGTCGAGGTCGATGGTGGCGTCGCCCGTGAGGACGCGGCTCAGGCTCTCGGCGTAGAGGTTCCAGCGGGAGACGGCGTTTTCCAGGGAGTCGATCTTGATGGCGTTGGCGACGGCCTGGCGGCGCGAGTGGGCGTTGGGGTAGCCCGGGATGGTGGTGCGGAGCGGGGTGAAGGCGAACAGCAGGTAGGCGACGAGCAGCAGGGCGAGCACGCCGGTGATGATGCCATACACGAGCTGCGCCCGGTTGAAGTGGATGGAGCGAAGCGTGTTGTGGGTCTCATTGTCGACGAGCGACAGCCGGAATTGCTGCGGGATGCGTCCCGGATTTTGTCTTCCCATACTTTTGATGTAAATTTGCCGTGATGAACAGGACGATAGGCATAGATTACGGACGCGCCCGGGTCGGCGTCGCGGTGAGCGACCCGCTGGGCATTTTCGCATCTCCTCTCGAGACTGTTCCAGCTACAAAGATAATAGATTATCTGCAAAAATACGCCGCTTCCGAGACAGTTGTCCGTTTTGTGGTGGGCTGGCCGCTCAACCTCAACGGCGCGCCCGCGGAGGCTGCGGCGGATGTGGAGCAGTTCCTGAAGCGGCTGCGCAAGGCGTTCCCGGAGACCCCGGTGGAGCTGGAGGACGAGCGGTTCACCTCGGTGCTGGCGCACCGGGCGATGATCGACGGGGGGATGAAGAAGAGCGACCGCCGCGACAAGAATTCGGTCGACAAGATCAGCGCTGCCATCATCCTGCAGAGTTATATGGACAGAACGAAGAAATGATTCAACCGATTTACCTATACGGCTCGGAGGTCCTGCGCAAGGTCGCGGCTCCGGCCGACCTCAGCGACAAGGCTGCCCTGGACACCCTGGTCCAGGACCTCTGGGACACGCTCGACAATTCCGAGGGCTGCGGCCTCGCCGCCCCGCAGATCGGCGTGAGCCAGCGCGTGGCCGTGGTCAACGGCGACATTATGGCGGACATCTACCCCTATCTGAAAGGCTTCCGCCGCACTTTCATCAACCCGGTCGTGACCGGCGAGAGCGAGTCGATGTGCGAGTTCAACGAGGGCTGCCTCAGCGTCCCCGGCCTCTACGCCGACGTCCGCCGTCCCGAGTCCCTGACGGTCGAGTACTACGACGAGAACCTCGAGAAGAAGACGGAGACCTTCGACAAGTTCGCCGCCCGGATGATCCAGCACGAGTTCTCCCACCTCGACGGCGTCCTCTTCACCGACCTCGTCGCCCCGATCCGCCGCAAGATGCTCGCCAAGAAGCTCACGAACATCGCCCACGGCAAGGTCGGCACGCAGTACAAGTCGAAGATCAAGTAAATTGTCATTCTGAGCGCCCTCCCTGTCATTCTGAGCGCAGCGAAGAATCTACCCCCGTCGCCGCAGCCGTGCGGCCGTACGTCGGGAAAGGGCGGGGCTGATCCGCCTCTCTCTTCCTTTCCCTCCTATACGCCCGCCCACCTGCAGCGACCAGGTGACAATCTGTTCAATTGACCTGCGGAATGCCTTGTAGATTAGAAAAATGGAGCTATCTTTGCATCGAGATTATAAAACCGTGATACGGATGGGTAATCGGGTTGTGCAAAAGTCCCCGCCCGCGAGGCCCTCGCTCTTGAAGTAATTCCGCCACGTAATCTTGGGGCTCAACTTACAGGAGGTCGCTTGACCTCCTGATTTGTTTCCTGGAACAAGCTGAAGGAATGCGGTGCAGCCCGCACAATACATTGTATATTAGGAAAATCGAATTAACTTTGCAGCGAGGTTATAAAATCGTGATACGGATGGACTCAGGGTCGTGCGAAGTCCCCGCCTGCTTAATCCTCGCTTTCGAAGTAATTCCGCCACGTCGTCTTGGGGCAAAGCTAACAGGAGGTCATTTGACCTCCTGATTTTGTTTTCCTTTCCCGGCAAAACCTGTCCGGAAACCGCCGTTTTCTTCTTCGATTGCACAAAGTTTTCCACCAATCATCATCAATCACAGGGGAATGTGAAGTTTTTTCATTAGATTTGGATGAATTAGCAGTAACAACCACATTTTCCATGACAGAGATTGAAGAAATCCTCGGCGAATTGCGTCGTTTCAATAAAGAAAGGGATTGGGATCAGTTCCATAATGGGAAGGATCTTGCAATCGCTATTTCTCTGGAGGCAAACGAACTTCTGGAGTGCTTCCTTTGGAAATCTCCGGAAGATGCAAAGCCTGAAAAGATCCGCGAAGAACTCGCTGACGTTTTGAATTATGCTTTTCAGATGGCTGATAAATATAATCTGGATATCAAGCAGATTATGCTGGAGAAACTCCAGAGAAACGCGGAAAAGTATCCTGTAGAGAAAGCAAAGGGGAGCGCAAAAAAATACAATGAATTGGTATGAGTAATCGTTATCCCGTTATTCTGGATTATCCCTTTCCTGGTGCTGTCCAAGAAGTCGCGGCTACGGTTCATGGAACGAACTGGCCGGTCGTCTATTTGATATATGGCGATGCTGAAGTTTATGTTGGTGAAACCACCAGCGCTTACGTGCGTTATTCGCAGCATGCGGATAAAAAAGGGAAGTTCTATCCTGATAGGAAGCGTCTGCATCATATCAAGATTGTATACGATGATCAGTTTAATAAGTCGGCTATTCTTGATATTGAGCAGAATCTCATTCATTTGCTAGAGGCAGATACCGCGTTGCAGGAAGAAAAGGGCCAGCGGGGATGGCGGCTTCAGAATAAGAATGGTGGACAGTCGTATTCTCACGATTACTATAACAGAACGATTTATCAAGCCAAGATTGAGGAAATTTGGAATTTTCTTTTCAAGAAGAAATTTGTCAATAATCCTTATCCGGCAATCAAGAACTCGGATCTGTTTAAATACTCTCCTTATACTAGTCTGACTGCAGAGCAGGAACTTGTATGCCGAGACATTCTCCGGGATATTGCTGATAAGCTTTTGAATGGGAAGAAGGGAATGGCTCTTTTAAGAGGCGTCGCGGGGACCGGGAAATCAGTCGTGCTTATCAATATGATAATGACGCTCTTGCGAAGTCGATATATCTCATATGATTATGATTTTGAGTCAACAGCAGAAGACGAAATAGATGAGCGCTTTACGCTACACGCTGGACTGGAACAATTCTATTCGAAGTGGAAAGAAAAGACAGGTTACGATGATCTGAAAATCGGTTTTGTCGTTCCGATGTCGTCCATACGTTCTACTTTCAAGATGGTGTTTAAGTACGCAGGGAAGTCCACTCGGGGGATGAAAATGAGCATGGTAATCGGTCCGAATGAGGTTGTTACCAAAGAAGGGAAGCGTGAGTATGATATAGTTTTCGTAGATGAATCCCATCGATTGAAAAGAAGGGTTGCTATGTCTGGTACTGAAATGGGCGCTTTTGATAAATGCTGTAAACGACTGGGCATGGATTCCAAAACAGCGACACAATTGGATTTTCTGTTGAGTAAAAGTAAGTATCAGGTTCTCGTTTATGATGAGAATCAGAGCATAAAACCGACGGATATCCCCAGCGAAATTATGACGGCCCAGCTGAAGAAGAGTGTTACTATTGAACGAGAATTGCGATCCCAAATGCGTTGCCAGGGTGGGGGTGATTTTATGCAGTACATTGATGACATCTTTCATCTGCGGCAACCTGGGCTTAAATCGTTCGGCAAGTACGAGTTCAAGATGTATGAGGACCCGAATGCTATGATTGATTATATGCTTCAGATGGATAAAACTGAGGGGCTTTGCCGTACATTGGCTGGCTATTCTTGGAAATGGGTGTCGGCTCGGGGGAAGGGCAAACCTAAGACGATAAAAGAGTTTATTAAAGCTGGACGCCAACCGGACATCGAGTTGGATGGGAAAAAATACTTCTGGAATCTTAATAGTAGTCAATGGATTTTAAATAGCTCTCCGGAAGAAATAGGATGTGTCCATACATCTCAAGGATATGATTTGAATCGGGTCGCTGTTATTTTCGGTCGAGAAATAGATTACGATCCGGATTCTAAATCCATTGTTATCAACAAAAAGCTTTTCTTCGATTCGAAGGTTAAGCAGCAGACTACAGACGAACAGCTCAAGGCGTTTATTATCAACGCATACAAAGTAATGCTCGTGCGCGGAATCAAGGGTTGTTATGTGTATGCATATAACAAGAACCTTCGTGATTATCTGAAGCATTTTATTCCTTTGGCGTGAGTGGTTGTCTCGTTTCTGTCGATATGGCTAGTATTGCCTCAAGTGTTTCGTAATGGAGACATGGCTAAATATCAAATATGATTGACATGGTAACGATTATTATTGCTATTGCATCTCTCTTTTTTTCTGTATTCTCCTTCATTTTCTTTGAGGTTAAGATTAAGAAACAAGAGCAGATCCTTAATGACTACAAGATCGCCGAGTACGAAGAAGCAGAACGCGACAAACTGTATGCGCATTTGTCGATTAATACCTATTGGAGAGATAAGGACACTCTTTATCTCGTTGTGGAAAACCACGGACCTTCTGATGCTTTTAATGTCTGCATCAAAGATTTGAATAAGGAAAGCTTTCTGTTCAGAGATCTGGACTCGTCATTCCCAATAGAAACGATATATTCAGGTGACAAAGTTCAGTTGAGACTTCTAGTCTATAGTGATATGCCTGAGAATACCCGGATCCAGGTCGCTTGGGAAGATGACTCCAAGGAGACGCATACTGAAAAAGAGGTCATTCATATTCACGGATAACAGTATGGGGCCTTCAGAATACATAGCCATTATTGGGGTTCTCGTTGCAATTATCACGTTGATAGTTACGATTCGAATTGCTCGGATTATTCCAGAACGAGATAAACTAAGCCACCGAAAGCATGTCCGTGAGGTGGTGTCAAGGCTCTCTGGTGAGATGAGGTCCGGTCGCAATCATATGTGCAAGATTATAGATATCGATAGGTTTGAGACGCTTTATCCGGTAAATTTTAACAGCCGGAATAGGCAATCTTATTTCAAAGCTGAACTGGATGGGACGGATATACATGGCGTGGCCTTTAATGATAAGATTCTTTGTGTTATTGCTGGTAAAGATGGTGCTTTTAGCGTCACGAAAGGGGATGACTATACTCACAAAGTCGTTCGTTCTGGACTTATCCCTTATGATTGGATAATTGATATAGACGAGTCTGGTGATGAAATCGATACCGGGGCTGTCTTTTACTGCAAGTTTAAAAAGCGGAAGACTTGTTATGGCCATTATTGCGTAAGCGGGCATAATGGTTCTTTAATAGATAAGCGTGGATTTTATCGTGACCGCCGCCCCTTTCGTTCGTATGCGTACTATTTGTTCGAGGATGAACAGATGCATTGCCATCAGTTCGTTGAAGTCAAGAATGATAAGGATGCCTTTTGATTAAGCGAGAATGGAAGAAGAAGCAGTTAATAAGATGCGGTTAGCCTATCCTAAAACCAGGAGGGATGATTGCATATGCAATATATGTAGAAAAGAAGTCCCCTGCCTTTCTGACGATCATATTCCCCCTAAAGGAGCATTCAAACCAGGGAAGATTCGCATTCATTGTTATCCGGAGAGTCATCAAGGAGAAAAACACGTCACGACAATTAGCTACAACGGATTGAAGTTTAGGACTATTTGTGCGGAGTGTAATAACATGTTGGGCGGCCGCTATGATATTCATTTAAATAAGTTCTTGAATCGTGTTGCCTCGACCCTTACTTCCCCTCTTATTCTTCCTAATCCGCTGTTGGTTAAGGGCCGGCCTGCTGCCATTGTCAAAGCTGTCTTAGGCCATATTCTTGCTGCTAAAACGGGTGCCTGCGACAGTAACTTGGACAAAATTGTCCGAAATTATCTGTTTGACGATAATGCTATCCTTCCGGAGAATGTAAGAGTATTCTACTGGTATTATCCACATAGTGGTACTATAATCTCTACGGACAGATTAGACATAGACGTTGTGAATGGAGGGAGCGTGTGGTACTCAGTGTTGAAGTATTACCCTTTGGCCTTTCTCGTTATGGAACAGGGAAACGGAATGACAGATCCAAACATTTCAGAACTAACAAAATACAACCATAACAATCTGCAGGAAGAAATGGATTTGCCAGTTTACCTGCACTATTTCCCAGAATACTTCCCGGAGTCCAATGCATATAACAAACATATGGCTCGACTCGTTAAAGAAGATCGCACTGATCTTCAAGCGGTTGATTTGAAAACAAAACAATAAGTCAAGATATGTTTGGCAAATACCCTGTCATGACCCTTCGTGGTAGCACGCGCTTCTTAGAGCGGTACCTGAAAGCGCATATGCGCTTGACTTTTGCTGGAAATACTGTCATCTGCGTCGGGCTTTTCGGGCATTCCGGAGATGATGAGGTTTGGACCGAAGGCGCCAAGGAGATGTTGGGCGATATGCACAAGCGTAAGATTGACATGGCGGAATGCCATCTACGAGATCAATGCGGGGCTATATAGGTCTCATCGCTGCTCCGAAACAGAGTGCGCACGGAAGACGGGTAAAAAGGATTGCTTAGCGATGAATAAAATGCTATATTGGCGCATAAACATAGATCCCTGAACGTTCTAACCACTTCTAATATGGGGGTAAAAGGGTTTATCAGGCAGAAAAAATAGACTAATAGTATTAACGTTTGTATAGATTGAATGCCATAATGTGCGATAACAAATAGACTACGAACTCAAATACACCAATCAGCTCATAAAAAGAGATTTAACTCTTCAGCCGACAGATTCATCAGGTGGGGTTTATGTCTCTGGTGTGGGCGGGGGAGTATAGTATTGCCGTTCTATTGGCTTTATTGATGGCGGTATTCTTTTGAATGATTCAAACACATAAACAATTATTATAACGGATATGAATAGCGATTTAAATTCAGCTCTTGCTCTTTTCCGATCTCTTTATAAAGCTCAAAAAGGAGATGTGTTCACTATTATTGAACGGTTTATTCTGGTCGGAGTTAAGAGCAAAGGTTTACTGTCATTCACATTAGAAGAAATCTCGGATCTTCTTAAAGAAACATTCAATGTCACAATCCCTTTCAGCGTGATACGAAAATGTATTATTTCGAATCAAGAAGTATTTCAATACACTCAAAAAAAATACGTTGTTATTAAGCCGATGGATGAGGAGATCGATGCGATTATTTCTGAAATGAATGAGCGAGAGGTGTATAAGGAGGAGATAACAGCAGATTTCCTCGCGTTTGTCGAGAGCCTTAAGGGCAAGCAACTATCTGAGGACGAGAGAATAGTGATGGGGCAACTTTTCTTTGATTTTCTTGTCGATAAAGAGCATGTGGAGGATACGGATAATCGTTTGCTTATAACACGATATATTATTGAAAAGGAGGGAGATGCGTGTTTCCAAGGTTTTTTGAACTCGATTCGCGAAGGAATGGTTATCTATAAAGGGATTAGGTATTCGGACTCGCCTAATGATACGAGTTGGGAATACGATACTGATTTTTTTCTGGATGAGGAGTATCTGTTCAGCGCCTATGGAATGAATGGTGAATTCTATCAGAAGTGTTTCTTCGAGTTTTATGATCTGGTTGAAGAGATTAATAAGGCCAGTGTGTTGAGAGGTGGGAGAAAAAGAATTCGACTATATTATTTCTCTAAGACAAAAAAAGATGTAGAGGCTTACTTTATGCAGGCTGTTAGAATTAGAAGAATGCAGGAGCGATATCTCTATCCCCAAGTCGCGATGGATACTATCTTAAATGCGTGCAGAGAAGATGTGGATATTGAACGCTATAAAACAAGCTTTTACAGAAGACTAAAAGATCTAAATATCGTTGAGTATGATGATGATATCGACATAACGCGTAATCAAGATTACTTATTTGAGAATGCTGATCTTGAGGAGAAAAAGGATAAGCATTTTACTCCTGATCAATATGGTGAGGTTAACGATTATCTCAAGATTGCGGACTATATCAATATTCTGAGGCAAGGTAAAAGTGGCTTCCCATTGGAAAAGTGTAAGTTTATGTTCCTCTCTGACGGGAATCTTTCTAATGAACTCTCTCGTTTTATCCGAGAGTATACTGAGAAGAAATCATTGGTAATTACTCGGATGGGGAACTTTACTGAACTGATGTGGTTTAAGTTAAAGAAAGGTGTAGTTGGAGAGAGTAGTAGCGCTACAATTAGTGTCGTGAATAAAGCTAAGACCGTGGTGTCGGGTCTTTTATATGATAACTTAAAGAAGCAATATGATGCGGTTCTTGCAATGGACGCGGATGACAATGCGAAGAAAGAGTATTATGCCGAGCTGCGTACGAAACGTTACTCTCCTGAGGATATAAGCAGCGAATCTATCGCGAATGATGTCGCATTCATTGATGATGTTAATTATCTTGAGAAATATAAGCAAACTCAAGAGGAACTTAAGAAACAGGCAGCGGAGGCGGTTGAACTCAAAAAAGCCTTGAAGCATGAAGAGGGAAAAAACGAAATGCTTGAATGCAAGGTAAACGAGTTGGGAGAATATATCAAGAAGGAAGAGCTCCGAAAATTTAAAGGTGCAGTCGCAAAAGCGCGAAAACGTTTCCCCCTGCAAGGAGGGGTGCTCTTTAGGAATTATATATGGCTGATCGGCATTGTTATTTTCTTACCATTCGCGTTGCTGTCCTTCTTCTTTATGGATCTAACCTGGGTTAATATTGTGACTGTCGGGGGGACTTTTATAACGCTAAGCGGATTCGCTCTGAGCTATTGTTTCAAGAAAAAAGAAAAAATGCTGGCATTTATTCAAGCGAGGTATAGAGGCCTTGTAGAAAAAGAGATGAGAAAAGTTGGCCAAGAAAGAGGGTAGCGGAGGCGAGATGTCTGTGGTCATCCCTAAAGGCCATAGATAACATGCCGGCTTGAAAATCAAGAACAGTGCAGGACTATTTCAGTGCTGTTCTTGTTCTCTAGTTGATTGATCGCTCTATGCCGCGGCCGTTGTCATACACATTAAACTCATGTTGATAGCGACCAAGAACTATCGATGGGTGAATATGATGCTCTTCGGAAAACGCTTTAATACGGCTTCCCATAACATATGGACTTATCCCCATGCTGGCGGCTTTAAAAAGTTGCCAATCTTGAGAAGGTATGAGATTGTTCCGAGCAAAGGCGTCAGCTTCTTTCTCTTCTAACGATGATTTCTCGCCATCGATAGAGATGCAGGATTTTTCTTTGTCATTGCAATTCAAATGCTCGTATACGTGACAAATCTCGTGTAGCAGCGTGAATGCAAGGATATCTAGTTTTTGGCCGCGCAGTGTAAGAGTAATCGTGGGCCATTCTCCTCTCCAGAAAGAGAATCCGTCAATGTGTGTCCCTTTCTGATTGGGGAGAATTGTAAAAATGATTCCGAATTTGGCGAGAGAATCATGAAGCTTTTTGAGTGTGTCGTGGTTGAGATAAATAATCTCTTTTATAACGGCGATCAGCTCTTCCCGATTCTCTCCAGTAAAAGAGGTGGAAGGTTTTTGTGCCTGATCGCTGGCAGCATAGGCTATGTGCTTCCAGGTAAATAGGTTAACTGGATCGGAGGCTTTCGAAGACTGTCGGAAGAAGGAAGGATTGACGTCTTCTAGAAACCTGGTTCTTAGTTCGTGCTCGTCTTCGACATGGAAGAAAGAAAAGACGGAATTAATCTTTTCTTTGGTGCTCTTGCCTAAGCCGCCAGGGATATACTTCTCCAAGATGCGTACGTTACAATAGTTTTGTATGGCCTCCCAGGTCTCTATCTCTTGTCGTTTCCGGAGGAACTCTTCTTTTGTCTTGGCAATCTCAATATCGCGTGCAGCCTGAAGCGCTAGCCAGAAGGACGCGTCTTTGCCGAGCGCGGTTTCTAGAAGGATGGCGATGTCGGGGGTGATGTTCCGCTTGCCGTTAATGATGGCGCTAAGGACAGGCGCGGGCATGGAGAGGGTGGAAGCAAGCTCTTTGCTGCTAAGACCTTTTGCGTCTAATTCCTCTTTCAAGACCATCCCGGGATGGATAGTCGAATAGGTGACCCCCCTTTTCATAGGACTTTTGGATATCTTTGTTTCGCTTTTTCGAAACAAAGATATCTAAAAAAATCGATTTTGCAAACTTATTATCGGAAATAGATATCTATCTAGGTGTTTCGATCGTGCCATTGTGATTGTTGAAAACTTGATAATATCTTTTTATACAATGGTTTTGGATGACAAATATAAAATGTTATATTTGCCGTACGGTACATGCTAAGATGTATTAGGCTGATAGAATGCTGATATGACTTAGCCGGGTACAAAAGAGGCGCGAGTGGGACCCCGCGCCAGAAACATACTCAAGGTTTGCGCCCTTTTCTGAGTTGTTTTTCTTTTGCAAATATACTTTGCGCCCGGCAGATTTCCAAACACTGAGTCCCACCTGTAGTCCGCTCGGGTTAGTGGCGGATGAAATTGTGGATCCTACAAAAGTGGAGACGACAATGAGAAAGTATAAGAATCTTGCGCCGGGTTATATGCTCATCTTTCGCAGATGGATAACCGACAAGAACGGCAATAAGGTTTTTCCGAAGAACGGAAGAGCCTTTCCAATGATGGTCCCGATTGGAAGTGAAAGATAGTCTTCAATCTTGGGATGATTCTCTTATGTATAACGGGGGCTTGGAATAGCCCCCACAAGACCCCCGCAAAAGGACGGGGAAATGACTATGGCAAAAGACGGAGATGGGCGTAAATTCAATCGCATTCCGGCTTATGATCGGGTGCAAGATGGAAAGATAATCCATGTCCCCGCTCATATTAGGAGTAACCGCAGCGATAGCAAAGGCCCTAAAAAGAAGTAATTACTATTAGTTTCGGATGCGCTCAAGAGCGTGCCATTTTGAGCGCTTTTCTTAATGCCTAAGGCGGTGCTGAGTAAACTCGGCGCCGCTTCTCGTTTGTTAGGGCCCAACGCATTTGATTCTGACACACCTAAGACAGGGTGTCTAATAATCTTCCCGGTCCCAGGGGTCGCCGAAGTCGTCCTGGCGGTCCCATTCCCAGTCGTCGTCGCGGTCGGTGGCTTCGTCGTTGTTGTTGAGGAAAAGATGTCCTACATCATCACCGGCTGTAAAGCCTAAAAACCATCCTTCAGGAA
>Ga0265300_10002412_pt1 | contig 16171 bp, 6 predicted proteins | sample AusTroGonzalo_MG_FD_193482 | JGI IMG/M metagenome (GOLD analysis project Ga0265300, IMG submission 193482) | Bovine rumen microbial communities from tropical cattle in Woodstock, Queensland, Australia - Gonzalo_03 | ecosystem: Host-associated > Mammals > Digestive system > Stomach > Rumen ...
AGGCAATTCGAGGGGTAGGGATGTGTATGTCAGCGCAGGCCACTTCCAGATCACTCCCGAGGGCAAGCTGGTATCTACCGACGGCAGCGGGGCCGTGATCGTCCGCGATGCCAATACCGGTGAGATCGACGTTGTCAATCCCAATGATGTAGTGGTGACCGGTGTGACTGATCCTCGCAGACTGATCGAGGCCAACGACAGTATGGACGGACTCCGTGGACAGCTGATGAAGGTTGCCGACGACTCCATCGAGCTGGCACCAGGCACGCCTGAGGTTCCACAGGAGGTCGGAGAGACATTCGTCGGGGCAGACGGCAAGACCTACATGGTAAGCACCATATCCGACGAGAACGGAAACATGACGTGGGCAAAGACGGAAGTGGTTCCTGACGAAAACGGCAATGCTGCGGAAATCCTGGGAGAGCCGCAGCCATTTGACATCGACGAGTACCGCAAGGCGAAAAGCAACGAGATCGATGCTGCCAACCGTCCGGAGGAGATTACACCCGAAGGATCAATGGAAACGCCCGAGGTTCCTTTGGAGGCAGCCCAAGAGCCTGAGGGCCAGCAGGAAGGAAAGGGTAAAGAAATACAGAGCGGAAATGCCGCCGGTGAAGTAAGCGCATCAGCCGAAGATGATGGGCGGCTGGAATCCGGAAGCGCCGCTCCTTCCCGTATTCCCGTTGACGAGAAGGGTAAGAAGGTGTACGAGAAGGCTACGCCCGAGGACACCCTGGCCGAGCTGACAGAGAAATACGGCGAGGAGAAGGCCGGTAAGATGATCGCCCAGATAGCCGAGAGTGCTGCAAGGGAGTATGATAAGCTTCAGAAGACAGACACCTCATCCATTACGGACATGGCCGACCTCGAAGCCCATGAGGATAAGCTGGCCGAGGCCCGTCAGAAGGCTGAGTACTGGCAGGATCTTGCCAGACGTGGCCAGGAGGCTGAGGCAAAGCTGGCTGAGGCCTTCACTACACATACCGCCAACATCATCAGAGCCAAGGATCTTGACCAGTTAGAGGTCGCTTATCAGGAAGCAAAAGCCGCCGGAGTACCCGAAAATGCACTTTCTGAGGTATATAATGCAAAAAAGTCGTGGATAAATTTGGTAAATCCAAAAGAAATTCGTAACTTTGCAACAGATCCAGAGAGTCAGGCCAAGTGGGTAGACGAACACATGGACGAGATCGTTGATACTTACATCAAGTTGCATGGTAATCTTCTGGATCCCGATAAACTCAGAGACGCTCTTACTCCGATAGGTTATAACGGGAAGAACGTACCGGATTTCAAAGCACAGGGAAAGCGGCTGACGGCCGTTATTTACGATAAGATGCTCAAAGACGCCGTCGCAAGCGGAAAGACGAGCATCACGCTGCTGACGGGAGCAGGAGGCGCAGGCAAGAGTACCGCCACCAGGAACATGGACTTTAGCGGACGCGGAATGGTCTACGACTCTGCCTTTAATAATGTCAAGAGCCTTGACGCAGCCATAAAGCAGGCGAAGAAGGCCGGAATGACAGACATTCAGGTGGTAGCCGTCTACAATGATGCCTACACCTCGTTCAACAATACCGTTGAAAGAGGACTCAGGACAGGACGGTTCCTCGCTCTGGAGTATTTCGTGAACGAGGCCTTCCTGGAGAATCAGGGAAAGATCGCCGACCTGCGGAAGCTCCATCCTGACGTGGAGATCATCGGCTTCGACAACAGCGGCAACAAGGCCGCAGAACGTCCTGAAGGAGGCCGCGTCTCTGCTGATGAGGCTGAGAAGTGGGATTACTCCCTTGATGATGCAAAGTTAAACGAACTATTAGATATTTTTGAGTATGGAATTAACGAAGGAAGATTTACAGCAGATCAAGCTGCCTCTCTCGGACGAGGACTACGTGATGTTGCACGACAAATACCAGACGTTACCCCCGCTACTGAACGAAGGGTGGACGAGTTGGGACGACGCATACTTCAGCAAGATGTGCGACATCTTCGACCAGGTGTATCCGGGGAACCAGTGCACGGAGGAGGAAGTGGTATGGTACCCCCCGCAGACGGAGAAGTACAAGGATCATCCGAAGAACGTCCAGCTGAGGGAGTCGCGGGAGCGTCTAGGCAGACTCCTGCAGCAGAGACCGGAGCTGATGGAGAAGTTGGAGCAGCTGGAGGACAGCCAGCAGCCGGAAGAGCCGGATCCGGACAAACTCTCGAGACGGGAGAGGGTGGCACTGGGTCTGCTGACGGACTACCAGCCGTAGACCAGAAGACCGCGAAGAAATACCAGAAGGCCGTCCAGGACAACGTCGGGCGCACCTTCAGCTTCACCGACAGCCGCGGCATACGGTCTGATATGACCATTGAGCATATCAGCCATGACGGGCAGGCAGTTGTCACCCGCCGCGACTACGACGCCGACGGCAATCCCATCGGAGAGGCCAGACGGGAGTCGTATAACGTCATCAAGACCGGTGAGGCCATCGAAAACAACGTCTGGCAGAAGAATCTCACGACTGAAGAGAAGCTTCTGGGAGTCTTCAGGAACAAGAAGAGCGCCGACAAGGTCGTCAGCGTGTTGACTGACGAGGAAAGGGAAAAGCTGTGGAATCTCTACGAGTCCGGCGACAGAAAGGCATTCAATGAACTTTACGACGAATACAGGAAAGATCATTTCGAGGATCTGATCAGCCTGGAACAGCGCGACAGGGCGTCCGCTGCCGAGCGTACCATCGGCTATGGCACGCGGAAGGAGAAGGTCGAGCGGCTCCGTAAGCTGTACAAAGGCAATGAGGAGGCTGCCATAGCCCTTGATGATGAGTCTATGCAGCCGCGTACTGTAGAGGAATACATAGCCGATGCACTTGGCGACGTGCCAAAGCCAGGAGAGGGATTCCTGGCATACACAAGCTATGACCAGGGAGGCAACACGATCGTAGGCCTGAAGGATGAGACAGGCTTCGGCAGCCGGGGCTTCGGTGGCGACACCAAGGGCTTCAACCCGTGGCTGGCTCCCAATGGAAAGGGAAAGAGCCTGAAGCAGTTTGCCGAGTCCGTCCATGAGTCCCTGCCGGAAGGAATGAAGGAACAGTATTCGGATCAGGATCTCCGCAACATCATTTACAACGTCCTTACTGGTGCCGAGAAGCCGACAGACATTTCCAACATGATCATCCGCGACCGTATGAAGACCGCCGAGGAGGCCATGCGCCGCGAGGAACAGGACTGGATCGACAGCGGTATCCGCTACCAGAAGATGGATGAGGCCGTCAGGAAGTATGACGAGCGCCTTGCAAAGATGGATGAGCATAGGGTGGAGCAAGGCAATCCTGCCTTCGACTCAGCCCTGCAGAAGCTTGACGAGCGGGATATCTCCATCGATGATCCCGACCTCCTGAAGGAGTACGGCCTTAAGAACGTCACCCTGTCGCGTCTGGGCGACCACCTCACGCTGACACATTTCATTGTTGACAGTCAGGGACAGGGCAACGGCACCCGCTTCATGGAAGACCTTGCAAGGCTTGCCGACGAGAAAGGCTGGACGCTGGATCTGACACCTGACACCAGCTTCGGCGCCACCTCCATCAAGCGCCTGATGGACTTTTACAAGCGTTTCGGATTCAAGGACAACAAGGGCCGAAATACCGACTTCTTTACCCGTGAGAGCATGGTTCGACGTCCCAAGGACTGGCAGCCTGTTACTCCCGAGCAGCAGGAAAAGGCCCTGCGTGACGCCGTGGTGGATCACCTCCGTCAGGCTGGCATCGAGGTAAGCACCGACTGGAAGGAAGGTCAGAGGATCCTTGATGACTATAACAGCCGTATGGCGGTTGAAGATCCCGAAGCGGAGATCAAGCCGCAGAAGGTTACAGATGAGGCCGAGCTTGAAGAGCTGAACAACGGTAAGACCGTGAAGCGCTACCGGGCTATGCAGCTGATCGACGGTAAGCTCTATCCTCCGATGTCCGCGAAGGTGGACGGTGAGATGCGCGAGCCTACTGAGATCGGTGTATGGGAGAAGGCCGAGGAGCGTCCAGATCTTATCAAGAACGGAAAGTTCGTGCTTAACAAGGGACAGAAGGGCCAGGGCAATGTGCCTGCTGCCTACAATCCCTATTTCCATACCTCTACATCCGGGCTTAACGATCAGTTCACCAGCGCCTATAAGCGTCCCGAGCTGGTTGTTGTAGAGGTGGAGATCCCTGAGAGTGAACTGACCAGCGGCTATAAGGCCGAAGGAGCCAAGGACGCCGTAGGTAATGTGGACTGGCACAGTGGAGTCGTGAACGGGCAGCTGCCTGCCGACCGACAGCGCCAGGTGACACTTTCGCGCTATAGCAAGGTGAACCGCATCGTGCCTGACAGCGAGGTGGCCGACATGATCGCCAAACAGCTGGAGGGGACCGATATCGAGGTGCCTTACAACGTCGTTACGCCTGCCCAGCGTGCAGAGCTGGAGAAACGGGGTGTGAAGATCGGCGCAAAGCCTGCCGGATCCGTCACCGAGGACATCAACGGCAATCCGATCCGCCAGCAGAAGGTGGATGAAGGCAGCGTCGCACAGACCGTTGATATGAGGCCGATCGAGGAAAGGATTGTCAAGAATCCCAATATCCGGGAGTCTCTGGATATTCAGGATAAAGTGGCAAAGCTGACTCCTGAAGAGGTCGTAGCGGCCTATAAGCGTATCAACGAGCAGATGCTTGATGAAGAAGGCCTGAACGTGGATGAGTTAGAAGAGAAGATCAGGCAGGAATATATTGCCAAACACGGTGTCAAAGGTCTTGGCCAGGTAATGGCCGACAACTTGAACGCAATGTCTGAGAAGTACGGCTACGGCATGCTGTCATTACGCTGGGATCTTCTTGACCGCATCGAGAATGAAGGCCTGCAGGACATGCTGGATCAGAAAGAAGCCGCCTCCATGCAGGCGAGGGTGTTTGATATGCATGGACGCCCGATGTTGTTCAAGACGAAGGACGGCCATGCCTACGGATATACCTATAAGGGAAAGATCTACCTGGATCCGCGTATTGCCATGAGCGAGACGCCGGTGCATGAGTACGGCCACCTGTGGGCAGAGATGAAGCGTCAGACGAGTCCCGAGGAGTGGGACGATATCAAGCGTGTGATGCTCACCGACAAGCTAGTGCAGCCGATCATTGACCGCGTGAAGCGTGACTATCCTGAACTCTCTAAAGAGGGCAGGGAGGATGACTTCATCGAGGAGATCATCACCCAGTTCTCCGGTAAGCGAGGTGCCGAGCGCCTGCGTGAGATCGCCAACGAAGTGGCAGCCGAGAACGGTGGTGTCTTTGGCAAGGCTGAGGCTGTAACCGCCATGCAGCGCCTGAAGAATATCCTCAACCGCTTCTGGGAGGGTGTGGCTAAGATGATGGGCTGGAAGTACCGCAATGCCAACCAGATTGCAGACCGCATCCTGGCCGATATGCTCAATGGTGTGGATCCTCGTGAGCGTATGCGCCAGGCTGCCAGCGGTAAGCTTCGCTCTCAGGCAGAGATCGAGCGTACCCTGATGGGTGTTCATAACCTGAGTGAGGATAAGCTCCGAAAGGTGTTGAAGCAGGGAGGACTGGCTAACCCGAGCCTTGCAGTCGTTGACACCAACAACCACATGCACACAGACTACGGCGATATCTCCCTGATCCCGAAATCAAGTCTGATAGACTCCCGCACAGGCAACAATGCCGGCACCTTTACCGCAGATGCCTGGACTCCTACCTATCCGCAGGTGCAGAAGCGTATGAGCGATAAGGGAATGTCTAAGTTCTGGAAAGATATCAGAAGCCTGAATGAGGATGCCGGAGAGGTAGCCAGCTATATGAGGATGGCCTTTGACACCTGGCTTGATAAGGAGGCAGGACAGGAGCGCCTTGCCTACTGGTATATGAAGGAGAAGGGTCTGAACCCAGAGCTGGTACTCAACGAGAATCCTTATGGTGAGGATGTTGCAAAGCGTATCGATGAGCTTACCGACAAAGGTAATCTGGAGGTACGCAATCTACCTGAAGAGCAGATCAAGGAGATCGCCGAGATGTACCGTGCTTATAAGGAGAGCATCGGCGAACCTGTGACGCCTGCCGAGGAGCGTATAGCAAAGCTTAAGGAAAGGATCAAGGAAGACAAGAATACCCCGTTCACAAACCTGCAACGCGCTCGTCTTGAAGAGCTGGAGAAGTACGGAGAGCTTCTGCATAACCTCAATAACTTTGAGTATGCTGTGCGCAGATCGGCTGTCAGTGAAGGCAAACCGAATGTCGAAGAGACTATAAGCAAGGCTGCTAAGGCCGTGAAGGAGCAGAATCTCCAGCAGGACTTCGACAAATGGCTGCAAGATAAGGCCGACAGTTACGGTGTGGAGGAATGGCTCTTCAACGGTACCGACTATCAGGGCCGGCAAAAGTGGGTACGCAACACCCTGGAGAATGCTTCCAAGCTGATGAAGAAGGAAGGCCTCAATGGCGCCACTAACTGGAGCAGCATCGGCAACTGGATAGCAAAGGTGGCCAGCAAGGAGAAAACACTTGAAGGTATCAGGAAGAACAAAGCCAATCTGAACACCACTAAGGAAGAGCATGAGGCTTTCCATGAGGAGTGGGGCCAGAAGCTTCGCGCCATTGCTGACAAGCTTGGTAATGGCGACTGGTATAATGGTGATAATATCCTGGGCGACGCCCTTGACCATTATAAGAACATCAGCAGTTACTTGAAGAGGGAATACAATTACGATCTGTCTGCTGAGGACCGTCAGACCATCGAGCAGTTTGTCAACGCGGTGCAGAAGAAGTTCCCGACGGGTTACTTTGAGACCAAATTTGAGCGTCCTGTATATCTGAACGAGTTTGCCGTGGCCGTAGTGCCTGAGACCACTTCTCCTGAGATCGTTGAGGCCCTGAAGAATTCCGGTCTTGACGTGCGCACCTATGACAATACCGGTACCGAAGATCAGAAGGATGCCAACCGTAAGCAGGTCGCCATGGATGCCGTCGGCGGACGTGATGATATCATGTTCCAGATGGTAGGCAAGGAGGGCACTCAGGCTGCCGACAAGGCCGAAGGTGGCGACGAGAGGAGCCGAAACCTGGCCCTGGCAGAGGATTCCGAGAAAGCCGGAGTGGATCCCAAGGCAATCAAGTATGCTACAGGCTGGGAGCGCGGTGCCGACGGTCAGTGGCGCTACGAGATCCCCGATGCCGACGTTGATATCGTCAGCAAATACAAACAAGCACGCCTGGAACACGATCAAGAGGTGTCTCGACTCGGTAAGGAGGAAGATAATCTTCTGCAGAAGTACCAGAGCTTGACAAACGCCATCCCTGGCCGTATTGACAGCCGCTACTCCGAAGAGCAGAAAGCTAAGTATCGGGAGATGCGCAAACAAAAGGAAAAGATCTGGAAGCAGTATCTTGAAGCAGGCAATAAGGTAAAGGAGTATGACGAGCAAGGCGTGTCAATGTCCCTTGGTGAGCTGATGGGCGAGGATAAAGAACTGTTCAAATACTATCCTGAACTGAAGGATCTGAAGGTAACTTTCACTTCCCTGCAGGGAGGTACAGCCGGCAGCTTCGGAGAGGACGGTATAAAGATAGGTTATAACGAGTTGAAGCGCTTCGGCGACAATCAGCTCAATAACGAGAATGTCTATGGCACCCTGTTGCATGAGATCCAGCACGCCATTCAGGATATTGAGGGATTTGCACAGGGTGGTAATCTTTATACCAGCACCTCAGAGACGGGTATCAATGCTATTATAGCCAAGAAGGAAGCCGAAAAGGCTAACATTAAGACTGAGCTTGATGCCATTAACAAGATACTGAGTTCAAGTCCTGAAGAGAAGAAAGACTATGCCGACCTGGTAGGTAAGACTGTTGGTGAATACACCTTCTATTTGCAGAATCAAGCCGTTAATCTGGCAGGTAAGTACGATAATATAAACCAGCAGATAGATCGTCTGAGAGAGACCAAGGCTCCTGCCAAGAGTGATGCCATGGATCTGTATCACCGTCTGGCCGGTGAGGTAGAGGCACGTAATGTCGATAAGCGCCTGAATATGTCTGAGGAGGAGCGCAGAAACAGCCTCGCCTCAGAGACCGAGGATGTTCCCCGCGAGGATCAGGTGATTATCATGGATGACGGTACCTCGATGAACATCAAGGATATTAAGCCTGTCGGTACCGGTGACTTCGGCGAGGTCTACGATCAGTTCAAGGGTAAGCCTAAAGAAGCTGTTGACTTCTTAGTTAAAAAGAAGGGTGGTGATTTGTTGGGTGTGTTCCACCGTGACGAGGTGGGCGATATCGATCTTGTATGGGGCGAGTCTCATAACCCTTACAGGGGAAAAGGCCTGTCCCATATCATCAGAAAGCACATCGAGACATTGCACGACTTCAAGGATATCGATGAGCTGTCTGCCGTACTGGACGATGTTGTCAATAATGGCAGCGTAGGTAAGAACGGAAATAATATTGAGATTACAAAGGATGGATATCGTGTAGTTCTGGCCCAGGAGGACAATGGGAAGAAGTGGGTACTGACAGCATTTGACAACAGTAAAACGAAAAAGGAGAAGTTGTCATCTGCCAATACCGCTGGAACCCCTATTGACACTTTTGGCAGCAGGGCTGTCGCTGCCGATGACAACATCTCCTTTTCTGAGGGCAAAGATACGAAAAATATTCCAAACGACCAAGAAAATAAGCGAAAATCTTCAGATGAGGCCCCAAAATTCCAACGCACGGGCAGTTCTGAGCCGGAGATGACAGCGGAGGAGCGCCAGTACTGGAACAAGTGGGATGCCGATATGAAGAAGTGGCGTGAGCGCAATGCCATCGGCGAGACGGCTACAGGCCCCAGCGAGAAGCCTAGGATGCAGCAGGGCGAGGCAGCCCTCGACTATGCGAAGCGTCTGGTGCAGTGGAACCGTGAGAAGTCGCTCTGGCAGACGGCCCCGAAGCTGGATGACTACCGCCAGAAGCGCGACGATAAGGATGTGCTGGAGGCAGCCCGTGAGAACGAGCGTCGCTATCCTGACAGCCCTTCGGCCAAGATGCGCCGCGTGGCTGCAGAGCTGCAGCAGATCCGTCACGCCATGAGTCAGCAGAAGGCCTACGACAAGGCCACTGTGAAGGCTGTGACCGACTTCGCCCAGGAGTTTATGAAGATGGGCTTCGGCGACAACCTGCGACGCGGAGAGATGGAGCGTATGCTGTCGGCGGTGAAGAACGCCACCGGTGCCAAAGATATCAAGCGTGAAATTGACAGCATCATGAATATCCTCGTTGACAACCAGCTGCGTAACCTCGACCAGCGCGTGACGAAACTCTCTTCTGTTAAGGAACTGAGCAAGACAGCCCAGGGAGTGGAGAAGCAGGGCAGGCTGGAGCTGAAGGGTCAGCGCATGATCCAGGCCTTCCGCCAGGCGCGCGAGGGCAGGATGGATGCCGAGAAGATCCGTGAGCGTATGAGCGAGGTGGTCGAGAAGATGGCCCGTAACGACGAGGAGGCCCCGATGTGGGAGCAGGATTACGAGGGTCTGTCTATCGCGCTCCAGTACCAGGAGAACATCGAGGCCAGCCGCGACGAGTATGCCGATCTTGACCGTGTATATAAGGCTGCCGTAGAGAACTATAAGGGCAGCGGACGCTCATACAAGGCCCAGCAGGAGCTGTTGGATGCCATCGATCAGGCGATGATGGAGAACAAGATCGAACGTATCGGACTGTTCGGCGACATCATCGGTCGCCTGGAGGGTAACATCGGCGAGAGCATGCAGGGTGCCAAGGAGTTTGTGGAGCGCGACAAGGAGCGTGTGAAGCATATCCAGCAGATCGCCAACTTCGACCTTGCCGGCAAGCCTGCCGACGCCATGAGGGAGAAGCAGAAGGGTAAGCCTGCCAACTTCTTCCTGCAGCCGCTGGCCACCTTTGAGCAGATGCTCCGACAGTTCGGAGGCCGTAACGCGAAGGGCGAGGGCCACCTGTACGACTACTTCATGCGTAACTGGATAGACTCCGTAGACCGATCGTATGTCAACGAGCAGAAGGCCAAGGAAGAGCTGGATGCCAAGGCCCGTGAGGTGTTCGGCGACAAGGTGAAGCGCTGGAGCGACCTCTACGAGCTGGAGCGCAGGCTCCCGACGATGGAGGTGGAGGTGCTTGACGGTGAGAACCCGAAGACGTTCACGCTCAACCAGGGCAACCTGCTTTATATCTACATGGCCGACAAGATGGCCGACGGACGTATGAAGCTCCGTAACATGGGAATCGACGAGGAGAATGTGGAGGCTATCAAGGACTTCCTCGATCCCAGACTGAAAGAGCTGGGCGACTGGCTGCAGGATGAATATCTGCCGAGCAAGCGCACAGCCTATAATAAGGTACACGAACGGATGTTCGGTGCGCCCATGGCTGCCATCGACAACTACTTCCCTATTAGGATCATCAATGATGCAAGATATCAGGAAGAGGATGTAAATGTTCCAGACAGAGAATCGAAACCGTCAACTATTACCGGCAATATCATCAAGCGTACAAAGAACGCTCTTCCGCTGGATATCCTGCATACCGATGCCCTCAGTCTAATTATTGAGCATGTGGAGGACATGGAGCGCTGGGCTGCCACGGCTGAGTGGAACCGTGATATAGGCACCCTGTTGAGCTATACCACCTTCCGCAATAAGGTGAAGAACATGAACACCATCTACGGCTCTGGAGATGCCCTATGGGAAGCATTCAAGAACACCGCCAGCATGGCTGCCGGTAAATACGACCCCAAAGCCAAGCCTGGCAGTGTGGATAAGGCGATCTCGAATATCGCCAAGGGTGTGACGGCCGCGAAGATCAACTTCCGCGTCTATACCGCCTTCAAGCAGATCCTGTCGGCGCCAGCTTTCCTGCATGACGTCGATCTGGGCGACTTCGTGAAGAACAGCATGAACCCCTACGGATCGTGGAAGTGGGCGATGGAGAATATGCCCGTGTTCAAGAAACGCTGGAAGAGCCGCCAGGTGGGCGACACCCGTCTGATGGACGATCCTACGGACTGGAAGATGTGGAAGACCAACGTCGTGCAGATGGCCACCCGTCTGGGTATGAGTCCCAACGCGCTGGTCGACGGCGTGACCTGTGCCGTCGGCGCCAGATCGATCTACGAGGCTCGCTATAAGAAGTACAAGGATATCGGCGCCTCCGACGAGGTGGCCCGTAAGCGCGCCCTTCAGGATGCCGAGATCGGCTACAACCTGACGCAGCAATCGAGCGAGGGCGCCTTTGTCAGTGCGATCCAGAAAGACCGCACGGTGGCTGCCAATATGCTGTCAGTGTTCCGTAACTCTTCGATGGCCTATACCCGGCAGTGGGTGGACGCTGCCCGTAACCTCAGCCACAGGGCGCAGAAAGGTTATAAAGAGGACAGCATCAACTTCATGACACGCCAGCTGCAGGATCAGTTCGACCTTGATGAGGCTGAGGCCCGCAAGGCTGCCGAGAAGGAGTATGCGCGCGCTGCCCGTCACGACGTGGCCCGTCTGCTGAACATGATGTTCGGTGTGACCACAGCCTGGAACATCGGTGCCAGCCTGCCATACCTTCTGATGGGCGACGACGACGAGACGAAGAAGGAGATGCTGACCGATGCTGCCGTCAGGGCTATGATCGCCGGACCTACGGAGGGAATGGCCGCAGGCAACCTGTTCAGTGAGTTTATCAGCCGCACGGCTGCCTCGGAAGAGACGCGCAAGGCCATCCGTAAAGAGGGGTGGGGTGCCGGTATCGATGCTGCCCTGAAGCAGGGAGGCGACTACGAGGTGAACCCGCTGCCGCTGATGGCCGACATACAGGGCATGATCAAGAAGATGGGCTACGACAAGTATGCAGCAGCTCAGGATGTGTTCAATATCTGTATGCAGAGTGCCGTCGGCGTGAACCCGCAGACCTTCACCGACATGTGGAATGCCTGTATGGACTACGGTAATCCAGACTGGATGCCGTTCACCAAGGATGTAGGCAACGACGATCTGGCCAACTCGAAGGAGATAGCCCTCTTCATCATGCGACTGATGAACGCCCCGACAAGTTCCTGGCGCAACAAGTATATCGACGAGCTGGGTATGAACGTGGAGGATGCCAAGAAGCTGCCCTATGAGGAGATGGCCCGTCGCTATGCCAACTACAAGCACTGGAAGGATGCGCCTGTCATGGGCTGGTTCCGTGGCGACGACAAGCGCCAGGAGAAGATGGATAAGATCCAGCAGCAGTTTGACAAGGCTGTTGAGCAGCGTATGGAGCGCCTGACCGACAAGGAGCTGATGCACAACCTGGCTCGTTCGGAGAGTGCCGAGGAGAAGCGTAAGTATGCGAAGATCATAGCCCAGCGTATGGGTGTGGCTCCAGTGGCCGACCTGACCGCCAAGCAGGATCTCGATAAGAACTGGTATCAGCACATGTACCAGGAGCGGATGGAGTATGAGGATATCCGCGAGGAGGAGATGCTCGATGCCAAGCTGAAGGATTACCGTGAGAGCGATGCCGGCGACAGAACCAAGGCTGAGGTCAAGAAGCGCCTCGACTGGATCCGCAACGGTAAGTACGACACACCTTCAGGCCGGAAGGGAAACCGTAAGAAGGGTAACGAGCCTGACTTGCTGGCTCCAGGAAAGCGTCAGTTCAGTACCGACGGTGACGAGAAGGCCAACGAGGCCATCATGAAGAATATCCGTCAGTGGCGCAAGGAAGCGCTGGAGATCCTGATGAGGGCAGAGAGCAAGAAATAGTTTTCATTTCTATAATATTTTTAAATTAAACGTTACAGGCGACGGTCCGTGAGGATCGCCGCCTGTCTTTGTGATGAAGGGGAACCGTTACTGTGCTGAGGCTGTCGGCTGGGTGCGCTCCACCAGGGGAAGTACGCCATGCTCCTTAAGCTTGTTGTACAGGAATCTGCGACCGGACTGTGTCCACGACGTGAGGGGCTTGTAGGTGTCTGGCATGCCGGCATGGTGGATGGGTATCATACGGGTGGCCACATAGCCCTTGTTTAGGTGTTCGGAGTAGAGGATCCACTGCTCACCCACCTTGCGCTGTATGCCGAGGCCGTTCAGCAGCTTATTGAACGAGGGCGCTCCCATACCGTAGTCCTGAGCTATCTGGGTGGCGGTGACCGTCGATCTGTCGGCCATGATGGCATCGAGGTAGCGTGTGCGCTCCTGAAGCTCGTAGATCTGCTGATCCTTCTGGCCGAGGTCGATCATCATGCCGTAGTTGTCGGCCTCGAGGTCGCTCACATGCTGCTGAAGGCGCTGGTTCTCCTCCTCAGCGGCAAGGGCCAGCTGGAGGATCTGCAGGCGCGACATGTTACGGGGATCGACGGGGAGGGTGCTTTCGCCCGACATTGAACGTTGAACATTGAACGTTGAAGGCTGAGGTTGGGCGATACGCTCCTTCTCTAACTGCTCCCAGCGGAGTACAAGCTTGGCACGGGCCTCATCATTGAACTTGGTGGCGACGAAAAGGCACTCGGTCTTGGTGAGTACAAAGTAAGGGATTTCTTTCTTAAATCCGTTTGCTAACTCATTGATTCTCTTACGGCAAGTAAATTTGCTTGCTGTGACTTTCTCCCATGCAGGCTCCATCTTCCGGATAGCCTTCAGCACGTCGAAATGGTTCTTGCCAGTGATCTCTGCGATGTCCATGGATGTCATCGTCTGCTGGTCTGTGATCTGGTTAATATTATTGTTGTTCATTGTTATTCTGATTTTGGATTTCATTGATTACCTTATATAATATACTATTGTTCGCGCGCGCGATATGGCGCATATATGTCTCCCTGGGGGAGTAGAGCGGTACGATCTTAGCCATTGTCGCCTCCTTTCTCTTTCTTAATAGCCTCTTTGGCCAGACCAAACCATGTTGGGACGTTGAGCTTCAGCAAGAAGAATGCTGCCTCCATTTCTTTCTCTGAAAGGCTCCGATCGATCAGTACGGTTACGCCTTTTAATTCAAAATAGAAAGAGTTTTCCGTGACGCTGAAGGTTGCGCCCATCAGCGCAAGACCCTCTCTGAGTGATTGGATAGTCATACGGCTGCCTCCTTTCTGGGCTTGGTGAAGTCGACACGGGCGCGACGGATCGCATCTTCAACGGGCATTCCCTTGGGATAAGATGCAATAAGCCTCCATAGGGCCTCGCGGGTCTTTAAATAGGTGGACAACTTGGCAACGGGAGTGCTGCCGTTCTTTGCGTCATTTACGCTGGATCCCTGACAGGGGAAAAGCGAGAGCTGGACGCTGCATGTTTGTTTTGTTGCTTTCATTCGGACAAATGAAAATATCCGCGCATCAGTGTTGTCCAAGGCTGCAACAAAGCTAAGAGCCTTTGTGGGCGTTGCGCCGCTACCACACACTACTGCACGGAATGGTTATACAATAAACTTGTACATTCATTCAAAGGAGGTATATATGAAAAAAGCTATGCGTCACGCACAGCAGATCTCTAACCTCTGCTTTGTTGCTAAATAAATTTTGGACGGTGCAAATATACAACAATTATCTGAAACTTGCAAGCTTTTTGCGAAATATTTCTTGTTTTTCTTGTTTTTCATTAAAATATTCTCTATCTTTGTCGCGTATATTAGTGCTTTATGGGTAGTGTTATTGATAAGTTGGATAAATTTGCAGATAGTTACATTGGCTATCTGAAAGAACACGATAAATGGTTTTATTGTATAGGATCAGTCATTATTTATTTATCCATCGTAATACCAGTAACTGTTTCGTCAGGCTTTAATTTTCTATTTGTTGTGTCGATGTTGTTGGCAGCATGTATATTGGGATGGCCCATGATGCTGGTTTTTATGCTTCCTTCTATTATCATACGTTTAGTGTGTTATTGCATAAACAAACCGGCCAAAGCTTTTTTCATCTTTCTAAAGCTGATTATTGGCTTTGCTGCTTTGTTCTTACTTGCTCTTCTGATTTCTTCCATCTTCCGTATTTACTAAATAACAGCCATTTCTTTACGGCTCGCCCAGGGCGTCGGTGATAGCCCTGACCTGTGCGGGTGTGAAGGAGCGTGAACGGCCGTCGTAGCCGAGGGCGTGAAGGTGGCCGTTGAGGCCTGGATGCTGGCTGATCCAAAGCTTCAGCTTCACCCAGGCCGATTCCGGCTGGATGTCGGGACAGTAGAGCTGTGCCAGCTCCGTGCGTCCGTATTGTCGAATGGTGAATTGTATTTTTCGCATAGCGGATGCAAAGGTAGTAAGAATTTTCGGCAATCAGTCAGATATAACCGTAAACAACGGGCAAAAACACGCGCTGACGGCCTTTTTACGTCGTACCTTTGCCCTGGCAATAGTGCCACAAACGAAAATCTAATAAGTTATGTTTGAGATCAGGAGTTATACCAAACTGGAGCTGGCCCGTAAATACTGGCCGGACACGCCGAGGGACGAGTCGGCGGTGGAGCTGTTCCGTCGAGACGTGCGCCGGTGCAGGGATCTGATGGGCGAACTGAGGAAGTTTCCCAACTACAACGTCAACGACAAGCACTATCCTGCCGCTCAGGTGGCGGTAATCGTGGATTATCTCGGGGAGCCGTAAGAAAATTCCAGCTTCGTCGTGTTTCAATGCCTGTAGCGGGTTGTTCCAATGCCTGGAACGGGTTGTTCCGATAAGGGAAACGAGGTGTTCCGATAGGCAGAACGACCCGTTACAGATATCTTAATGGCGCACAAAAAAGAGGACCTGCCGCTGCAGATCCTCATCGTGAAGTTTCAATATTGCGATGATCAGCCGTTGCCTCCCTCGCCTCCGGCGGGATCGGTATCGGGTTTGAGACTGGTGTCGAAGGTCTCTTCGAAGTCCACGTCCTTGACGAGCGTCTTGGCGATGACGTACTTCTGCTTGATCTTGCCCTTCTTGTTGATGTTCTGGCCGACCACGATACGCTCGGTCTCGGGCGTGAAGATCACTCGGCGGGTGGTGATGGAGTTGGCTCCGCAGTCGTCCTTGGTGGCAGCGCCGATGCTGGAGAAGCCCACCTTGAAGATGCCGATGCCCTCGAGCTTTACCTTCTGTCCCATCTGGAAGTAGTGCTTCATGGCCTTGCCAAGCTCGTCGAGAGCAGCCTTGATGTCGCTCTCCTTCAGCGAACACTGGTCCTGGATGT
>Ga0265300_10002414_pt1 | contig 16168 bp, 15 predicted proteins | sample AusTroGonzalo_MG_FD_193482 | JGI IMG/M metagenome (GOLD analysis project Ga0265300, IMG submission 193482) | Bovine rumen microbial communities from tropical cattle in Woodstock, Queensland, Australia - Gonzalo_03 | ecosystem: Host-associated > Mammals > Digestive system > Stomach > Rumen ...
AAGAACTTCTCCTTGAGTTCCAACTGCTTCTTCTCCTTGAGTGCTTCTGCCTCAATTTCAGCTTCTTTGATAATTTGGTTGTACCTCTGCTTGATGATGTAGCGGAATAGGGCAAAGCCCAAGAATCCGCCTAAAATCAGGCAGCCAATCGCAATGCTTATTGTTAATAATATATCCATGTTAATGTTTTTAATTTATTGGGTTTTACAATATAGAAAAAGCACAATTCAAGTCATTCACATCTGGATAACTATGTGAACACCTGAAATTGTGCCTTAAAATCTCGTGATAGGGAAACAGCCTACATGTTTATATTGTATATAGCTGTCGCATGTCCTACTTGACGTCGAGTGATTCTATCTCTTTTTCAAGGTCATGCATCATCTCTATGTATGGCTGTGTATCAGTCCTATTGGATGCTCTTACGGCTTCTACAGACGTGTTGAGCATTGCCATTACATAGTACTTGTCATTGGTCAGGTTAGGATAAGCATCGCGCAATCTTTGAATGCGGCGCTGTATGCTAGATGCAGCGTCACGGTATACCTTCTCCTCTTCAGGCGATGAAACTAGAAGAGGTAGCTGGATACCTTCAATCGTTACGTTGATGTTTAATTTATTTGCCATGACAGATGTATTGTTTTTTATCGAGAAGCATCTTCTTCACGTATGTTTCAGAAGTACTATCCCTCTATATCGCTACCGTCACCTTCTGTGCCGGTGGATAGGATGCTGATGCATTTGTTGATTTCACGAACCAATCGTGTGATTTTCATCTTCGATTCCTTGATGTCGGCATCGCTGATTTCAATCATTTTGGCCAATTTCAGATTGTTGTAATCATTCTTGCTCTGAGCCAGTTCGGCTTTGAGCTTTTTGATTTCCTCTTCTTTGCCTTCCAGTTCAGCGTACAGGTCGGCATTTTCCTGCTTAAGCACACGGAATTGAACGAGGACATGACGTACCTTCGCTTCAAAGTTTTTCAATGACTGTCTTTCTTCTGCTGTCATGATGAAAGGTTGTGTGCGTTAAACGCGGATAACGAATTTTTATGCAAATTTATAGATTTAGGTGGAATTAACCAACCTTTTAGGCATTTTTTTTCTTGTTCATCCTTATTTTTTCATCTTGGCTTGAGCCTTTGCCACTTCTTCATCAGATGGATTAGGCTCCTTTTTTGCCAATGTAATAAGGTTATAAACATACTCCTGTATCCATGCCTCACTGAATCCCAGCATCTGCTGGTATCGGCGTACGGAGAATACAGATTTTCTCACACCGTCATCATCCCATGTGTCCTTAGTTAGGATATCATGCACGGTGCTGTCTGTCAATTTCTTCACCATCTTCTTCATGAATCCAGGAATGCGGAACTTCCATTTCAGGATGTTGCCCACCAGCATCATGGTGTCTTGGGTGAATCCCTGAAAAGCATAAAGGTAACGGCTCACGTCATTCTGTGTACGGCATCCCTTCTTGATGCTTTGGTCTATCTCCTTAAAGAAGCTGTCACTGATGCCATACAGGTCTTGGAGCATCTTGGCACATGCCTTTTTCTCACCAAGTCCCAATTTGTTATTAACGGTTGCTACATGAAGTGTGCGCTTGAAAGTTAGCAGGTCTGGTAAGGCTGATAGATTGGAGATGCCTAAGTTGGCTGCCAACACGCTCTGGAAGTAAACACGAATCAATGTCATGAAATCTTCCATTCCACCCACATTTTCCTTCTTTTTTCTTTTGAAAATATCTAAGAAAGCCATGTTTTTTGTTCGGATGCTTGTAAAGTTTTTTGATTAATTTTTGCAAAGTTACAGAAAAAAAGGCATATCAAAAGCATTTTGTGGATATTTTGTGTCTTTGTTGCGGCAAAATGGACTTTTTCCTGTTGAAAGTGATAAAAACACGATGGATATGGCCAAAGGTGCTTGTGATTGGTGACAATTTTAAGGAAATAGTTTTCCATGTGAAAAAATATCGCTACCTTTGCATCAAATCTTCTATACGATGAAAGTAATTACCAAACGAAATGAGCATGGCTGCATGGTACCAGGATGGTACGATGCGGATGACCTCGTATTGGTGAAGAGATATAGTATTTAGACACAAACGTATGGATTCCCAAATAACCCTCTTAATTATCTACATGTTGTTGTCGTTGATCATTTCGGCGCTTTGTTCTGTGCTGGAAGCAACGATTCTTTCCACTCCGATGTCATACGTGACCACCCTCGAGACGCAAGGCGCCAAGGGTTGGGAGCGTCTCAAGCAGTATAAGACCAACATCGACCGTCCTATTGCTGCCATTCTCGTGGTCAATACCATTGCGAATACGGTAGGTGCATCCCTCGTCGGTTCCACGGCGGCTGGATATGCCTCTTCCCACTTTGCAGCATCCGACCAGACGAGCCTCTTCGTCGGCATTGTGTCGGGTGTGTTCACGTTCCTCATCCTGGTGTTCTCGGAGATTGTGCCCAAGACAATAGGCTCCACCTATTGGCGCAAGTTGGCTTTGCCTGCCAGCAGTATTATACATATATATATAATAATAACCTATGTGCTGGTCATCATGCTGGAGAAGATCACGCATGGTTTGGGCAATGTGTCCGGTCAGGAGTCTGTCACCCGCGATGAAGTGGCGGCGATGGTGACAGTGGGCACTGAGGAAGGCGTGCTGGAGAAGAAGGAGAATCGCATGATTCAGAACCTCCTGAAGCTCGACAGTGTGGCTGCCCACGAAATCATGACTCCGAGTGTGGTGGTGGCGATGGCTGAGGAGGAGATGACCCTGAGCGAGTTCTACCACGACGAAGAATACAAGAACTTCTCACGCATCCCAGTCTATAAGGGTGAGGAGAGCGACTATATCACAGGCTATGTGCTGCGTCAGGAGATTCTGGAGCGTTTGGCAGAAGACAAGTTCGACACCAAGCTGGGTGATTTGGCCCGACCCATCCTGTCTTTCTCCGAGGATGAAGACGTATCGACCATTTGGGAGAAGCTCCTCGAGAAGAAGGAGCACATCTCCATCATCATCGACGAATACGGAACCCTGCGCGGCATCGTCACCCTGGAGGACGTCATCGAGACCATGCTCGGCTTCGAGATAGTTGATGAGAAAGACGAGGTGGTCGACATGCAGGAGCTGGCGAAAGCACAGTGGAAGCAGATGCAAAAAGAGCAGCACAAATAAGTGTTACTCTTTCTTTTTCAATAGAAATGGATGTCCTCAATCGTCCTCGTCATGCACTTCGTCGACAGCGATGAGGCCAGCGCAATCACAGGTGTTGCGAACACGGATGGCACGAATTGGACGGATGCTGAGGAGTTTTTGAGACAATTGCTGGTGTCGAGAGCAGAAGATTGGGAGATTTCTTGTCTTATCCCCTTTCTGTTTGGTGGAGTGAAAAGAAATGTGTAACTTTGCCGGCGAAAACATAAAACGACAATGATATGGCAAATGTAGCAACAGTGCCCGCACAGGGGCAGATTCTGGTCAACATCGAAGACATGTCGCTGCTCAAGGACATCAAGAAGGCCATCAGCATGCTGAAGGGCGTGGGCAAGATCACCCTGCCGCGCCGCAAGCGCTATTCGGCCTACGAGCTCTCACTGCGCGACATCGACGAGGGACGTGTGTACAAGTACGACAGTCTGGACGATCTGATCAAGGAGATAGAAGGATGAGCAGCACGACCAGGAGCTCATCCTCGTGATGCTGAACACGGGCTCGCACTCCGACCTGTTCAGCAAGAAGTACAAGAAATAATAAGCGAACACGGATTAAGCGAATCCGCACGAATAATATATAAATGTATAGAAAACATCGGGAGGACGCGCTCAGCATCCTCCCGAATCTTTTTATGCGTAAGAAGCGACGGCTCTCCCCAGCCTGTCCGACTTGGGCACCAGATGAAACCGCTTTGCAATGTAGATGAGCATGTCGAGCGACGTGCCCAGGTCGTACGGCGACTCCCTGAACGCCTTCCAGTCCAGGTTCAGACGCAGCGTTTTCCCGCTCATCGCAATGTCATGACAAGCGGGCTTGTCCTTGCAGAAAGCCACGAACTCGCTCACAAACTCCTCCGCATATCCCCCCTTCTCATCGAAAATCCTCGCATTCTCTTCCGGCTCAAAGCGCATGATGATTTCCACTCGCTCCTTTTTCACCAACGGCGTCTGCTTGTCGGGATATTTCCGCTCGCGACCGGTGTAATACCACAGGGCAAAGAGCGTCCCCTTCCACTCGAACTCCTTCTTGTCAGGCCATATCTCCGAAGTGGGCACGATGTCGGGGAGATACGTCGCCATGAACTCATCCACCTTGCGCATCATCTTTCGAGGCTTGATGAAAGAATGATAGTACGTGACAGGCAGCATGATGTAGAAGGGAATGATGGGGAATGACAGCATGGGAAGGATTTCCCCCCAGCGGATCTCGCCCCTGCTCCGCAAGTCCTGCACGGCAACAAGAACAAACATGATGAACGCGCCCACGAGCCCCGCAGCAGTAAGCGGCGGGAGGACCTTTGCCAGCCATTTCCACTTCGAGGAAAAGTAGAAGGCCACGTCCTCCGAAGCGGAACTGCTTTGCCATCCCTTCAGCAAATACATAAAACTGGCATTATCGCCATTAACGAAATGTGTCATGATAACAAAAAAATAATGAGCCGCACACAGGCGCATCGTCCGAGCGTCCTGGCGGGCTTTCACGGTGCAAAGGTACGACAATTCCGCCAAAGCGCCAAATGATGTTGTGCGTATTAGCTGATTTTGTTAAATTTATACCACGGGACAGTTCTCAGATCCGTTTGAGACACCGATAACGGTTGTGAGAGCACTTTGCCGTGGCGGCAAACATGTGTTGCAGTGTTGATTCGTCATCTCTAATGGATGACGCAGGAGTAAAGGGTGTCGCGAGCAGAAGATTTGGGAGATTTTCTTGTCTTGTGCCCTTTCTGTTTGGTGGAGTGAAAAGAAATGTGTAGCTTTGCAGCCGAAATGGTTAAAAATAGACGATTATGAAGAAGATTGCATTGGTATTTGCTTGGTTGCTGACCGGTGGCGTGGCTTGGGCTCAGAGCCATTGGGTCGGTACGTGGGGCACGGCTCCACAATTGGTTGAGAACAACAATAATCCTCCTTCGCCGGGGCTGGGCAACAATTCGCTGCGGCAGATTGTGCAGGTGTCGATTGGGGGTGAGCGTGTGCGCCTGAAACTGACGAATGAGTTCAGTGCGGGTGCCACCCAGATCAAGGCTGTGGAGCTGGCTGTGGCCAAGACGGCTGGAAGCAGCAGCGAGATTGACGAGAGTTCGACGGTGAGTCTGACTTTCGATGGACAAGCCGGTGTGACAATGCCTGCGAAGGGCAAGGCGGTGTCGGATCCTGTGGACTTTAAGATTGGACCGCGCGAGAATGTGGCCATCACCATCCACTATGGTTCGGCTTCATCGACCAGTGTGAGCGGACATCCTGGCTCGCGTACGACGTCGTATCTGAAGTCGGGTAACACCACGAACTTCAGTGGTGCAACGAAGACTGACCATTGGTATAATATCCTGGCGCTTGAGGTCGAAGCTCCTGAGGAAGCTGGTGCTGTGGCCATTCTGGGTAACTCTATCACCGATGGTCGTGGTTCGACCACCAATCAGCAGAATCGCTGGGCCGATGTGCTCTCTCGCCGTCTGCTGGATAACGAGCCGACCAGTCAGGTGGGCGTGCTCAATATGGGTATTGGCGGCAACTGCGTGTTGGGCGGAGGCTTGGGCCCCACTGCGTCGAGTCGCTACCAGCGTGACTTGCTGGGGCAGGAGGGTGTGAAATGGATTATCCTCTTCGAGGCGGTCAATGACTTGGGAGGTGCAGGGAACGGTGTGCAGACCGCCAAGCGCATCATCGATGTCTATAAGCAGATCATCCGTGAGGCTCACGAGAAGGGCATCTATGTCTTTGGAGGAACTATCACCCCGTTCAAAGGTAATAGCTACTACTCGGCCGACCATGAGAAGGGACGCTCGACCATCAACCAGTGGATCCGCACCACGAAGATGCTCGACGGTGTGATTGACTTCGATGAGGCAGTGCGCAATCCGCTTGACCCCGAGGCCATGCAGTCGAAGTTTCTCTTCGAAAACGACTGGCTGCACCTCAATGCGCAAGGCTATGAAACGATGGGCGGATGCGTCGACTTGAGTCTGTTCACCAAGACCGACCCCGTGTCCGATGCTGAAGATGAGGAGGAACCTTACGATAACAATGCCCTGTGGATAGAGGCCGAAGACCTACCCACCGAGGCGGCAGGAACCGCATTCCAATTGGGAGCGGATGCAACGGCATCGAAGGGAAAGTATCTGAAGACCGTGACGCAGACAATCAATACGCCTACCGACAGTGTCTATATCGTTGCAGCCCACTTCACTGTATCGACAGCCGACACATATTATATATATGGACGTGTGATGTGTCCTTCATGGGATGATGACAGCTACTTTGTGAGTGTCGATGGAGCACTGAACAGCAATTTTGTCAATGGTCTGCAAACTGCATCGTGGGATTGGAAGGAACTCTATCACGGCAATTTGAAGGCTGGTGAGCACACGCTCTATATCGGAAGCCGTGAAGACGGGGCTTGTCTCGATAAACTTTGCATCACGACAAATCCTGAAGCACCATCGGGTATGGGCGGCACCGCCATCCCGACTTCCATCACTCAGCAGTCTGTCCATCAACCATCAATAGTGTCAACAGAGACCTACACCCTCAGTGGCGTGCGATTGACAGCTCGGCCGACTGAAGGTGTATACATCGAAGTGAGCCATGCGGACGATGGTACAGTTCTTGTCCGTAAGGTTGTGGTAAAGCCCTGAACGATCAATCTAAAGTCAGGCCGCGGCGATAGCTTCCGAAAGAGCAGCACAAATAAGTGTTGCTCTTTCTTTTTCAATAGAAATGGATGTCCTCAATGACCTGCGCACCGACGTGCTCGTTGAGCTTACGGGCCAGAGCGCGGTGCTCCATCATGAGGGTTTGCTTGATGGCGGGGGAGGTAAGCTGGACGTGGAGGGTCTGGTTCTTGATGAAGATGTTGGCTGTGTGGCGCTGGACAAGCGGACCCATCACCACAGGCCATGCCGCTATAAGACGGTATTGATTGTAAGGTGTCTCAATACCGTTGATGCGCATGAACTGCTGGATGGCAGCATCAACCCGTTCCGTATTACTCTTTCTCATCTCCTAATTATCAATTATCAATTGTCAACTGTCAACTCTCAACTGTCAACTCTCAACTGTCAACTGTCAACTCTCCACCTCTCCTCCTTTTACTTTAAATATCTTATAATCTCCTTGATTCCTTTCCAGAATCTTGTCCAGATGTTCCCTGTTTGTATCCGTGATGAAGATTTGTCCGAACGCGTCGCTTGCCACTAGATTGACGATCTGCTCCACACGTTGGGCATCGAGTTTGTCGAAGATGTCGTCCAACAGGAGTAGGGGAGTGGTCTTGCTACCCGTCCGCTTCAGAAAATCGAATTGTGCCAGCTTCAGCGAGAGGATGTAGGTTTTGTTCTGTCCCTGCGAACCTTCCCGTTTGATGGGATAACCGCCGAGCGTCATTTCCAGTTCGTCCTTGTGGATGCCATGGAGGGAGTAGCCTACGATGCGGTCTTTCGGACGGCTTTGGCTGATGATGTCGAACAGAGGACCTCGCTGTCCGTGGCTTGTGTATTGGAGTCCCACTTGTTCCTCCCCGCCCGAGATGAGGCTGTAGAACTGCTGGAACACGGGGATGAATTCCTCCACGAATGCCTGACGTTTCCTGAAAATCAGTTCACCATTCTCCGCCATCATCTCCTCATAGATGCTCATCACGCCCTCGTCTGGTTCCTCCTCCATTTTCAGCAAGGCATTGCGCTGTTGCAAGGCTTTGTTGTAAGCAGAAAGGGCGGTCATGTACTCCGCGTCGTACTGCGAGATGACCAAGTCCATCAGCCTCCTGCGCTCCTCGCTTCCCCCCGAGATGAGGTCCGAATCGTTGGGTGAAGCCACGATGATAGGCAGCAATCCGATGTGCTCCGTCAGTCGCTTGTATTCCTTCTTGTTCCGCTTCACATGCTTCTTCTGATGTAGTTTCATACCGATGGAGATTTCCTCCTCTGTGCCGTTCAGGTCGTAAATGCCCTGCACCATCATCACCTCCTGACCGTGGCGCACATTCATTGAGTCGATGGAGTTCGCCATGCTCTTCGTCAGCGAGAGGAAGTGGATGGCATCCAGCACATTCGTCTTGCCCTCACCGTTCTGTCCCACGAAACAGTTCATCTTCGCCGAGAACTCCAGTTCCGCCGTGGCGATGTTGCGGTAGTTCAGTATGGATAGTCGTTTCAGAATCATGCTACAAAGGTAGTGCAAATCGAACGAAATACCAAAAAAGTCAAGGAAAAAATTGGCATTCCGCTCGATTACTCGTACCTTTGCACCCGTTATGGAGAGAGAAAGTCTTTGGAATGCAAACTATGTGAAGGTGTGGGCTGCGAACTTCATGATCTTCTTTTCGTTCATGGTAGTGACGCCCTTGCTTCCATTGTATCTGAGTGAAACCTTCGAGGCGGATAAGGATACGATTGGGTTTGTGCTGTCTGGCTACACGCTGACGGCACTCTTGGCGCGTCCTATTGCAGGTTATATGGTCGATAGTTTTTCGCGTAAGATGGTGCTGCTCATCTGCTACTTCCTCTTCTTCGCTTTCTTTGCTGGCTATCTCATTGCTGGAACGATGACGCTGTTCGCCATCATCCGCACGATGCACGGCGCACCGATGGGGGCGGTGACGGTGGCGAACAGCACTAGTGCCATTGATGTGCTGCCATCGTCGCGTCGGGCTGAAGGCATCGGATATTATGGCCTGTCGAACAATCTGGCGACGAGCATGGCGCCGACTGTTGGATTGCTCATCTATGATTCCATCGGCGACTACAACATCATTTTCCTTATCGCCCTGTTGGCTGGAGGTATCGGCTTCGCTATCAATGCCACAGTGCATTTCCCCGCCAAAGAGATTGTTCCTAACAAAGACCCACTTTCTTTCGATCGCTTCTTCCTCGTGAAGGGCTGGAGCGAAGGGCTCGTGATGGTTTGCGTGGGGTTGTCCTACGGTGTGCTTGCCACCTACCTCGCCATCTACGGCAAGGAGGAACTGGGTATGACGGCAGGCACAGGTGCTTGGTTCGCCGTGCTTTGTGCAGGTCTTATCATGTCTCGCCTCATTGGTGCCCGTTCATTGCGCAAGGGCAAGGTGGTGGAGAATGTCAACCATGGTATTCTCATTAGCGTGTTTGGCTATTTGCTTTTCGCTCTGCTAAAGAATCCCATTGGATACTACGGTGCTGCCATCATCATCGGACTCGGTAACGGACACATCTGGCCAGGCATGCAAACTATGTTCATCAATCTTGCCCCCAACAACAAACGTGGTACCGCCAACTCCTCTCAACTCACCTGCTGGGACATCGGCATGGGACTTGGTGTCGTTTTCGGTGGCATGGCTATTCACCACACGGGCTACTCCGCCGCCTTCTGGTTTGCTTTCGTGGTCAACCTGCTCGGCGTGCTCTTTTATTTTCTCTATGTAAGGAAGCATTTCTTGCGGAACAGATTGAGATAAATCGGTCTCTGCTGTCAGAAACCCTGTCAACCCTTATCGTGAGTAAGACTACCAAAATTATGACTGACGTGAAAACGAGTCAACGTGAATTAAAAATTAAGTTTAACCCTGTCAACCCTTATCGTGAGTAAGACTTCAAGTAGTCAACTAAAATCGTTAAACTACACGTTAAACTACACTATGAAAAACCTTCACTCGAGTCGATTTGACATTTGACTCGAGTCATTCGATGATTTGACTCGAGTGACGGTTTTTGAGAACCGTTATGACACACATAGAAGCAACCGCAAGGTAATCGCAGGGTAAACCTCAATACGGCCACGAATGGTGATGGTGTCTGTCTTGAACCAGTCTTGTGGTATTGTCTGCCCTGACCTACTTTTGCGACGAGGGTGAAAGTCTCAACTTAGATTGAGAGTTTCTGGGGAGAAATGGTATTGAGGTGTTCCAATGGAGTATTATTTGCGGATTGGAGGACTCGTAACAATTTGTATGTAGCTCTAACGGACAATAAATCTGCAGTGACTTCGACTTTTCCATTCATTCCCAAGTATTGCCTGTCCATTCCCGCTGAAGCGTCTACCCGTTGCCTTTCCCGTAGCTTTTCAACCTGAGTAATGAAGGTTTCTATTTCACAGTAGTAGCCCTGAGTATAGATTTGGTTGTTCGTCAGTATGGGCGCAAAAGTGTTGTGCTGATAGAGGTATTTGACGGTGCTATGCTTTGTGCGCAGTTTTTCCATTGGGATGCCGAAGACGGTGGAAGAAGTGGGCGTAAAAGTCAGTTCTTCCATTTGAAAGAGTCGATAAGTGCCGGAATGGGTGCAGACTTTTAGGGATTCTTCGGCAGTAGTCCAGGTGTATGCGTTTGAGAGTTCAAGGGTACCGACGATGTGCGGATGCTGGAGCATGAGGATGTAGGAGTCCTTGGCGACTTGGCGGATGACGAGGATTTTTGGCTGTCCGAATAGATAGCAAATGAGGTCGAGAGGATGGATGTAGAGGTTGAACAAGGCGTTACCTTCGGGATAGGCTCCTGTGAGATAGTGCAGGTCGTAGTTGATAAAACGCTCTTTCTGGAGACGTTGTTTTAAGAGTTGTACGGTGGGGGCGTAGCGCTTCTGCAGTCCTACCATAGTGACAGGTGAACCGTGAAGTCTCTGCAGGTCTATCAGCTTGTCGAGTTCTTCTAATGACCGACAGGGCGGTTTTTCAATGAAGAGTGACTTTCCGCTTTGGAGGACTTGCGAGGCAATGGAGAAATGGGATGAAGGCGAGGCAGAGACGAAGATGCCCATGACTTCGCTATCGTTCAGAATCTTATCCAGTGAGGTTGTGGCTTTCACGCTGGGATATTTCTGTTCTATCAACAGTGCCTTTCTTTCTGACGTGACGCAGATGTATTTCAGAGGTATGCCAAGGTAATGGAGTACAGGGTAAAGATTTGTCAGCGAATGCTGTCCCATGCCCACAAAGGCATATTGATATTGGAACGTTTGGCGCAGGAACCGCTCCGTGCGCATACGTTTATATCGGTTGATAAGTTCTTGTATCATTGTATTGCTTTTAGACGTTTTCGATAGGTTTGCTTAGGGTCTGCCGACCACTGATACGAACCGTAGAACTTCTCGATGAGCCACTTGGGCAGCAACCGCTCGAAGTTGCGCACAAGGATGATGTCATACTTGCGGTGAAAGTTGATCCAGCAGTCGTTGCAGTGACGGGAATAGTGGCATTGGGTCTGACAGGTTGATGCACCGTTGAAGATTTCGTCAAGCGATTGCTCGTGGATATTTCCCAACACCACGTCAAGGTTCTGGCAGAGGGGAACATCACCGCTGCTATGCACGACAAGACAACTCATGATGCTTTGGCAGCGCAGGCGCAGATGCCCGTTTCGCCATTCATCATAAAGTGCCACGAAGTCATAGTTCTCCTGTGTGTCATGAATGCTCTGAGGAATCTGTTTCACAAAGTCCGATGCCGTCAGCAGTTCGCTTGTCGTGTCGAAGAAAGCCATTGTGCCGTAGATACCAATGCGTACGTCCACGCCGTAGTGCTTTGCCACATCTATTACGAATGCCATATCGTCGAATGTGTTCCATGGCGACAGGCAGAACATCAGCGACAGCGACACCTCGTCTTTGAGCGCTTCCACCACCTCAATCACCCGGTCGTAGCCGTCGCTTCCCCGCATCCGTTGGTAAGTCTCGCGGCCACCGTCGAGAGAGACGTACAGATGACGGGGCTGATAGCGACGGACGGCATCAATAACACGACGGGGCGTGAGACAATTAGATAGTAGCGTGTAATTAGGGTGATTCTCTTGAAACCAGGACATGATTTCATCAGCCTGCGGATGTAGGATGAACTCGCCGCCCTCCAGTCCTACGGTAGTCCTCCGCGTCACACATCGGCTCTGCATAATCCGCTGAATATCTTCGAGCGAAAGATGCTCCACGGGACGTTTCTGCCAGATGTTGCAGTGCTTACACTTCGACTGACAGAGCGTAGTCGAGTAAATCATTAGTTGTGAGAGCCGCTTGTGCCTTGGTCTCATGACGTTGTTCAGATAGATCAGCCCATTATAGGCGTAATCATAAATGCTATACATACAATTCGTTGCAATTTTGTTCTCTACTTATAAAGTCCCAAATTGCAACGAATGACTGCACAGGGCAGGAGGCTATTTCCTCAGTTTGCCTTTACTTTCCATATATTTAGTGAAAGTCTCCCACTGCGCGGCTCGCTTTATACGGTTGGCTTGCACACGCTCGTCATTGATAAACTGAAGGGGGTAGCAGTCGTAGAGATAGTAGTGACCGTCATCGATTACTTCACCGTCAATCTTTCCGCAGCAGAGTACGAGGTCATCGAATATTTGGTTACAGATGAGACCGACGTGGGTAGCTCCGCCAGAAAAGAGGTATTCGCCACTTAGGTAGAAGTCGACCCCGGCAAGCAATGGTATTGTTTCACGCAGCGGTTTCATCGTATCCCGAAAACGCAGTTCGCGAGTGCTGACATCAAACCATTCTATGTCATCCTCGGTGAAAAGATAATTGCCTATGTCTGATGCTGATCGTGTCCCTGTCTGACTTATACCATAGGCGTAAAGTGTGGCTTCTGATGTAGGACACGTGACAAAGGGCTTCTCGGGTTCGGTACCGTCAAGACTGCAAGCAGTCATCGTCATGCTGGCTGTGGCTATCGCCATCATCCATGCGAGGGATCTGTAATGCTTCATATTCTTCAGAGTTTTAAATATTGGTCTCTCTATTTATATAGTCCGCTGAACCCAAAAAGACTGCACGACTACCACGTAAATCTGATACCCAACGGCAAAGAGAACGTAAACGGATGCTCCGTTCGGTAGGTCTCTATGCCACTACGTGTTGGGATGTAATACTGTAGGCTTGGCTCCGCGAAGATACCGACGCTGGGGGTCAAGTGGAATTGCAGACCGAGACCGAAGGTGGTAGAGAATTGCCACGGGGCTCGGATGATAGCTTTGTCGCTGACCTCATACTGACCATTCACATAGTAGTCTGAGTGGAGGGTTGAATGGACAGGGACTTCGGTTGTAAGACCGAGACTGCCGTAGAGACTCCACATCTTTTTATTATATATGTTGTAGATGCCCTTCACGGGGATGCCAAGGTAGTGAATAGTTTGCTGTTCGCGGATGGTATTGCCGTCTGCCCCCATCTCAAAGTCAGAGGCTAAGCGGCTGTAACTGAGTCCTGACTCAAGTCCGAAGCGATTGCCCAATCTGTATTTCAAGGCAAGTGACCATGTGACGGGCATCTGATGGTGGCTTGTGCGCAATATTTTATCCTCACCAGGTCGGTTAGCATTGTTCAATGCGATACGCATGATGACACTGCGGGTCTTTTCACTCACAGCATCAGGATAATTGGCCAGATAGACGGCATAGTCTGTCCAGTTGTCAATACTGCTCGGGATAGTTGGCTCATGTCCTGAAGGTAGAGAATGTACATCTGACGGTGCTGGCTTATAAATGAACGGCTGGTTATATTGAATCTTTTCACCCATGCCTCCTGCGTATGCGAGGTCTATCGACCACTTTTGATTGCTATGAGGTCTTATGACTGGTTTGTCGGGTAACAAGTCGGTAATATCGTAGTGTGGCAGATTTTGCTTTCCTACGATATGTGCCGTATCACTTTGTATCGTGTCTGGGATGGTTTGCTCCTGCGCAATCATGTTTGTCAAGGAGTCAGGCATAATAGTATCAAGAGCCTGGGCAATGACGGGCTGGAGAATGTCAATCGGCGTATGATGCCCGGGGATATGAATTATTATAGGCTCTTGCGGATGTTCTTCCGATGATTCTTTTGTTTGTGTATTCTGCTTTGACGTATCTTTCTGCTTGGCAATGGCGGGTTTCTCCTCTTTGACGGCAGTATCACCTTTCCTGAACAGAAAAAATGTGAGAGGCATGAGCAGTAACAGAAGCATGGCAGCCCAATACTGCTGCATCATCTTACGGAGTATTTTCTTGGCTCGTGCCAATTGCGAAGAAGATGAATGTGGTTCGATGCCCAACATGTCTGCAATCTCCTTGTGTGAAAGACCTTCAAAGACAGACAGTCGGAACACCTTGCCGTATCCCTTCGGCAACTTGTCTATCAGCTTCAACACTTCTTCCAATGGAACACCTTTCATAGTAATCTCTTCAATGGGGTCTACTAACGACTCCGCTTCCTCCAATGGTACGAAGGAAAGGCTTTTCAAATGGTCTTTGTATTTCGATGCTACGTTTCGCGTTATCGACATCATCCACGATTCAGCCTTTCGGTTGTCTCGCAAACGGTCAAAGGAAGTAAAGATAATCACAAAAGCGTCGTGCAATACATCGTCCACCACCTGCTCGTCACTGACATAACGACGGCATACACCCTTCATTCTCTGGGCGTATGCCTTATACAGTTCTCCGAGCGCATCCGCGTCGCCTTGTCTGCATCGTTCTATTAGCCGTGTTACTTCCATCGAAAACATAACGTCTCTATCTATTATGTCCGATAATCACGAAAAGACTGCACGGGAAAAACAACTTTTTTCACATTTTCTTCATTTTTACTTGAATTTGTATAAAACTGGTTGCAAAGTTACATATTTTATTCCGTAATAAGGAACAACATTCTCTGCTTTCACTTCTATTACATAGTAGGGGGCGCTTTTACATTCGTTTATACAAGGCAAACGGCAGATTCTTATTTATGACGGCAAGAACGTACCATCGTTTGGTGACATAGACTTTCGACTTCTTGCGATGAATGGCTTTACAGATTTGGCGGGCAACCTTTTCGACGGGCATCACCCAGAAGAGACCTTCGCCTTTAGCCATAACAGTATCAACGAGACCGGGACGGACATCGGTAACGGTGATTTCCCCGCCTGCCTTGAATGCCTTTTTACGTAGGGCTTCCATGTAGTTGATTTGATAGGCTTTCGTTGCACTGTATGCGGGAGCCATCGGTTCGCCACGCAGACCACCAGCCGAGGTGATGGCTACGAGATGGCCGTGACCTTGCTGTTCGAAGATGTGGTAAAGCGAATCTACAACGAACGTCCAGCCCGTGACATTGGTGTCGAGCGTCGGGCACTCCACATCGTAGTCGAGAGAGGGATTGATTTCACCCGTGCCTGAGCAGACGATGGCAAGGTCAATGCTTACAAGATTCTTTTGAAGTGAATGGATGGCCTGTTCGATTTCTGTCTGTTTGGTGATGTCAGCCGTAGCGGTGAAAGTATTGCAGGGATGTTGCTGGCGTAGTTCGTCCAGCAAATGAGTGCGTCGTCCAACTATGCCAAGACGATTACCTTCAGTTGCATATTTCTCAAAAAGGGCTTTGCCTATGCCAGATGTGGCTCCAATGATGATAATGTTCATATCTTGTTCTGTTATGATGTCTAACAGAATGCAAAGTTATTCACTTTGCTCAAACATTACCAAAAAACAATGTTAGAAAATGGATTATAATGGTAAACTCTCAAAATGGTTTGAGAGTTTTAGACAGAAAAAGTGATTTCTTTTCTGATTTTGCTGATGGTTGTCGGTGTTACTCTCAGAAAGGAAGCAATGTCTTTAAGGTTGATTTGCTGAACAATCTGAGGACAGCGACGGAGTAAACGCTTATATTGCTCTCTGGTAGTCATGCGATAGGTATCAAGGTATTGTGCATAGACCTGCGAAAAAAGATGGTCGGATATAGCATGCTTGAGATCTCTCATGTCATCGGATTTTAACAGCCTGCATAATTCTTCACCAGTTAATTGAAAGACCTTACAGGAAGTTCCTGCTACAATAGTCACTTCTGACGTTTTGTTTGAAAGACAGTTTGGGTAATCACCCACGAACTCCCCCTCGAAGGCAAAGCCTGTGATATAGTCCTTTTGTTCAGAGGAATTATGTACTATGTATTTGAAGTATCCATCTTCTACAAGCCCAATATATCGGGAATCTTCGTTAGCCTTGATGAAA
>Ga0265300_10002417_pt1 | contig 16160 bp, 9 predicted proteins | sample AusTroGonzalo_MG_FD_193482 | JGI IMG/M metagenome (GOLD analysis project Ga0265300, IMG submission 193482) | Bovine rumen microbial communities from tropical cattle in Woodstock, Queensland, Australia - Gonzalo_03 | ecosystem: Host-associated > Mammals > Digestive system > Stomach > Rumen ...
ATAAAGGAATCTGTCCAGCCAGTCGGGCGCCACGCGTCCCACAATAGCCAGGACAATAAGCGCCGCCACTGCCAGAACGGCTATCCAAAGCAGCACTCGCAGTATTACGCGCACCCAGGCATAATCTTTCTCCGGCGGCGGAACATCCAGTTCCGGATCCAGAATGTACTCCGTGCCAGGCTTGGGTGCAGGTGCCGGCTCAGGTTCGGGCTCGGGTTCGGGCTCGGGTTCCGGTTCGGGTTCAAGCTCAGGCTCCGGAGCAGCCGAAGATGTCTCCTGAGGAGCATCGGCTATCTCTTTAGCGACGATGGAGACACCTTCGGCTGTATTTGCTTCGGTAATCTCTTCTTCAGGAGTATCCACTACGGTAACCAGTTCCGGAAGCTCCTCCGTATCCTCGGGGGCAGGAGATGCCTCCTGAGGAGCATCGGCTATGTTTTCTGTAACAATGGGGGCAGGAGATGCCTCTTGAGGAGCATCGGCTATGTTTTCTGAAACAATGGGGGCAGGAGATGCCTCCTGAGGAGCATCGGCTATATTTTCAGCGACGACGGAGGCATCTTCTGCCCCCTGATCTACCGTTGCCGGGGCTTCCAGCATACCGGCCAGGCTGGACACCGCTTCCTCCACCTCTTCCCTGGTTTCTTCGTGCGTTTTAAGGGACACGGGTTCCAGGCCGAAACCGGACGGGTAAATATCCAGGTCCTCATCGGCAATAAAGAAGAAATGGTTCTCGCGCGTTGCTCTCAGACGGCCCAGGGAGGGGAAAATGATGGTTTTTCGCACCTTCAGCACTTCCTTCATTTCCGAAAGGAACTCTGTGAGGATGCGGGTAGCATCGGCCGATGAGATATTGTTGGAACTGGCGTACAAATCGGCCAGCAGCGTGTCGTTTCCCTGCTTGGGCGAGAAAAACAGCCTCCGGTACGGCGGATGGATGGTATACCCTTTGTCGGCGAATGAAGCCGGGACCACTTCCGTTACAAAGCTTCCCACGCCGGGAAGCGTGACGCTGTCGTGATCCATGATCACTTCTTTCACCATTTTGGCAAGCAGGTCTATATCCATTGCAGCGGGCTGTTAGGGTTAATCGTACAAATTTAAAAAAATAATCTGAAAATCTTTGGAGAATCCAAAAAAGATTGTACCTTTGCAATCCCGTTCCATGAGAGCGGCAAAAATTCCTCCTTAGCTCAGTTGGTTAGAGCATCTGACTGTTAATCAGAGGGTCGTTGGTTCAAGTCCAACAGGGGGAGCACAAAAAAAGCACTTACGAGTTTTCGCAGGTGCTTCTTTTTTACACCAGTCGCAGTTTTGTCGCAGTTTCAGCTTGTTTTAACTGTTCTTCTATATCCTTCTAAACGTGCTGATTTTGTTGTATATAGGGATATAATAGGATTCAAAGGCCACACAAAACTCATCTGTATTACACACCTCATATTCTGCTACTCATTAAATCCTATTATTCTGCTAGTTCTTATAGTTTCTATTTGCAAAACAAAACCCGCCAACAGATTTCTCTATTGACGGGAGTTTCGAGGATTTATCTTTGGATTTACGGGTTGCTATTCTGCTAAAGAGGCCTAATTATCTTGCACAAAAACAGGAGGGGCCAACGGGATGAATTCTTCGTCCTTCATCGGCGCATGCCAGACAGTGCTCTTCTTGCTTTGCAAACTATTATAAATCACATCTCTGATTGGTCTATCAAATTCGACAAAGGCCTCATAATCAAATGTCCAATTCCAATCATTGGCTATACTCATTGTGCGTTTATATATTTGAGCGCGGGAAGGTGCATTGAAAATACCCTTGTTATTATTCATTATGCTATTCATTGTCGGTCTGTAAACACCTATAAAGTAGGTATATGCACCGGCATAAGCCCCCAATTGCTCACTTGCGAATCGACCATCTGCAGCATAATCCGCCCATAGGGTTTTAGACACATCATTATGAACATCCACATTGATATAGGCACCTGCATTTTGAAAAGAAAGAAGCTCAGTAACTTTAGACTCAGGAATGGTTCCTGTCCCAGAGTAGTACTCATCAGCCAACTTGCCAAATCCGTGACCACATGCTTCATGATGAAGAACTTCCTCAAAAGTGCATATATTCATATCAGTCATGGGGACGTATGCAACAGAATATTTAAGAGATTTACTCTGGTCGGTGTTGTTTGCATAGTGCATATAACATGTTCCAGCATAATTCGTAGAATTGAGTATGACGATAACTAGCATGTCCGACAACTTGTTTGAGGGGACTACTTGAGAGGCATAATAATAGGCCAAGCCATCATCTCCTTGAATAAGAGTTCCAGAACCAAACGTGCATTTTAACCTTGTACTTCCGTTGAAAGATGATGTGGAAGATATCGTTTTTATGGACCAAATGTCATAGTATTGGTTAAGTGATGTCATAGGCTCAACCGAAAGGAAATAGTTATATGCCTCATTTAGTGCACTTTCATATCTGCCACTTAGATTGTCTTCTTCTGTAAATCCATCGCCCATGATAACGATAGGAACGCCACTTCCAACAGTATGAGATTGTAGATTTACAATCTCCGCATCTTCTGGTAGAGATTGAATACGCTCTACATAGTCAGTCCAGGCTGTTTTATATGCTTCGACTGCCCCATCTGGAACAATAATTGGGCAAATACTTCCCTCAAATACATGATCATATGCCTTAGGAACGCTAGCCCTGTTTATTGTTATGCTTGATAGTCCAACACATCCTGAAAAAGCTTTGCTATAAATCCAGTAAATCGAAGAAGGAAGAGTAATCTTTGCCAATTTGGTACAGAGATAAAAGGCATTGCTCCCCAATGAAACAAGGCCTTCATTAAAAGTAATATCTGTTAAGTTAGTGCATTCAGAAAAGGCATATTTATCTATAGATTGAATACTCCCGGGAATTGAAATAGATGTCATCTGGTCACAACTCCTGAATGCGCTTTCTCTTATAGTTGTTAATCCATCTGAAAGTGAAACTGTGGTCAAATAATCACAATCACTAAATGCATAATACCCTATGCTGGTGACGCTATTAGGAATTATTATTGATAGGAGACCAGAACAATGGAATGCCCAATTTCCAATACTGGTGACTCCTTCAGGGACGTTTATTGTTTTTATACTAGTGCAGTATTCAAAAGACCTATCACCTATGCTGGAAACGGAATCGGGAAGAGTAAATGAATTCACGTAAGCGCATCTTCTGAATGCATTATTCGGAATCGTTAAAGTGCCTACAGGAATGTTAATGGAGGTTACCTCCTCACCGGCAATATAAAAGTGAACAGGTTGATTCGTTGAACACAGGGGACCATACTCGTTTACAACACCTAACCAATGGTCAATGCTCGGCACATTGATGCTTGATACCGAAAGACAATTGTCAAAGGCGCTACTGTTTATAGTTGTCAGACTTTCCGGAATCGTAACAGATGCCAACGCAGAGCATTCTTTGAAAGCGCTACCGCCAATGCTAGTTACTCTTTCTGGGATTACTATTGATAAGAGTGATGAGCAGGACTCAAATGTGGCATAATAAATTGATGTCACTCCATTTGGAATAACGATCGAAGCTAGTTGAGAGCAATTTCGAAAAGCGGTACTCCCTATCCACGTGATGGAGTTTGGAAGTTTAATTGAAGTAAGATTAGTCCAATCTTCAAAGCAGCCATTTGGTATATTTGTTACTCCTGTAAAATACCGGAATTCATCAAAAGATGTATAATCTTTTTCTTCTCCGAAAACGTCCTGAATAGAGGTAACAGCAATTGCTTCTTCATGAGATATTTCACCATCTCCGTTAGAATCAAATGAGGCAACTAGTTTTCCTTTAATTCGATCGTCAGCAAATACAATGTTCTCTTCTATAGAATCAACCGCGGCTCTCATTCGATATATGTTTTCTGCGACAAAGGCCCTTGAAGGGGTATAGGAATACATATAGGCAAATCCATCATTGTTTGTGATAGTAATTGATACCGTTCTTCCTGATAAATCTATGGGAGCATTGAGTATATACACCTTCAGGATATCGGTGTTTTCGAGCGTGATATCCAAATCTACATGTATGCTATTTGAAAACTTTTCACCAACTATTGCAGGATTGGCAGAATTCAAATCATACCTTCCTTCTGTGATAAAAATAGGATCGTCAACAGTTAGAGTCACACTGGTATAATGACTAGCAGGGACCTCTGCCCAGACCAGAATGCCACTAATCAAATGGTGATATGAGAAAGAAAAAGAGTCATTTACACTTTCGGTGATACCCGTGAACATGTAGTCATATTCCCGAAAATGGTTGGAGTTATCGTTCCCAATCTGTTTTTGACCTAAGAACGAAACAGGAATCTCAGCAGGGTTCAAGTGATAATCATCGATGAAGGGGAAATAACTCCTATATGAAAACCCTGTCTTACACGTCCATGCTCCTGCACTAAAAACGGCATAGGAGGCATCAGCTCCACTTGCGAGCTCGAAAGGAATCTGACACCCACTGCTTGGGAAAACCCCTACAGTATCTTTTTCAGACCAGAAAAAATCATACCCCAAATAATCACCAACGGGTTGAACATATGTTTTGGTGGTGGCATCTTCGTCTACTATCTTGAGAGAATTTGCCCGAAACACCACGGTTGAATGAGCCTTCCCGTTATCACTTTCAACAACAGAACATGCGGTAGCCCCGATTATAAGAGCTATCGAAATAATAAATATGTTAATCTTCATAACGCGTTAGATACAATTAAGCATCCCCTCCTCCGAATCCACCACTACCGCCTCCAGGATTACTCTCACATATTACACTTTCAGCGATAATTTCAATCACTTCAACTTCAGGAATTAGATAAACTTTTTTGTCCATCGTGTCTTTCCCATAACTCCTTTGCTCCTAAGGACCTTTATACATAAAAAGTGTGGAGCATCACGTTTATCTGCAGGAGGCTCTGGTAAGCCGTGTTCAAATAAACAATACTCCACACCCGTATTGGGACTGTGCGGAAAGCACGGTACGCCAAACCAGGTGATGAATGTAATTGCCTATCCTTGAACACTTTGAAATTAACCAGATTTCCTGCAAGGATAAAAGCGTACACTTTCATCTAATATGTTTGCAGGGATATGTAACAAGACACATCGCCCTGACGTCCACAAAGATAGAAAATGTTTTTTACATTTTGGTGTGGAGTATTGAAAAAAGAAGGCCAGCAATATGTTTGCTGACCTTGAAATAATAAAAGTCGGACGTGGCTGACCGCTTTCTATCGGCTCACAATATGACGCTCGATAACCTTCCCATCCTCGTAGACCAGAAAGATGGGAACAATCGAGCTGCCGGACTCTCTACCAAACCATCGACATCGCTGCTTACAGCAAGCCTTTTTTGCTGCCCGTAGAGCGCTTTCGGCATCGGGATGAGAAATCCTTCGGCCCTCCTCTTTCGGCTTTCGTGTCGGCCTTCCTGGCAAGTAACACGGCTTGTCATACTGTCGTGACCAGACATAGTCCGGTATCTCCGTAGGCATCGGAGCAATAAAAATGGGATCATGTGATAACATGACCCCAAAGTTAATTATTTACGTGTGCCAAACTGTTGCTCAGCGTTCTGTCAATTACTTAAAAGCCATGATCGGCGCGATACTTTTCAACGAAATCTTGAGCTTCTTCCAAGCTACATCCTTCCGCATCCTGATACTTCTTGGCAGCAATGCCCGCCATTCCAGCTTTTATCCATTCTTCTACCTCTTTAATCAACGAACTGTCATATTCTCCTGGAGCCTGCCCCTCAAGTGGTAACTGATTCTCCGCAGTCATTTCAATGGGGCGATATTCTGCGCCAAGCAATAGTTTCTTCTGTTGTGCGAACTCGGCATCCGTAAGAATTCCCTTTTCTTTGAGGACTGCAAGTTTTGCCAATTCGTCTGCAATTGACTTCGGCGCCGCCAACTTGCTCTTATTCTGTGAAATAATACCAATGAGGATGGCATTTATCTTTTCCGCAATCCGAGGATTCGTCTTGCCGCAGTCTATTTTCACCATTGGTGTAGATACATCTGCCAGAGTAATAATCACATAATAATGATGATTGGTAATCGTTTGAGTATTGTCTATTACCTCTGTCGTCTTTTTCGCTGTAGCCCCTCCAACGACCGCCCCTAATGGGCCAGCAATTAGTCCGCCTACAATAGCGCGACCAGCCATGCTTCCTGTGCTTGTTTTAGTAATTTCTTCTTTTGTGCCAGTTACTGTATTGTATGAATCGTCTTTTACCTCACAACTAACCATCTGGCTATAGGGAATAACTTTTGAATGAACATAAACACTCTTCGCCCTCGGAAAAACCATGAAAGCATTTTTCAGCTTATTGTCCAAAATCCTGATAATTTGTTCTGGCTTTCCATACTTGGCTGTTAGTTCATCCATGACCTGCTTATTCTCATTCTCCTCAGATGCTTTTTCTGCCGCAATTAGGGCTTGACGATCTTCCTCTATAGTAATCATTTTCTCCAGTTTCTCAGCATTACTTTGCTTATAGTTAATATGAGAAAGTATCCAAATAATCCAGAACACGGCGGCAACCCATGAAAAGACTATACAAAGCATAGGGCCGTTATTGCTATAATCAACATGAAAAAGGGGACTTTTTGTGATATATGCATAGCCCTTAATAGGGATTGGTTTTGCGATACTATCTGCAATAGGGAGAATCGCCACGAGAATAGTAAAGACGCCACAAATAATCCCCTTGTAAATTTCCGAGTTCATTTGAGTAAGAGTCTCATCATATTTAGCTCGCGCGAGTGACGGCCTCTTGGAATCGGCGAAAGCTATAATCATCAGAACGATGTAAATAACGGGAAAGATGAACATATGAAATATTTATAATGTATTACTTTTATATTATCTTGTATATGATGGCGACTACTTATCGAACTTCTTCTCCTTCTTGGGAGTCTTGTAGTGCCGGCAAAGGCGACTCATTTCCTTCATCACGGCATACAGCGTTTTGGTGGCGCAAGCCTTGGTTCTGCTGAATTTGTCTTTTGCCATAACGAAACTACTTATCTGAGTTGAAAGATAACCGGGAAAGTGTATGTAACATCAATGGGCTTACCTTTGGACGTTCCGGGTTTCCATTTGGGAGACTTTGAAACAACACGTACTGCCTCTTTATCGAGGTCTGAATCAACGCCATTAAGTACACGCACGTCAGTTACACTTCCGTCTGCCTTAATGATAAACTGGAGGGTAACGCGTCCTTGAATGCCGTTTTTCTTTGCACTATCAGGATAAACCAGTTGTGAGTTCACCCATTTTGAAAACTCATTAGCATCACCACCGTTAAAAGAGGGCTTTACCTCAATGAGCTGGAAAGGAATGGTCTCAGACTCTAAAACTGATGGGCTGTCGGAATAAATGTCTGTTTTCTTGATATTTACAATGATCGCATCGACGAGTCCTGTATAGTCTTCAAGGTCAATATCGATCTTGGAAAGAGTACCCCTTATCGTAAGAGAATCACCCGCCTGCAGATTCAATGACTGGAAGCGCTTCTCAGCACCTAGATCGTTTTTGACCAACTGAATTGGAATGATGTAGTCATCCTCTTCTACCAAGAAAATAAGTTTGTTCAGTTTGTGGGTCTTAACGTATTTTGCCCTAATGGAGTATAAACCATGTCCCTGGGCATCCACTAAGTCCTTAATGGGAGTGATTTCCCCCTGTATGGTTGAATTGCCGATACTTGTTTCGCTATCTGAGGATGTTCTAAAACTATAGGTAATAGTGCCGAGCTGGATAGCAGGTGCATTAGCAGATTGGTTAAAGTGGGCCTTGAGAGCGGCGTTTCTGGCCGCGGTCCACAGGGTTTTGTCTGTTACGGTGGTGCCTTCCGCGCCGGCGATGGCTTCCGTCACCTCTCCGTATTGGTTTACTTTAATTTGCACTACCACGATACCTTCCGTCTTGGATGTATAAGAAGGTATGGGGAGGGAACCCAAAACATTACGCCCGTCGACATGAGCCTTTGATGGCACTACTGTTTGTTGGGCACTAACCGTGAGTGAAAACAATGCCACTATGGTAATAATGATAAATTTCTTCATGGTGATATATTTAACGGTTTTCCCTTGCTCTGTTATGGGTCTTGCGGAGCATATAACAAGATGTCAGTTTCGCCCCCTTGCTGCTTCGAGTTTGATATTATCGGCCATTAGACAATTCGTTATAATCTCTATTCCCTACAAATTTAACGAAAAATGTTCAATAGCACATCCATCCCGTGTTAATACAAGAAAAAAAGATTCTCTCGGCGGACAGAACGTCCAGGATGCAGAACCGCATCTGGAAAACCGAGAGAATCTGGGAAATAAGTGGGATTAAGGGACAATGTTTACACTAGCGGCAATGACTTCATAGGATGTCCTAGGTTCACCGCTTTCACTGGTGTATCTACGACACCGTAATCGGCCTTGTACACAGACGGATGCTCCTTTCTCGAGTAGTTCCAAAGGCATTTCGCCATCCTGCCATGCAACCACATTGTGCCAGGTAGTCTCAATGACAGATCCTCCTGTCTTGTCTTTGAAGGCATACTCGGTAACAACAGAGAAGTTGGCCACCATGCGACCAGAATAGGTTTGCTTGCGAATCGTTCCCTTAACGATGTGGCTCACTCTGATTGCGGGAGAAGAGATATCCTCATAAGGGAAGACCTGATGCGCAGCTTCAAGAACTGTGTCGATGAAGGTCTGGTGTGAGATGGTGACTTCATTATCCTTTGAGAAGACAGGAATAATGCAGTCGGAAGTCAGGTGCTCCAAGGTTACTTCCTTGGTGTTAGCCTCTATGAAAGGAAGCGTTTCGGGCATCTTCTCTTCGGCAGGCATAAACATAGGGACAACTGCCATCTCAGGTATGGCTTGTCTTACGATAGGTTGCGGACGAATGATTGTTTCCATAATGCTTTACTGGTTTTGTGGTTGATACTGATTTCTTCTCCATGTAGGTTGTGGGCTTGTCCTTGGATAGTAGGAACGAGGCTGAGAAGGCTGTTGTGGTTGTTCGGGTTCTGGCTGTGAGATTACCTTCTCTCCAACAGTATCTGGCAGATCCTCTCCTGCATAAATGTAGAGACCCAACCCATGACGAGCACAAGCCTTTGTCAATCCACGCTGGATGGATTTGTTGACATCTGTACTGCGAATTGCATCCAGTGGAATGGATTGGTTACGAGCATCCATGATTGGCAGATACTCGATGTGCTCAAGTCCTTGGATGGATACTCCCACTTTGACCCAACAAGTTCGGCCATCGGTGAAGTAATTCCATCCATCTGGGCTTTCATAGATGGTGTAAGAAGCTTCTGGGTAGTGAGCCTTGACGATTTGCCAGGCCCACGCCCAAGAGAGGTAGGTAAGATTGCCCTTCCTCTCCGTGTGCTCATTGCAATTGACTGCGTTGAGCGTTGAGAAAACAGTTTTCTCTTGCATGGTTTTAAAGAATTAATAGTGAAACATTTATATACAGAAAAAGACCACTCCAACTACTGGAATGGTCTTAATCTTAGTCTCTTTATGATACGGTTTTATTTGAGGATGTCAGAGCTTCTCATTACCTTTTAAGCAAAAGCTCCCAAATGTCGAATTGTTTTTTCAAAAAGTAGGAGGCTACCCCGATAAGGTAGTCGCATCTAAAAATTCCCCCATTTGTTTATATGGGAGGGGGCTTTCCCTGGAGTAATTCTGCGTGTGTAGGATATGTTCAATTTGAATAATTCTACGAAAGTGCTTATCTTTGAATATCAATCTTCCTGTTTTATGAAGCATCTTCTGTCAGTTTTAGCTTTTCTTGGCATTCTGCTCTGCTCTTCTTGTGAGAAAAAACCTGAAGAGATCCCTGTAGAATCGGTTACATTGAGCCAGGCAACAGCCGAAATGTTCATAGGTGAAACAGCCCAACTGAAAGCAACCGTCCTTCCTTCAAATGCCTCGGATAAAACCGTTACTTGGGCCTCTTCTAAACAGTCAGTGGCGACAGTTTCTGATAATGGTCTGGTCACAGCCTTGGCAGAAGGGACCTCTACAATTACGGCATCAGCGGGAGCTAAATCGGCAACTTGTACTATTCAAGTCAGTAAGAAGATCGTGGAAGTCACTTCTATTGAGTTGGATAAGACTGAGCTAGAACTAATCATCGGGGAGAGTGTTACACTAATCGCAACGGTCAAACCGGATGATGCAACCAATAAGACTATATCTTGGAGCAGTACAAATGAACAGATAGCTAAAGTTGATCCGTTGGGAAAAGTTACAGCAGAAGGCGGAGGAGAAGCGACTATTATTGCAAAAGCTGGTGAGAAACAAGCTACATGTAAAATAACTGTTTCTGTGCCAGTTGAATCGATATCTCTTGATTCTTCCAACATTACGCTGGAAGAAGGTCAATCTGTGACGCTTGTTGCTACAGTCAAACCAGATGATGCAACAGATAAGAAGGTGACCTGGAGTTGCAGTGATTCAGTCATTGCCATAGTTGATCAGACAGGAAAAGTGACAGCGGTTAAGGAAGGCTCAGCAACCATTATAGCACAAGCCGGAGATAAGCAGGCAACTTGTGAAGTAACCATCCGAAAAAAAGTGATTGCTGTAGAATCAATAACCCTCGATCACTCTACTCTGACATTGAATGAAGGCCAATCTGCGACGCTCATTGCAACGGTGAAACCGGATAATGCAACAAATAAGACCGTAACATGGAGTAGTAGCGCCGATGAGGTCGCCAAAGTTGACCAGGACGGTAAGGTCTCTGCAATAAAGGTGGGCAGTGCTACTATTACAGCGAAGGCAGGAGAGAAACAAGCGACCTGTCAGGTGACTGTTCAAGAGTGGCCTAAAGTATCATCTATAACTTTTAACTCAGAATCTTTCAACGGATACATAGGAACTGATTATTCGGTTTCCATTACGATTTCTCCTAATAATGCCCAATATGATTTGGATTGGACGGTATCTGATACCCGGGTTGCAAGTATTCAGGGAAGTGGAACATCTGCAAAGATCCATACAAATGATTACGGTGTTGCGGAGATCATTGTAAAGGATAAGATTAGTGGGAAGACGGCATCTATTACCGTTTCAACTGTGGTGAACGATTTCACTTGGAAAGAGAATACGGGTGAAACCTATTCCGGGTATCCGCTGATAACAATAGAGGAGGGAGGAGAACATCAACTGAAGTTCTCTTGTACTCCTAGTTCGGCAACAAAGATATTCTCGGATCTAAGTCAGTTCGTTTTCTATGAACCCTATGTGGTAAGCTCACCGACTTGTATTACGATTTCGGAAGATGGCCTCGTTCATGGAGTCAAGGAGGGTATCGTTGGTATCAAGCCGACGGGTCGAGTAATTAGGAGTTCATCCGGAGCAGAGAGGGTTTATATCAAGGTTAAACCCGCAACAGTCCCGGTAACAGGCATTTCATTGAATAAAACTTCCTTAACCCTTAAGGAAGGAGAATCTGAAACTCTGACAGCAACTATTAGTCCGTCGAATGCCTCGAATAAAACCGTTTCCTGGTCAAGTAATAAAACCGGAATTGCGATTGTGGATCAAAGTGGCAAAGTAACTGCCGTTAGTGCTGGATCAGCCATTATTACAGCGTCAGCAGGGAATGTTTCGGCAACTTGTACCGTAACTGTTCAGCAGAATGTGATAGCTGTTACATCTGTGGCTTTGAATAAGACCTCCCTAAGTCTCAATGTGGGTGAATCGGAGACTCTTGTTGCCACTGTGAAGCCCGATAACGCAACAGATAAAACTGTTACCTGGGTATCGTCAAATACAACGGTTGCAACAGTGACTAACGGTATCGTAACAGCAAAGAATGAAGGCATAGCAACTATCACTGCCACGGCTGGTGGTAAGTCTACCATCTGTACAGTTACGGTAACTCAGCCCAGTAGCAGTGGTCCGGAGGCCGTGGATTTGGGATTGCCTTCCGGCATAAAATGGGCGTCATTCAATCTTGGCGCATCAAAACCAGAAGAATATGGGGATTACTACGCCTGGGGCGAGACAGAGCCGAAGGAGGATTATTCTTGGTCCACCTACAAATGGGGCACTAGTGAAACATCGTTAACGAAGTATAATACAAATATTTCCAGAGGCACTGTTGATAATAAGACTGTATTGGAACCGGAAGATGACGTTGCCCACGTAAAGCTCGGCGGGAAATGGCGTATGCCTACGGATGCCGAGTGGACTGAATTAAGGACAAAGTGTACCTGGACTTGGGTAACGAACTACAATGGCAGCGGAATCAACGGTAGATTGGTTAAAGCGACCAACGGGAACAGTATATTCCTTCCCGCTGCCTATTACCGGAGCGGCACGAATCTCTTCGGTGCCGGTTCCAACGGCTTCTACTGGTCCTCGTCTCTATATACGGACCTCCCGTACTTCGCGGGGGGCGTCTACTTCGATTCCGACTTTGTGAGCAGGCTCGACGGCCTCCGTTACAACGGGCTATCTGTCCGTCCAGTCTATGGAGATTTGATCCCGGTGAGCAGTGTGAGTTTGAGTCAGACGTCCGTTTCCCTTATAGTGGGTGGAAGCGTGGACTTAACCGCTACGGTGAGTCCTTCGAATGCGTCTAATAAGACGGTTACCTGGTCTTCATCGAATACTTCTGTCGCGACTGTTTCTAACGGCACAGTTACGGCTAAGGCGACTGGAACGGCCACCATTACTGTAACGACAGCCGATGGCGGCAAGACAGCCACCTGCTCGGTGACGGTAAATCAATCAAGTAGTAACGTACCAGAAGCCGTGGACCTGGGATTGCCTTCCGGCATAAAATGGGCGTCATTCAATCTTGGCGCATCAAAACCAGAAGAATATGGGGATTATTATGCCTGGGGTGAGACGGAGCCCAAAGAGGTATTTAGTTGGGAAACGTATAAATGGTACAACGTTTCCCTAACCAAATATAACTCTATGAGTTCATTATACGGCACCGTTGATAACAGGACAGGACTGGAGTTAAGTGACGATGTGGCTCATGTGAAATTTGGTGGGGAATGGCGTATTCCAACAAAAGACGAGTGGACTGAACTCTTTACCAAATGCACTTGGACATGGATAACGCAGAACGGTGTGAATGGAGAAAAGGTGACAGGTCCGAACGGAAACAGTATTTTCCTTCCCGCGGCCGGCTACCGGTTCGATAGCACTCTCCTCAATCCTGGTTTCTTTGGCCTTTACTTGTCCTCTTCCCTCTATTTGGACAACCCATTCTACGCGTGGAGCGTGTACTTCGATGCCGGCAGTGTCTACTGGCATAGCGACGACGGCCGTCAAAGCGGGCAATCTGTTCGTCCCGTCTCAGATTAACGTCTTTTTAAATACAGACAGGACCTTCATCTTTACTGGTGAAGGTCTTTTTTTTCCAGCATCTATCATCATTCTTTATTATCCTTTTTACATCCAAACCTAAAAATACCAGAAATGCATGCAACTCAGTAAAATATCATAGTAAATAGGAGCAAACAGGATAAATAGATTGTCCGTTTGCAGCATTTCGGTTATTTATTCTTGCGGGGAACTGTGTATTTGGCCTTTACAATAGCATAACAAGCTATTTGTTTACCATCTTTTCCACGCGGTTTCTTCTCTTCGACGTGATACCATTCGGTGATTTCATTTGCCTTCGCATTGTAATTAACGCCTAAGTCCCTATATATATCCTGAAGTGTCTGTTTGATGAATTCCACCACTTTTAGGAAGTCATCCCACAGGTTCAACATTTCAACCTCGGAGGGAGCACAAAAAAAGCACCTGCGATATTTGCAGGTGCTTTTTTGCTTTCAGAAGTTCATTATCTTCCGCGCTGGCCAGGCTGTTGCTGGGGCTGTTCGGGGGCGGTGAGCACCTGGGCGTTCATCCACTCGAAGATGTTTGCGTGGCCCTGCGGGGCTACGGAACCGCCGCCATTGTTGGAGGGCTTCACATCGGCTTCGCTCTGCTCCTGCGACATAGTAACGGCGTCGTTGAAGAGGTAGCACCAGGAGAAATGTCCGTAAAGCTTCTGGCCGGGGGTATCCATACCCTCCACGCTCTCGAACATGGACATCCACACATTCTTGGCACCGGCCTTTACCATGCGCTGGAAAGTGGGGATGCAGTGCGTCTTGGGATCTACTGTAGTGTCGTCAAAGGACTGGACAATCCAAATGTTCTCCTCGGCCAGCACCTTTATCTCGTTGTCGGAAATGTACTGGTCCATATATGCTTCGCAGGTGGGATATGCGGCAGCGAAGTATCTGGGATGGCGCATTAGCATGTTCATGGTCATGTAGCCGCCGTTGGAGCAGCCGCCCAGATAAATCCGCTTGCGGTCTACGTCCGGATGCTGCATCACATAATCGTCGATGCAGGATTTAAGGACATCGGAATAGACAGAGGGGTAATCACCGTGCGTAAAGCCGCCGTTGGCCGTACCCATCCACATGGTGGGGCACTGGATAGAGAGCACGTAGGCTCCCCCTTCGCCGCCTTCCGTGGTGAAGTGCGACTGAATCTGGGGACGGATGAGCGAAACCACCTCGTTACCCAGCAGGGTGATGGACACGTCAATGCCGCCCTCGCCTCCGCCGTGAAGCCAGATGATTAGCGGATTGGCCTTTCCGTCGTTCTTGAGCGACCAGGGCTCATAGGCAGCATAAGTCAGGGTGATGTCCCCCACTTTGCCGGTGGCTTTACCCGTAAAGCATCCCTTGTTGAAATAGTCGGCCTCGGAAAGGAAATCCTTGAGTGCCCTGTCGGTTTCGCATTCAATGGCGGTAAACTTCTGCTTGCCCACCTTGAGGGTCTTGCCCTTTTTCAATCCCACTTTCACGCTGTATTCTTCTTTCCAGATATTGCCTGCCTTCGTGAGGCCGATTCCCCGGCCTGAAGCCTTTTCCAGGCCCAGTGCCAGATATTCGCCATCCGGATTGAAAGCGCCACGGGAGTCACAAGGATAGACCGACAGCACGTTACGCTCGATTCCGTTGGTGTTTACGGACAGAACGGAAGGATCCGGAATGTCCAGCTTGATTTCGGGCTTTACCACCACAAGGTTTACGGCGGTAGTGGCCTCATAGGTGGTAACTCCTGCTACCTGAGGCTCCATTTTCAGCGTCTGTGCGTTGGCAGAGAGGGCTGCCGCACATGCAGCAAGGGCTGCGATTAATCTTATCTTATTCATGTTGTGCTTTCTTTAATTGTTTACCACCTGGGATTTTCCACGGGAACAGGTTCCACCAGAACCTGTGCATTCATCCAGTCGAAGAGGTTGCTGAACCCCTGGGGAGCCACCGTGCCGCCGCCATTGTTGGTGGGTTTCATATCGGCCGTGGACTGCTCCTGGGCGCCTGTTACCTGATCGTTGAAGACATATACCCAGGAGAAGTGTCCGAAGAGTTTCTGGCCGGGCGTATCGGTACCCGTCACGTTCTCAAACATGGAAATCCACACGTTTTTGGCTCCGGCTTCCATCAGGCGCTTGTAAGTGGGGATGCAGTATTGTGCAGGATTCACCGTAGTGTCGTCGAAGGACTGGACGAACCAGATGTTTTCCTTGGCCAGATACTGGATTTCCCGGTCGGAGATGTTGGCATCGGCATAAGCCTCGCAGGTAGGATAGGCAGCGGCAAAGAATCCGGGGTTCCGCAGAACCATGTTCATGGTCATATATCCGCCGTTGGAACAGCCGCCGATATAAACGCGGGAAGGATCAACATCCTGATTCTGATCGATATAATGGTCGATGCAGGACTTGAGGACGTCGGAATAGAGGGAAGGATAATTGCCATAGCCGAAGCCCTTGGAGGTACCCATCCACATGGTGGGGCACTGGACTGCCAGCACGTAGGCACCCTTATCGCCGCCTTCCGTGGTGAAATGCGACTGGATGTCGTTGCGGATAAGGGCCACCACCTCGTTGCCCATCAGTTCAATGGATACGTCCGTACCGCCTTCGCCCATGCCGTGAAGCCAGATGATTAGCGGATTGCGTTTGCCGTCTACCCGCAGGGCTTCCGGCTCAAAGGCGCCCCAGGTAAGGGTTTCATCACCGGGACGGCCCGTTGAAGGG
>Ga0265300_10002418_pt1 | contig 16149 bp, 2 predicted proteins | sample AusTroGonzalo_MG_FD_193482 | JGI IMG/M metagenome (GOLD analysis project Ga0265300, IMG submission 193482) | Bovine rumen microbial communities from tropical cattle in Woodstock, Queensland, Australia - Gonzalo_03 | ecosystem: Host-associated > Mammals > Digestive system > Stomach > Rumen ...
ATCAACAACGGATACATAGGTTTCAACCACGGCACCAGAACAGAGACCGTAGTTGAGAATGAGGGTACCCCCCAAGAGACCACCACTACAACCACCGTTGATATCTACACAGAGAACCTGGATGAGTACACAGCAGGTGACAAGCGTCTTGACCTGAACGGCAACGCGTTTGGTGGCGGTTACGTAGCCAGCAGCTATGTGGACAACTCACACATCAACATGTACGGCGGAACCATCCGCGGCAGCATGTACGGCGGTGGTGAGCTTGGTCCCATAGGCCGTGGTACAAGAAAGGCCGATGCACCCTCTACCGGAGCCATCCAGATCAGTGATGCTACCATCTACAAGTCAGGTAGCACCGATGTGAACCTGTTCAGCGGTCATGTCATGCGTAACGTATTCGGCGGTGGCCGAGGCAAGGACAGCTGGGGCGGCGAGGGCTGGAAGCCTGAGAATGAGGATGACCTTACAGCAAAGGGTTCTGTATTTGGAACCACATCAGTCAATATCCACGGAGGTGAGATTGGTTCTTCAAATGATGTCCAGAAGATATACGGAAACGTATTTGGCGGTGGTGATGAGGGTATCGTATTCAGCACCCTGGGTACAAAACAGGCTACCACTGCAGGTACAAAGACTGAAGGTTACTACTACGGATCCAATGACAAGCTGACCGAGGACTGCAAGGTACTGATAACACCCTACTGCATTGCCAAGCAGAATGTCTCAATAAACGGTCATGATTACGCAGCCGGTGACTATGTAGTTACAGCCGACCTTAACACCATGGCCAACGGTGATGAGAGATGGAGCAGCCTTGATGAGACCGGTATCAATATCCGCAACGCCGTATTCGCAGGCGGTAACACCACCGTAGGTTCAACTAACCTGGTGGCTCAGGAGAAGACGGTATTCGGTAATGCTACAGCATCTGTAACTGATGTGTTTGCAAAAGACTTCATCACCATCGGTGAGGATGGTATTGGCGGTCTGTACGGCGACGGTAACCTTACTCTTGTTGACGGTTACAGGGAGCTTAACATCACCAACTACGGTACTGACTACTACAACCTGAACTCATCAATCAACATTGAAGAGTACCGTAAGCTCAATGACCGTCAGCGTGCATACTTTGAGCTTCTGTATGCACCTAAGGAACTCAGGACACTCACCTACTATGAGAACCAGACCTCTTATCTGCACACTTATGAGGATGAGCAGCACCAGGAGCAGCAGGAGCTCTACAAGAGAGGTAAGAAGATAACAGAGGCTGCATATGAACTCCTGCCTTCAACTGAGAAGGGTAAGTGGAAGAAGTTCACCAACAGGACCTACACCCCGGGAGACCGCGGCAGCCGTATCACACAGGATGAGTTTGAAGCATTCTGGGATGAGGAGAAAGATTACTGGGATCTGTACGGATTCTGCACCCTCTATGCAGGCCGTATGATCAACACCATACAGCGTGCCGATTTCTGCGGTGTGTTTGGAAGCCGCGTTGTACTTAAGGGTGCACAGGACCGTGTGCTTGAGACCGCCAACAACATTGACTACACCATTAACCGTGTAGGTGAGCTCTCACTCAACACAGTGAACAAGGGACAGGGTGCGGAGAAAGAGCACGGTAACTACTTTGGTATCTACAACCTGGTTAACTACCTGGGTGCCCTGACCAGTGACGTTGATTTCAACGAGACCCGTACAACTGAGAACGCTGACCTGGCCAACTACGGACCTGAAAAGATAGCCCAGAAGGATCCCACCGATGAGAACAAATTAATCTTTGTAGAAGCTGGCGATGACCTGACATACTACGACTGGAAACAGAAGCATAAGGAGGACCGTAAGCGCAACAACGGTTCAAGCCGCAACGAGCTTGCTCTGGCATCGGGCGTATGGTTGGAGCTGCTTGATGAGAGCACTGAGAGAAGTGACCAGAAGGTATACGGCCCCATCACCGGTATAGTACAGCTTACCCTTATCAACGTAGCTCCCGGCGAGGGTGGCGGTTACGTATATGCCAAGAACATACACGGCGTAAGAGGTACCGGCGCACAGCAAGTGACACTGGCCGAGTCAAATGACAACGCCCTCTCATATAAGAACTACACCTATGATGAGGCCGGTGTAACCGAGGCCAACAAGGTTCAGTCATCAGGTAACTTTGTAAACAGCTTTAAGCGTATCATCGATGACTGCTACCCGCTCAACGATGCATACTACCCGCATAACGGTATAGCCGTGGCACCCGCCCACTACTGGTACATTCGCGGTGACTACTACGTCTATGACCAGTACATATCGGCCTATACAGGTTCAACACACGCCTACTCAGAGAACTCTAACATACCTCTTACCATCACAGCCGAGTCACAGGGTCGACTCAAGCTGCAGCAGGTTTATGAGAACAAGTATGCATACTGGGATGAGACCACCCAGGATAGATTTGAGAGATACAAGAGCAGCTCTGAGGATGACGCTTTTGTAGTTGGTGAGATAACCTACCATAAGAATGACCCCATATCATATTGGGCATGGAGTCACCTGACCACTGACCAGCAGGGCCTGTTCACCGACCAGACCTATGTCTGCTTCTATGATGTGGAGTACAACAACAAGGAGTATAAGAAAGGTGATGTGTTTGATACACCGCAGCCTGAGATATACATCTGCAATGAGAACTTCACCGACGGTGGTAATGAGCATTTCAAGAATGATGTACTTACTGCCGATCAGTACAACGCTATTGTAAGTCTTAAGAACCGTCGCAAGTGCTCAAGCGTGTTCAACATAAGCAACGCCGTATCTGATGAGAACGGATTCCTGCTCACCATGGACTGGAGCAACCCCGATGTTTGGAACGCATATTACCATACCATCGGAACCCTGACCGGCCCGGATGTTACACAGGCCAACATGGTGGTACACAGTTCCGAATACCAGAACATACCTGAGGGTTACATAAGCAGCCCGTCATTCTACAAGAACATAGACAACAATGCGACAGACGGCATCACCATCCTGGGACAGCAGGTATACTTTGAGGAGGATATCATTGACCAGATAACCTATAACAAGCAGTTTGAGACTGTAACCATAGGTGAAGGCGTCGGCGCTGTCACCAAGTCCCTTAGTGACTATGTCAGTGACCAGCAGGCTGAGTTTGAGCCCGTATATATTGCCGTGGCAACTGAGAACTTCACTGCCGGCGGTACATCATACGTGCCCAAGGCTCTGATATCCCAAGATACATACAACAATCTGACTGCAGCCGAGCAGCAGTACTTTGACCTGGGTTACCTGTGCACCACCACATTCAACTACAAGAAGAATCCTACTGATTCCAAGCCCACATACGTAGTGGCTGGTACTATCGTTCCTTACGGCACTGATGCAAGCCAGGATGGTTCATACCTCTATCTTGTAAGCAAGAACGCCATAGCATCCAATAACATCACTCCCGGTTACATCTGTACAACCGAGGGTAAGTGGGGCGGATACATATTCCAGGACGGTAACAACTACCACGCTCTTGACCTGAGCAACCTGGATAACAGCGAGCGCGCCCGATTCAAGTTCAACTACGATGCCTTTGACCTGCTTAGGGGAGATTACTATCTGAACCCCCAGAACGATAAGGATCAGGTATACGCAAACGGCATATATGCTACCGAGAAGTCTATTGACTACGATGCCACATACTACGGCGATGCCACATATCTGGATGAGAACCAACAGCAATGTGAAGGTCTTAAGCTGGAAGGTGGCAAGACCGTATCAATTAAACGTTATAACGGCAGTGAGTATGTACCTCTGGCTGAGAAACAGAATATCATTAAGAAGGGTGATATCATCAACAACCTGGACTATGAGTCTCTGGTAAACGAGCAGATCAAGTACTCACCCATTGTGATAACACCTGCCACCGCTACCGATACCACCTTCTACATTGTAAAAGAAGGTATGCAGATTGGTGACAAGTACTACATGCCGGGTAACCAGATGACCCCCGATGCCTATAACGCACTCTTTGGTACAACAGAGTATAACAACGTTATGGAAATCACCTATGAAACACTTCATGGAGGATCAGGTAAGGCTGATAATATTGAACGTTACTATTTCTGCACCGAGGCATACGGAGACAAGCATGTAGGTGACATCATCCAAGAGAGTGAGTACAGCGGACTTACCAATGAGCAGAAGGGATTCAGCATCAACGGTACCATACCTAATGAGAAGTCTACCCTGTATGTGGCACGTAATGTTGACATAAACAGCCTGTCAAAGGATAAGATACTTACCGCCATCTACTACTATGATTACGTAGAGAGTGACGGTAACGGAAGCTCTTATGAGAAGATACGTGAGTACCATGTAGTAAACATCCACGTTCACTTTGAGAGCGGTATTCCTATCATAGGTGAACTGATGAAACCCAGCATCGTACTGCCGGGTGACAACGTTGCACTCAACCAGCCTACCGTTACCAAGGGTGCTTATGATATCATCGGTGGCGGATGGGAGATCTACTCAAGTCCCACCAGCGCATCCGAGCATCGTAACGGTACTGAGTTTGATAACAGCAACATGCCTCTGTACTGGTACCAGAACGGTTACTGGGTTGCATACTACGCCCTCTCTTATCTGGGTAAGGCCTACTCTAACCCGGTTGAGCTGAGCGTGGCCAACTACCATGACCTTAAGAAGGTGATGGGTGACACAGAGCATCACTACTACATTGACAAGACTGTAAAGGATAAGCAGCAGAACATACTCAAGCCTAAGGTTTACATTGATGACTACACTGACCAGAACGGTCTTGACCTGTTCAAGGATCTGTATGACCTGAGTCTGCTCGATGAGAACTCTACCGGTGTAACAGACGGTGTTGTAACTGCAAGTGGTAACCTGAACGGTCACTCACTGTTAAGCAGCCACATCAAGGCCGGACAGAATGTTGAGTTCTTCCTGCGCAATAACCTTGACCACAGCCAGTCAGCATGGCAGTCAATAGCCTCCGGCTCTGACCCGTGCTTTGAGGGTACCCTGCACGGTGACGGTTACACCATCAGCGGTCTGTCAAGCTCACTGTTTGACAAGCTGTGCGGTAAGGTTTACAACCTGGGTGTCACCGGTTCATTCAGTGGCTCAGGTATCGCCGAGAACGGCGGTGAGGCTGTGAACTGCTGGGTAATGACCACCACTGACCAGAATCTGAGCGCCAAGAACGCCGTGCTTGGAAACGGTGTGGTAACCAACAGCTACTACCCCGTAACCAACGCATACTCCAGTGCATCGGCCGCAACCGCAATGCCCGAGAAATCGTTCTACAACGGTGAGGTTGCCTACAACCTGAACAGCTTCTATCTGGATAAGCGTTACTTCAACGGCACAGGCGCAACCACTCCTGTACCTTATGTAGTATCACGTTTTGCCGACGGTGACTACCGCTTTGCTAACGGATACATACCGCAGGATGTTGGCGTTCGTGAGAGCAGTTATGTTGATGAGCACACCCAGACCACAGTATATGTTTACACACCGGTATTCCCCGATGACTACATCTACTTTGGCCAGTCACTCACCTACGGATGGGATGATGACCGTGAGCATCAGGATGTACCGTCACACTATGACGGCACCAACCGCGTATATCGTGCTCCGGCATACTACGGTGACAGTAAGATGAGCTCAATCTACTTCAACACCGATGCCGTTCTGGCTGCTACTGAGAAGAACAACGTTGACCATAAGGCCAACCCGGGTTTGACCGCCGTTGACTTTACCGGATACAATGACGTTACCGGCAGTGATACAGATTACAAGTATGGCAAGCAGACCGTGAACGGAGTAAGTAAGTTCTACGCTCCGCTGCTTGACTTTGACGGTCTTACCAGCGTTCGTAATGACGGACAGACCAAGAACCAGCTCATATACGTCAAGGAGTCTGATACAGACACCAAGACCGTTGTTGACAGCTACTTCAAGGAGCCTGACTACTTCAAGTATGCCAAGACAGAGGCCAGCGGCTACAACGTAGATAATGACTACTTCAACGTAAGGCCCGTATCTGACCTGGATCTCCAGGCTATGCACGGACATGTAGTACTGCAGAACAATGACGGTGACTACGTGACCACAGGTGACCACTTCCTGGTAGACTATGAGGACTTCAACGCTCCTATTGAGTACACCATGGGTAATGAGCAGGTAATGTGGTACCAGCGTAAGCCTGAGGTATTCGTACAGAATGCCGGCACCGGCTGGGAGAGCATAAGCCTGCCGTTCACATCACAGATTGTCACCACCAATGAGAAGGGTTGGATAACCCACTTCTATGAGGGCAGCAAGTCTGGTCATGAGTACTGGCTGCGTACACCCGGTGAGATTGAGACTGTGACAGACCAGGCCACCAGCCAGACTGTGAACAGGCTGCTGTTCAAGTCACTGAGCAAGGCTACCGCCGATGACATGAGCAACGGCCGTGGCGCTAACCTCAGCTACCTGAACACATTCCTGTGGGATCACTACTACAACCATAACAGCCGCAAGGATAAGAATGGTGATGATTATCAGCAGTACTACAATGGCACTATAGAGCATGACGCCTATCCGTTCGCTCTTGCAGCCCACCCGTACCTGATAGGATTCCCCGGCAGCAAGTATTATGAGTTTGACATGAGCGGCGAGTTCGAGGCCAAGAACACCGCAACCACCGCTCCCACCAAGATAGGTGCCCAGACCATCACCTTTATATCGGCCGATGGCATTACCATCAACAAGTCTGATTATGACTATGAGACCCAGGCCGATGTAGAGAATGGCAGCTACATGTTCAAGCCCACATACCAGGCACGCAAGTTGGCTGGTCTGACCACATGGGCACTGGATGACACCGGCAGCAAGTTTGAGAACAATGACGCCGACGATGTTCAAGTATATGCGTTCCGTCCGTACCTGGCCAAGAGCACCGCACAGAGCACCGCCAAGCGCACAACCAGCGCCACCAAGGCAGCCGCTCCCACCGCCATCTACATTGGATACGCCGGTGACCAGATGCCGCTTGACAGGTTACAGTCAGACCGCGGTCTGCTCATATACAGTGAGGATATGAACATCTGCGTTGAGAGCAGCCTTACCGATCCCGCCCAGGTTAACGTAACCACCGTAGCCGGCAAGCCTCTCGGTCAGTTCACCGTCCAGCCCGGCACCAAGCTCACCATACCGGTCAACGCCCGCGGTGTCTACATAGTGAACCACCACAAGATTGCGGTGACCAAGTGATGAAACAATTGTAATGACAATTAATTGCTGAGAAGAAATTGATGATGTTGAAGAAGATGATAAAGTTGAAGAAGATGAACAAGATGATTATGAGAACTATATCTGACAACAAAAAGATACTAAAGCAAGCTGCCTCTCCCAGCCTGCTCCGCACCACCCTGCTCCTGCTCATGCTTGCTTTTGCAGGTGGTACGATCTGGGGACAGCCCACTTCTATCACTTCTTTAAGCGAAATAACAAATTCAGCAGGAGATTATATTATAACTCAAGATATTACCGGTGGAGCCCCTGGTGTCGAATCATTCAGTGGCACACTTGAGGCAGCTATTGATCCTACCACCCATATGCCTTACCGCATAAAGAATCTTAGTGCGCCCCTATTTACTACCATTACCGGTACGGTAAAGAATCTGGTTCTTGAAAATGTAAATATTACAAGCGGAACTGATGTCGGAGCAATTGCATGTAACGTTACAGGCACCTCAACAAATAAAGCAGTTATTTACAATTGTGGAATATTATCAGGTAGCATAAGTGGCACCGGAAACGTAGGTGGTCTGGTAGGAGTATTAGGAAGCACATCCGAAAATGACAACTGTTATGCACGTGTCATTAACTGCTACAGTTTTGCTGATATTAATGGTGGAACTATCAAGGGAGGAATTGTAGGAAAGAACTGTTTTGCTTCCACTACGGGCAATATCCGAACTATGGTAATGAACTGCATGTTCTATGGCAACATTGACTATGAAAGCGGCAGTGTGTATCCCATCTATGGTGGTTCAGAAATCAGCAATGAGAGTAGCAGTAAGCTAAACAATTACAACTACTTCCTTTATGAAGCAGGTTTTAGTGAAGGCCAACATATAACTGCCTACAACCGTGCTCTAGCCGCTGAGGAACGCTATCTGGTACGATTTGAGTTCTATCGTTATCTGATTAACTCAACACGAGAACTGGCTAGTTGGTATGTATTCGGCTCTGTCCAGTCTGATGCTCACGCAAAAATGCTCAAATGGGTCCTGGATAAAAGCATAGCTCCCTATCCCATATTAAAACAGCAAGACTTTTACCCGTCAGTTGTTAACTATGACCCTGACAACACATTTGATTCCAAAACGGGAAATAACGTAACCCGTATTTCAATCACCGAACGTAACAAGGGTAAGAATCTGGGCTCCCTTAAGGTAAACATCAGCATAGGTACAGGTTATCCCCAGGGGGCTGCCATCAAGGAAGGTAAGTCACAAATAGAGTTGAAACGTACAGATAAGGACTATGATGACTTCAATTTCAATTATGATAAAGTCCAGTTGCCCTATTACAATGAAGTTGGAACCGGTAATTGCACGTATAATAAAGTTGTAACAGGTTGGAAAATCACAAGTATAACCACGTCTGGCGAAGGAGCAGCAACGCAAGGTTCTTTCACTAAACAAAATACATGGGATGGCTACAACTTTGCTGATCGCAGCACTTATGCCAAAGACCTTTATTCACAAAGCGGACAGGTGTTTTCACAAGGTGCTTATTTTGACGTACCCAATGGAGTGACCGCTATCAGCATTGAACCCTATTGGGGTACCGCCGCATATCTGGCTGATGCCAATTATGACTGCTGGGGCTATGAGACATCTGCCGGGGTATCTGACTTTGGTACTCATTATACCAATGAGGATTCCTACAACATTTGTGGTAGCAGCCAAAAAGTATACACCTCTTTTTCCAATGCCTTAAGCCAAGTTTCTGGAAGCACGGTATATGATAACGCCATTGTATTAGTAGGAAACTATCACCAAAAAAGCAAGCCTTCAGATGGAAACAAAGCCTTCACTATCATGTCTGCTGACTTGGATAATGACAATGAGCCTGATTATAGTTTCATATACAATAGCGGCAAGGGTGAAAAGATTTCTCCTATACGTTTTGATTTTGTAAATGTACCCGCAACTTCAATGGCCCATAAAATAACCTCTACTACCTACATGGGTATTATGGGTAACCACAAATGGAAAGGTTGGCTTGAAGTCACAAACACTGCCTTTATTCGTTTCTCCCAGTTGGAGTATGATGACAACGATACTAAAGGGGCTAATTCCCCTGTCATTCTGTTAGGTGGTGTAGTAGAGCAGATGGTTTCCACAAATGGTGCAAATAAGTCATTGACAAGCACCCCCTATATACATGTGGGTAGCAATGTCTGGTTTAAAATGTTCAACAATGGCTGCCATATAGATAAAACGTCAGTAGCAACCCCACGCATTCCAATTTCAGTAACTGGCGGTGATTACGAGAAGTTCTACCTTTCAGGATTTTTCCAACCCAATGCACCCACAAACAGCGATAATGCTGAGTGCTATATCAGTGGAGGTCGTTTCATCGAATTGGCAGGTGCTGGACAGGAAAAAATTGACGGAAATGTACAATGGTTAATAGACCGTGCAGATATCACGAACTTCTATGGCGGTGGTATTAATGACAAAAAACCTATTACCGGAAATATCACAGTTAATATCAAGAACAGTCATGTCGATGTATTCTGTGGTGGTCCCAAATTCGGCAATATGGCTACAAATAAGACCATTATCAACATAGCAACTGGATGTACTTTTGGCACATATTTCGGCGCAGGATATGGAGGCACATCTTTAGTCAGGAAGAACACTTTTAACCAATACCAGACTCTTGATTATGCCTGGAACAGCAGTATTGCCACTACATTTTCAACAGGCGACAACAAAAGAGGTAAATATGATTCTTCTCTTGGCATAGCCATAAATTATGAATACGAGAACTTTGAAGGCTCTAATGATAAGACTGTAGGTCGTTTCTATGTTAACTATGCATCACTATCTTTGGCCCAAACCAATAATGTTACCTCAACCCTAACAAGTTGTACTATCAATAAAAATTTTTATGGTGGTGGCAGCCTTGGAAAAGTGAATGGTAATATCACTTCGACACTTACCAATTGTACGGTACACGGTAGTGCATTTGGTGCAGGTTTCTCTGCCACCGTGCCTACTGCAGATGTTTTTCCCGCACAAGTTTTTAACCCAGCCCCTCACTATAATGACAAAACCGGTGTGTTTGAGAAAGGTGGATATCCTACGGCTGTAAAATACACATGGTCAAACACTAAAGGAGGAAATACAAATACAACGAGTCTTGTAGATGATGCTGAGGGTAATTGGATACATACAGATGTCAGTTTATCTGATCTTGGTACAGTCACAGGTAATGTTGAACTTACAATCAATGGTAATACAACTGTTGAGGGGAAAATATTCAATGATGATGGTTCTGTAAATAATTCCAAAATAGGCGGTGTTTTTGGAGGCGGTGCTCAAAGTGCGGTGACTGGCAATACTACCGTTAATCTTCAGGGAGATGCTCAAATATTAGGTAATGTATTTGGCGGCGGAGATCAGGGCATTGTGAGTGGAAGTACAGAAGTAAATATAAAAAATGAGTAGAAGAGTGATTGAGAAGAATAAAATGACATATAGCAGCAATATAGAAACCAAGTATCGGACCTCTTATGTCACCAGACGTATGACCAGAGTGGTTGCAGTACTGGCCCTGCTTCTATGCGGTTTTGTGAATACTGCATGGGGACAGGCAGAAGGTTATTACTATATTGCCAACAATACAGATTATAACTCTGAGAACTCTGCTGTCAATTGGTATTTGGTTCCGGCTGACAATTCACAACGATCAGATAAACAGGATGCCTATTATTCATCTGACAACTATATTACTCCTGGAGATCCGGAAAAACCATTCCTTACAACCTACAAGACCAATAGAGATGCAGCAGTTATACCTACTGGTGTAACTGCAAGAACTAACAACTCTGTTTGGGCATTAGTTGCAGTACCGGGTGAAAGCGGTAACTATTATATCATTCATGTAGCCACAGGAAAATATGTTATTTATGAGCCCCCACATAGTGCTGCAACAAATAGAAAGTCTATGCACTTACAGGCCACTGATGCTCCTGGTGAAAACGCCAAATTTACTATAACGTCTAAATCACCCGGATATAATATCAAGCCAAAAATTCTTTCAGGATGGTATTTAAATCCAGCAACTGGTAATAAAGATACCTATTATGGACAAGGTACAAATAATCCCAATTATTACTATGCCGGTATTGTTGGTGTATATAATAATGCCAATGATGCATCCATATGGCGTACAGAATCGGCCTCTTCAATTATTACAGCTTTCCCAACAATTACAAATAATGGTGATGGTTCTTTCACCATCACTGCAACAGAAGGTGACATCTATTATACTACAAATGGAACTGAGCCTACCACAAGTCTGACCAGCCAGACAAGTCCTTGTAACGTAACACTCACTATTAATGATGATGTTGAAGTGATTAAAGCCATTGCTAAAGATGCAACCAAGGACAAGTCTATTGTTATAAACTATTGGCTCCCTAAATGTAATAAACCTGTAATAACGGTCAGTAATGGAACTGTCACTATAACACCAGATCAGAATGGAGAGACTATCTATTATTCAACAGTAAATGATGGCTCCATCCCTTCAACTTTATATGAGAATCCATTCTCTAATAGTGGGGTTTCTATTATCAGAGCCATTGTAAAAAGAGCCGGTTACGCAAAATCTGAAATGGCATATCATTATGATTTTATAACTGTCAGTTCATCAACTCAAATAAATGACATGTATGGAGCGTACCGTCTTGCCAATGATTACATATCAACATCTGCCATTGGCACATCATCTGAACCTTTCAGAGGAGTTATTGACGGTCAACTGAATACAGTATCCGGTCTTAGCCATCCATTAGTAGCTTATGCCGATGGAGCTATCATCAAGAATGTAATCCTGAGCAATGTCACCATAAATGGAGACACCTATGCTGGTGCAATCTGTAATGAAGCCTTAGGAGAAACACGGATATTTAACTGTGGAATCTTGGATGGTACCATTTCTGGAGACAATGCCGGAAGTATAGTAGGATTTTTGGATGGTTATTCAAGAGTTATAAACTGTTATAGCTTTGCCGAAGTTCAAGGTTCCACTTGGGGAGCAGGAATTGTAGGATACAACAATTACGCTTCCACAATTAGCAGTCTGCGAACAATGGTTATGAACTGTATGTTCTACGGGGAGATTAGTTCAGGTACCAAAAGATCACCTATTTACGGCGGAAAAAAAATCACCAATGCGGGTAATTTAAACGGATACAACTATTACCGTTTCAACTCTGATTACAGTAAGAACAATCTTATTACTGATTACAATTGTGCATTAGCTGCTGAGGAGAAGTATCTTACAAGGTTTGAGTTCTTCCGCAATGTCTTGAACAGCAACCGAGAGCTTGCGGCGTGGTATGCTATGGGTGACCCAACTAAAGGTAAAGGTATTGGTACCAACTGTGAAATGGCCAAATGGGTATTAGATACCAGTATAAAACCTTATCCAATCCTTAAACAACAAGGCACCTATCCTTCTGTTATCAACTATAAAGATGCACAATCTTTAGGTTCTATCTCGTTATCAATAAGCGAGTCAAATACCACATCCGGAGGTCAGACGAAGCCAAATGGAGCATCCGTCAACACCTCTTACCCAAGCTCTCTTACTGTATATGATAAGGATTTAGCCCACAACCATTTCAATTACCGTACTGTAAGGCTACCTTATTATAATGAAGTAGGAACCGGAAACTGCACTCACAACAAAGTGGTTACCGGTTGGAAGATTACAGCAATCGCTGATGGTACGCAAGGACATTTTGTAAGCGGAACAATTGACTATTCCGGTACAACTCATGGTGAAAATGTATATCCTCCTTACAACTTTGCTGACCGCAACTGCACTGACAAAGACATATTCTCTGTCAGTGGCCGGGTATTCTCTCAAGGAGCATATTATGACGTACCAGAAGGCGTAACCGGAATCACCATTGAACCATATTGGGGTACAGCAGTCTATCTGTCTGACCCCACTTATGATGTTTCCTACCCTAAGGGATATAACCAGAACAATGCTGTGTTTGTATCAAATATGGGGCTTTGGTACAATGCCGGAGTAAAAGCAGCAATCAATGGTGACGACCAGATTGTATATACGGATTTCTCTACTGCTTTTAGTAAAGTCAGTTCAACGGGTACAGTATATGACAATGCCATTGTGCTGGTTGGCAATTATCATCACTATTGGGCGCAGACCTCTCCATCTACTTCAAAAGCTTATACCATTATGTCTGCAGACCTTAACAATGATTGCGAGCCAGACTATAGCTTTATTGTACAGCATGGTACAGGCCGCCAGTCTATTTCACCCATTCGTTTCGATTTTATCAATTCTCCTGGACTTGGTATGATTCAAAAAGTTGAAACGGACGACGCTGTACCATCACATGGCATATGGCATCCGAAAGGATGGTTTGAAGTAACGAATACTACTCTCATACAATTCTCACAGTTTGAATATGAAGATGGTACAACAAACAATCATGCCAAAGCGGCAGGATCTCCACTTATATTATTAGGAGGAATTTATGATCAGTTTGTAACTTCAAAGGGCGGCGTTGCCAATAAGACAGAATACATTCATCTGGGAAGCAATGTTTGGATGAAAGAGTTCTGCAATGGTACTCACACAGGTAGTTCAAATAACATCACTACCCGTCATATTCCAATATCAGTTACCGGTGGAGAATTTGGATCATTCTATCTGACTGGAACATTCCAGCCCAACATCAATTCTGTAACAGATAATGCAGAGTGTTATATAAGCGGCGGTAAATTCGGTGAGACAGCCGGTGCCGGTCAGGAACAACTTAAGGGTGATGTTACATGGTTGATTGACCATGCAGACATTACGAACTTCTATGGTGGAGGCATCAACGGTCAGAAAGAGGTTACCGGTAATATATATGTTGAAATTAACAACAGTAATGTTGGGACTTATTGCGGTGGTCCAAAGTTTGGAAACATGCACAATGATAAGACGGTAACAACAAAAGCCAACAACTCACATTTCACTGATTTCTTCGGTGCAGGATTTGGAGGTACCTCATATTATAAAGATATGACAAGAGACGCCACGGGAGGAAATTCTTGGAATAATTGGGTTGATAGCGACTATGGGCGTAATTACGTAAGCGGAAAAGGCACTGCAACAAACTACGAATATGAATATATCCCCTATTCCGGCGGTCAAAGTGGCCAAGCACTATATGTAGGTCGAATCTATATTAATTATGCATCCTTGTCTTTGGCGGAAACCAAGAACGTAGTATCTACCCTGGATGGCTGTACAATTACAGGCTCATTCTATGGTGGAGGCAAGCTGGGACGTGTGGATGGTAATGTAACATCAACGCTGAAAGATTGCACTATCAATGGTAATGCTTTTGGTGCCGGTTTCTCAGCAAGTGTTGAGAAGGTTAAGGTTTTACCTCTTCAAGCTCATATGAATCCACTACCCCAATACAACACAAATGTAGGTATGTTCTCTGAAGGTATTATCCCCGAAGGTCAGGAATACTCTTGGACTAACGGTAATCCCGCGACATCAGCATTTGGAAATGGAGATGAGATATATACGACTATAGACCTGAACACCTTGGGTACTGTAACAGGTGAAGTAACACTTACTCTCACAGGCAATACTACAGTAGGAACCCTTGACGGAGATGTTCTTAGGGACGGTACTGGCAATGTATATGGTGGAGGAGATGCTAGTTCAGTTGAAAATACCCCCACTCCATCTAAAGCCTCTACCAAGGTCTATTTGAAAGGCAATACGAATGTGTATGGAAATGTGTATGGAGGTGGCAATAAAGGCCCGGTAAGTGGCTCCACCGAAGTAAATATTGAGTGAGGATTGATAAAAAGGAAGAATTGAACAGATGAAATATATACGACCTATGAGTACAAGATATAGATTAACCTTTACATTGTTGCTGACAACCCTGTTGTCCGGCGGTATCGCCACTGCGGGGGTGACGGTTGGTGGTTCCGTGTTTGGCGGCGGTAATGAGGCCGACGTGCAGACCAACACCACTGTGAACATCAGTGCAGGCCAGGTAGTGGGCAATGTGTATGGTGGCGGTAACCTGGGTGATGTAGGTACGATTGACAAGTCGGATCCCAGTTACAACTATACATGGAGTGACACTGATGGCAATGCTAATGGTACTGACAATACCAAGAACACCGGTGTCAGCAATGTAAACATCACTGGTGGTACCATAGGTGCGAATGTATTCGGAGGCGGCAAGGGTAACGATGAATCGTTCTATTGCGAGAAAGGTATGGTGTACAGCACCAATGTCAGCATCACTAAAGGCACGGTGAACGGTAATGTCTATGGTGGTGGACAGATAGCCCGCGTTGAAAGCAATACAATCGTTACTATTGACTCGGAGGCCGGAGAAGATGTCGCCGATATCAAAGGTAGTGTATTCGGTGCCGGTAAAGGTTTGGAGACTCATGGATACTCAGCTTTGGTACGTGGTAACCCCGTCGTTACAATCCAAGGTTACGCTAAAGTGGAAAAAAACGTTTTTGGCGGCGGTGAGATAGCTTCTGTAGGTCGACATAAAGTTAAGACAAAGAATGATCCTCTAACTCCTGGAGATGCACCTGCAGACTTACCTGTAGGTATGCCATATACTTTGCAGAATACGAACTCTGGTCTTTGCACAGTAAACATCTTAGGCAATGCCGAGATTGATGGTGATGTATTTGGTGCAGGTCAAGGAATTGTACCTGAATATGATGAAAACAATAAACCTACACGTATCATCATGGATAATTCGACAGAAACATTTGAATCTGCCGATGACTACTATGTTTTTCTACAGAC
>Ga0265300_10002421_pt1 | contig 16143 bp, 9 predicted proteins | sample AusTroGonzalo_MG_FD_193482 | JGI IMG/M metagenome (GOLD analysis project Ga0265300, IMG submission 193482) | Bovine rumen microbial communities from tropical cattle in Woodstock, Queensland, Australia - Gonzalo_03 | ecosystem: Host-associated > Mammals > Digestive system > Stomach > Rumen ...
TCCGTATCCTGAAACCTTTCCTTCACTTCAAGGCCGACAGTGCCGATGAGGTATATGACATCTGCCGTAAGGTGGATTGGGAAAAGTATATGGACCTGACCGACAGTTTTGCAGTTGACTCAGTAGTCTATAGTGAGGATTTCCGTCACTCAAAGTTTGTGGCTTACCGTGTAAAGGATGCCATTGCCGACTATTTCCGTGACAAATACGGAAAGCGCCCAAATGTAAGCGTAGCTAATCCTGACCTGACTTTCCACATCCATATTTCACATGATGACTGCTCTCTGTCACTTGACAGTTCCGGTGAGTCCCTGCACAAGCGCGGCTATCGTCAGGAGGCTATGGAGGCTCCTCTGAATGAGGTTCTGGCAGCAGGAATGATACTAATGTCAGGCTGGGACGGCAAGTCAGATTTTGTTGACCCCATGTGCGGATCAGGCACAATTCCCATTGAGGCCGCACTCATAGCCAAGAACATGGCTCCCGGCCTGTTCCGCAGCCATTTTGCATTTGAAAAATGGAAGGATTTTGACCGTGACCTGTTTGAGCAGATCTATAACGATGACTCTGCCGAGCGCGATTTTGAATTCAGCATAAAGGGTTACGACAAGGACCCCAAAGCAATACTTACTGCCAAGCGTAACGCCAAGGCTGCCGGCCTGCTGGATACAATCCAGTTTGAGCAACGTGACTTCAAGGATTTTGAGCCTGTCAAGGAGCGCACCGTAATAGTAACCAATCCGCCATACGGCGAACGTCTGACCGATGACAACCTGCTTGGCCTCTATGAGATGATAGGCGAGCGCCTCAAACACGCCCTTATAGGAGGTGAGGCCTGGATAATAAGCTACCATTACGAGTGCTTTGACAAGATCGGTCTTAAGCCATCGGCCAAAATTCCCCTTTTCAACGGTGCATTGCCCTGTGAACTGCGTAAATATGAGATATTTGACGGCCGATACAATGATTTCCGCGGAGGTGACCGCCGCCTGAAAAAAGATGACCTGCCCACACGCCGCAGTAGCACTCTGCGCCACAAGGCACGTCTGGCAGAGAAAGAGGACGCACGTAAGGCTGAATTCAATGAAAAGGCTGAAAATACGGAGTTCAGGAGAGAGAGGCCCGGACGCAAACCTTCAGAAAGGAAACCTTTCCGTAAAGAGGGAGACAAGCCTTTCAAAAAGCCAGAGGGAACAAGGTCTTACCGCAAGGATGGAGACAAGCCGTTCCGTAAGAGTGAAGGTGCCAAACCTTTCAGAAAATCATCAGCAGAAGGTAAACCCTTCCGCAAGAGCAGCGGCACAGGACGTCCCGCAGCAAAAAAAGGATTCAAAAAGCAATAAGATATGAAGATTCTGTTACTTGGAAGCGGAGGCCGTGAGCATGCTCTGGCCTGGAAAATTGCCCAGAGCCCACAGTTGGAGAAACTGTTCATCGCACCGGGCAACGCAGGTACCGCAAACGTAGGTGAGAACGTAGCAATCAAAGCAAATGACTTTGACGCCATCAAGGCATTCGTTCTTGACAAGAAGATTGACATGGTGGTTGTAGGCCCTGAGGATCCACTGGTTAACGGCATATATGACTACTTCAAGAATGACGCTTCAATTGCAGCCATCCCGGTTATCGGCCCCTCAAAGGATGCCGCACAGATGGAGGGCAGCAAGGATTTTGCAAAGCGTTTCATGCAGCGCCACAACATCCCCACCGCAGCATATCAGACATTCACAGGTGAGAATCTTGAGGAGGGACTCAAGTTCCTTGAGACCTTGAAGGCTCCATACGTACTCAAGGCCGACGGGCTCTGCGCCGGCAAGGGAGTTCTGATACTGCCCACGCTTGATGAGGCCAAGAAGGAACTTAAGGAGATGCTGAGCGGAATGTTCGGCAATGCATCATCACGCGTAGTGATTGAGGAGTTCATGAGCGGCATTGAGTGCTCAGTTTTCGTATTGACCGATGGCAAGCACTACAAGATACTGCCTGAGGCAAAGGACTACAAGCGCGTAGGCGAACATGACACCGGCCTGAACACCGGCGGCATGGGTTCCGTTTCACCCGTTCCGTTTGCTACCAAGGAGTGGATGCAAAAGGTTGAGGACCGTATCATACGTCCCACCGTTGAGGGTCTTGCTCAGGAAGGTCTGGATTACAAGGGATTCATCTTCTTTGGCCTTATCAATGTTGACGGTGAGCCCAAGGTGATAGAGTACAACTGCCGTATGGGTGATCCTGAGACAGAGACCGTCATGCTCCGTCTTAAGAGTGACATAGTAGAACTGTTCAAAGGCGTGGCTGCCGGTAACCTTGACACCAAGGTCCTGGAGCAGGATCCGCGCTCTGCCGTTTGCGTAATGCTGGTATCGGGCGGATATCCGCAGCACTATGACAAGGGCTATGTCATCAGCGGCATAGACCAGGTAAAGGAGAGCATAGTGTTCCATGCAGGTACAGCTTTCAATGATAAGGGAGAAGTGGTTACAGCCGGAGGCCGCGTGATAGCAGTAAGCTCATACGGCAAGGACAAGGCTGAGGCTCTGGCTCTCTCTTTCAAGGGCGCACGCCTGATAGATTTTGAAAAGAAACATTTCCGCAGTGACATTGGCCAAGACCTCTAAGCCACTGCTACAAATAACAATTAATAACTGACATTTGATAGCCATTAACCTTTAAAGGCGTATCTTTGAGGCTCTCAAATGACAAATAATTCATAGAAGTGATGAATTACAAAAGACTTAACGCCATCATCGGATGGCTGGTATTTGCGGTTGCAGCGGTCACATACTGTATGACCATTGAACCGACAGCCAGCTATTGGGATTGCCCAGAGTTCATAACCACCGGCTACAAACTGGAAGTAGGACACCCCCCAGGGGCACCTATATTCATGCTTACCGCCAATCTGTTCTCACAGTTTACAAGTGATCCCGGCAAGGTAGCCATGATGGTAAACATCATGTCAGCCCTGCTCAGTGCACTCTGTATCCTGTTCCTCTTCTGGAGCATAACCATGCTTGTAAAAAAGCTGGTTGCAAACGGTAAGGAGCCCGATATCTGGCAGATGATAACCATATTCGGATCCGGAATAGTGGGTGCGTTGGCTTATACCTGGAGTGATACATTCTGGTTCAGTGCAGTTGAAGGCGAGGTCTATGCCTATTCATCATTCTGCACAGCTGTAACATTCTGGCTCATCCTGAAATGGGAGGAGAACGCAGACCAGCCTCACAGTTCACGCTGGTTGGTGCTCATAGCATATCTGATAGGTATATCAGTGGGCGTTCACCTATTGAACCTGCTTTGTATTACCGCCATCGTTCTGGTTTATTACTTCAAAAAGAATGAGAATCCTACCTGGAAGGGTGGTCTGCTCGCATTCTGCCTGTCAGGAGTAATTATTGCAGCTGTACTTTACGGAATAGTTCCCGGCATTGTGAAAGTGGGAGGCTGGTTTGAACTCCTGTTTGTGAACGGATTGGGAATGCCTTTCAACACCGGTCTCATCATCTACATCATCCTGCTGGTAGCCATCCTTCTTTGGAGTGTTTATGAGACCCAGCGCGGTGACCGCAAAGCCTATATGTACCTGTCATTCCTGCTTACAATAGCGTTTGCAGGCATACCTTTCTACGGGCATAAAGCCTCAGGTGTTGTTTTGGGTATTGTCATTCTTATAGCCGGCGCCATCTATCTTTATGCAAAGGCTATTCCTGAAAGAATAAAACCTTCAGCAAGCCTGCTCAACACCATAATGCTCTGTGTAATGATGATAACCATCGGTTACTCATCATACGCCGTTATTGTGATACGTTCTACTGCCAATCCTCCAATGGATCAGGATTCACCGGAAGATATCTTCTCACTTGGAGAGTATCTGGCACGTGAACAGTATGGTTCAAGACCTCTGCTTTATGGTCAGGCTTACAGTTCAGAGCCGGCATACGTATATTCTCCTCAAGGCTATTATGAAGCCGATGTCGACATAAAAGGCAAGTCATACGGCCGCAAGGAGAAGAAAAATGAAGGTGAGAAAGACAGCTATTATGTAATGGATGAAAAACGCGAGTGGAAATATGCACAGAATATGCTGTTCCCCCGTATGTACAGTTCTGATGCAGATCATATAGAAGAGTATAAAAGCTGGTGCGGAGGCATTAAAGGTCGCTCTTACAACTATTATGACGTTTATACCGGCAAAAACAGGAAGGTAGTTATACCAACTCAGGGTGAAAACCTTACGTTCTTCCTGCGTTATCAGGTTAACTTCATGTACTGGAGGTATTTCCTGTGGAACTTTGCAGGTCGTCAGAATGACATCCAGAATCATTACGGAGAAAATGAGAACGGAAACTGGATAACCGGTATCAATTTCATTGACAAGAAACTTGTGGGCGGCGATAATAATCTGTTACCTGACTCTTTTAAAGGTAAAGGACACAATGTATTCTATTGCCTGCCTTTGATTCTGGGTCTTTTAGGCCTGTTCTGGCAGATAGGTAAAAACAAGGAAGGTACACAGCAGTTCTTTGTTGTACTGGCATTGTTCTTCATGACCGGTCTGGCCATTGTACTGTATTTGAACCAGACCCCGCTTCAACCACGTGAACGTGATTATGCATACGCCGGCTCATTCTATGCGTATGCCATCTGGATTGGCATGGGTGTAGCCGCTCTGGCTGAATGGCTGGGCAAACTTGCCGGTAAGAAAGCCGCTCCCGTAATTGCATCTTTGATTTGCCTGCTTGTTCCACTGCAGATGGTAAGCCAGACATGGGATGACCATGACCGCAGCGGAAGATACGCCTGCCGTGATTTTGGACAAAACTATCTTGTTTCTCTGTCAGAAAAAGGTAATCCTATTATATTTACAAACGGAGACAACGATACATTCCCCCTTTGGTACAATTTTGAGACTGAGGGGTTCCGTACCGATGCCCGTTGCTGTAACTTGAGTTATCTCATGACAGACTGGTATATAGACCAGATGAAACGCCCGGCATACGATTCTCCTGCTCTGCCTATATCTTTTGAAAGAATTGATTATCAGACAGGAACCAATGATTACGTTAATGTCAGACCAAAAGACAAAGATGAACTCCTTAAGAACAATTCTAAGGAGGCAGTTGATAAATCTTTTGAACTGAACAACGTTCTCAACTACTGGATCAAGAAGAAACATCTCGTTCCCACAGACACTATCTGGTTCAAGATTGACAAGGATGCTGTTCTGCGTTCAGGCATGAAGATTCCCGCACAGTATCTGGGCGCTACCGATGAGGAGACTAAAGCTAAAATGCCGGACAGGATGATTCTCTCCCTTAAAGGAAAGAGGGTTCTGTACAAGAATGAAATCATGATGCTTGACCTGATTGCTCATTGTAACTGGGAAAGGCCTCTCTATATGGCTACAACAGTACCCAGAAGCAGTTATCTGAATCTTGGAAAATATTTCCTGCTTGAGGGTCTTGCATATCGTATCACCCCGTTTGACTGGAATGCAGCAGGCAGTAAGTCTGAATTCGGAGATACTGATGCAGACAAGATGTATGAGAACCTGATGAAATTCAAATACGGAGGTCTGGATAATCCTGACCTTTATCTGGATGAGACAGTTCGTCGCATGTGTCTTTCACTGCGTCGTCTCACCGTACAAGCGGCATCACATCTTTACAACGAAGGAAAAAAAGACAAGGCACGTGATCTTTTGGAAAAGATGGATGCAGGCATTTCAGATAAATTGATGCCTCATAATGATGCTATTTATGGAGCCAGCGTTGAAACAGCCAATCTTTACTATGTATTAGGCAATAAAGAGAAAGCTGTTGAGATACTTAAGAATACATCAGAAAACTATTTGCAGCAGATGGCTTGGTATCTGAGTATGAATAACCGTAATCTCAGCCACTCTTCAAACCAGTTCATAGAATGTGCTAAAGCATTTTCATACATATTCCCGTTGATGGAGGAATACATGGACAAAGAATCATTCCTTGCCATCCAGTCAAAATGGGAAAATATGTGTGAAGAATTTGACAGTCGAATGTAAGGATGTTACTTGAACAGCCAACTCCTATACTAAGCAAGATATACCCGAAAGGCATCTTCCGGAAAAATCCGGAAGAGCATTCGGTATATCTTACCTTTGATGACGGCCCTATCCCGGAAGTCACACCCTGGGTCCTGGATATATTGGATCAGTATGAAGTCAAGGCAACCTTCTTTGTAGTGGGCGATAACGTACGCAAGCACCCTGACATTTACAAGATGGTTGTGGAACGAGGTCATCACATAGGAAACCACACGTTCAATCATGTACGCGGCATGCGTATGAGGAACCATGATTATATAGAGAATGTCCACAAGTGTGACGGTTTTATCTCAACACGTCTGTTCCGTCCTCCACACGGAGTTTTGCGCCGTTGGACATACCGATATATGAAAGGAGACTTTGACATTGTTTTCTATGATGTCATAACCCGTGACTACAACAGCAAGCTAAAGCCCAGGAAAGTACTGGAGATAGTAAAGAAATACACTCGGAACGGATCAATCATAGTGTTCCATGACTCACTGCGCAGTGAGAAGAATCTGCGCTGGGCTCTACCCAAAGCCATTGAATGGCTCCAGCAACAAGGTTACGAATTCAAACAGCTGTAATATCAGAGACCTAGTTCACACAGGACGGAACATATCTGGTCCTGAATCTTTCTTGAGGGTGCCATCTTGACGGCGCCCTCGTTCATTATGCAGAATGCCAGATTACGTCCATCGGCAGTCTTGATATAACCTGCCAGCGTACAGGATCCTGTTACAGAACCGGTTTTGGCATGTACTTTATTAAGGGTTGTCTTATCATTCAGGCGTGTCTTGAGCGTTCCATCGACACCGGATATCGGAAGGCTTTTATATAATATCGGAAACAATTCATTATCCTTATAGATAAAACTGAGCATATCAACCATAAACTGTGGTGAACACATATCGTACATGGAGAGGCCACAGCCGTCAACTATGTTATATGAAGCCGAATACATCCCGAACTTACGGGAAACAAAATTCTGCAAGTATTTTGAAGCTGACTTAAAAGAGACGCCAACAGGCTGCTGGATACGGCCTGTCTGCAGAAACATGGCCTCAGCATACAGATTATTGCTCTCCTTAAGTGCCTCCTTTATAATGGCAGGCAGTCCGTGTGATACGTCTGATATCTCACTTGCCATGACAGGACAAGTACCCCATCCGTAATTGCCGTAACTTATTCCTGCCTCATCAAGATACTGGCGGAACAAAGCGAACGTAAAATCAGCAGAACCTACCACACTCAACTCTTTTGTTTGGCGACGTGTGCAATTACCCTCCACTATCACGGTGTTGTCACCTTGCATCCAGTCTCGGGTTATGGTAAGAGGACCAAGTTTATTATCCTGTGTCTTAGCCCTGTTTATCACCTTGATGTATTTGTTTGAAGGATAGATATTCACATCAGGAGACTTACCCTTGGATGTGGGCTTGACCTCAACACCAACAAATCCCTCATGCACCATAAGCGGTGAGATATAGGGCTGGAAACTGGCAGGAGCATCATCCCAGCACCACCCTGACGCCCAATATGTAGAGTCCATAATAGAGACATCAGCATAAACGGTACCTTCTATCCTTTTTACACCGGCATTCTTAAGGTCACTGACCAGACTACGGAGTTCATGCTCATTAAGCGCCGGATCAAGACCGCCTACAAGATAGAGATTACCGTTAAGAACCCCATTATCAATTGTTCCCTGCATCCTGAGAGAGGTCTTGAACTTATAATCCGCACCTAATGATGACAGGGCCGTTACAGATGTCACTACCTTCTGCACTGAAGCAGGACGGCACATTACCTTTTCGCGGTAAGCATAGAGTGTGGTATCATTCGTAAGGTCATAAACCATCAGAGCGATATCTGTTCCCTCTGGTAAATCTTCATATATGATCTGGTCTATCGATTCTGTCAAAGAATCCAGATCAATGCTTGCAGCCGGCAACGATAACGCCAGCAGCAATGAAAGGCAAAGTGTTATTATGTATTTCATCTCAATATGATACCGATGTTTCCAATCCGTTATTCCTGAGCATAGCAGCAATGCGGTCAAGAACCTCACGGCTTGCTTTGCGCAATGTGGAGACAGGAGTCTCGCGATCAATCGTATAAATCATTACCTGACTGGGTGCTATCCTCTTTAGGGTCTCAATCCATGGTAATACATATTCATCGGTAGTATTGTCCATTTCACGACCATCAAGAGTTCCTGTCAGGAACATGGTCTGGATTATGACATGCCCCTTGAAATCACACAAAGCCCTGATTATGGCATCCAGGTCATAATGACCCACAGGATTGTCAATGAGTTTGATGTACTCAAGGTTAACCGTATCCAGTTTCTGTATGTTGTTGTCAAGCTTGAGCAATGCCTTGAAAATGGCGGGGTCTGTCACGCGGGTACCATTGCTGAGTACGCTTACCTTGGCATCAGGGAAAAACTCATCACGCAGAGCAAGCACATCATCCACTATCCCGGGAAACTCCGGATTGGCGGTAGGCTCACCATTGCCGGCAAATGTCAGTACATTAGGCTCAGGGCCTTCAGCTTTCATCTTGACAAGGGTATTGCGTAAGGCTTCATACACATCCTTTCTGGTAGGACGGTGATGCTTGGGGTGATGTTCGCAATTGCGGCCGCACTCGCAGTAGATGCAGTCAAAAGTACATATCTTACCATCAGCAGGCATAAGGTTTATACCTAGTGATACTCCTAAGCGGCGGCTGTGTACCGGACCGAATATTGGTGACTCATACAGCACTGTTGACATAATATAATCTCTTTGTTTATATGGTGCAAAAATACTCAATCAGTGCCTGTTTTCCAAATCAGAACCTGCTAATGAATTGCACCGAAATATCCTCTTTGTGATTGGATGCTATACGTTGTTGTGCAGAGCTTATCTCATCACGGTCCAGATAACATATCCCTCCGGCTTTAAGGCTCAGCTGCAGCCCCCTGCCCAGATTATACCGGATGGTTGCCGCTATACGTACCCCTTTACCGTACAGTGAAATGAAATTATAAGCATACCTTAACCCGCTTTCATAAACAGATATCCTGCTGTCATAAGTGTCAGTAAAGAAAGCTGCCGCTGTAACATCTATATCCAGACTTTCATTAAAAAGGCTCTTGGAATAACTTTGGGTAAACGCCCAGCCATTGGATATGGGTTCTGCAATGAAATCATATCTGGCATAATACAATTGAGTCTTGAGTTCCGCTCCGCTGCGACAGCTATGAGTCCAGCGCAAACGGTAACGGCCTGTCATGCAGTACTCCAACTGTCCGGTATAACTGCAGTCTTTCTGTTTGGATTTGAAACGAGCCGTAGCATAGAGGTTATCCCTGCGCCCCAATTTCCAATCAGCCTCCGCACGCAAATCCATGCCGTTGCTGCCCTCACTCACCCCGTATTTGGGTTCAGGATGCATAAACAGGTCTATATAACAGTTTACCTTAATATTACGGCTGCCATGAGTCAACCCCATAAGCAGACCTGTCTCATTTTGCACACTGCCCTCAGCCATAGCATTGGTATGGAGCGACATATAATCCGGACTGTATGAACGGAACACAGAGTTCATGGTCCACCCGTTCTGAAAGCGTAATGTCTGGGATGCCAGAAATGCCGCATTACCGTCCGACACCGAAAACTCTGCAGCCAAGGCGTAACGGGGACGATGCAGAGCAAAATCTGCAGAGATACCCATGAAACGGCTTCTACCCTTATATGGCAGAGACAGTTTCTCGGCCAGAAATGTCACTCCGTATCTTAAGCCACGATAGCTGTAACGTACATTGGCGGCAAGAGTCCCCAAGTTTGTGTTATCCTTCCTGGACCACTCAAGTTCCGTACGATGGTAACCATCCTCCTTAAAAGAACCTATAACCGTATCACCCTTAAGTGTAGCATCTATGGGCGTATATGCGGCAAGCAGGGTAAATGTAGTATGCCCCTGTCCCCAAGCCACTCCCGCTCCACGCAGATAACCATACTCCTGGGTCGATGAATGGGGTTTGAGACCTTGGATTGTGCGGTCCATGGATGATAGTGCCATACTCTTTCCTGTACTGAATCCCCCGCCCAACAGCAAACCGTATCCGAACTGTGCTTTGTAATTTCCTATCGCAAGTTCTTTAATAAGCCCCATGTCCTTGACGTACAGATAGGGCGACCAGAAATCATAACCTGTGCAGTTACGTTTGAAAAAGGGTTCACCAGCATCCTTATCGGCCGTTATCCCAAACCGTATGCGGTTATGCCAGTTGAATGAGTATCGGACGGAGTGTGACAACCGGTTACCCAAATACTCCCGATTGGGATATCGCTCCAACTCCTCCGGAGAATGATACCTGTATCCGTCCCGCAGATAGAGCGGAATATCCATACGGCCCGCAATCTCACTACGTCCGTCATGCAACACCTCACTGAGACGCAAATTCGGCCTTTTCACCGGTACATCGCCTGCATAGACAAACAGTCTGAGCAACATTCTTGTCTCATAATCAAGGCTTCCAGTAAGCTGTAGTTCTCCTAAACTCAGCATAGGGCCATGCATATAGATGTAAGCGTAGATATCCTCTATCTGCTTAAACGTCAGAAACGGGAACTGGGCTAACTCTTCACGTGTGGCTGTGTTGATGTTAAGAGGTGATTCATGCATTGATTCATACATGAATGAAAGTTCCTCACGTGCATCCGAGGAGAGGTCTTCATCTGAAAGAAGGGTTTCAAGAAAACTTTCCCATCCTGTTTCAAGGGATGTCTGGGAATAAACTGTAGCTGCTGTACCTGACAGCGCTGCAAACATTGTAATAAGCAATCTAAAATGCATATTTAACAGTATCAGAACATTTGTTTTTCAAAGGAACGTTTCAAAAGTAGGTCTTTTTTGTGATATTTGGTATTTTTGCAGACATGAAACGTCTCTTTATATTGACACTTGCCTTTTTTATGTGCCTTACTGCTTTTTGCAATACGGCCGATAAGGATAACGACAAGCAAAAGCGGGTGCTTGTAGCATTGGCTACAATCATAGATGGCGATACTGTTCCTACATTTCAACTTATGGAGGTAACCATATACGGACGTCGCGAATATCCCACCAGTGCACGCAAACAGCGCAAATATGACAAACTGACCCGTAATGTGGTAAAGATGTATCCCATAGCATGTGAATTAAAAGCCATTCTCGTGGAAACATATCTCTACCTCCAGGGACTGCCCGATGACAAGGAACGTGAAAAACATCTTGAGACCGTGGAAAAAGGTCTGTGGGAACAGTATATGCCCGTAATGAAAAAATGCACTCTGGCACAAGGCAAACTTCTCATTAAACTTGTGGACCGCGAATGCAACCAGACCAGCTATGAACTGATAAAGGCATTCATCGGCGGTTTCAAAGCCAGGTTCTACCAGACATTCGCCGCCCTGTTCGGGGCCACACTCAAGAAGGAGTATGACCCTGAAAATAATGAAGAGGATGCCATGATTGAAGAGATCATCTGGATGATTGACAACGATATGTTGTAACGTTTTTATTACCTTTGCATCCAATTATAAACAAACAATACACAGATGTCATTGCAATGCGGCATAGTGGGCCTGCCCAACGTCGGTAAATCCACCCTTTTCAACTGTCTGTCAAGCGCTAAGGCGCAGGCAGCCAATTTCCCTTTCTGCACAATAGAACCCAACGTAGGAACCATCACCGTTCCTGATGAGCGACTTACCAAACTGGCCGAACTTGTTCATCCGGGCCGTATCGTTCCCGCCACCGTTGAGATTGTTGATATAGCCGGTCTTGTAAAAGGAGCCAGCAAAGGTGAAGGCCTGGGAAACAAGTTCCTGGGAAATATCCGCGAATGCGATGCCATCATCCATGTACTGCGTTGCTTTGATGATGATAACGTGACTCATGTTGACGGTACGGTTAATCCTGTCCGTGACAAGGAGATCATAGACACAGAGCTGCAGATCAAGGATCTTGAAACCATTGACCAGCGTCTGCAGAAGGTTTCAAAGCAGGCTGCCGTGGGTGACAAGCAGGCAAAAATCATTTGCGATGTGCTTAATGCATACCGTGATGTCCTGATTCAGGGCAAATCGGCCCGCACAGTGTCTTTTGATTCAAAAGATGAAGAAAAGATAGCCCATGACCTTTTCCTGCTCACCTCAAAACCCGTGCTCTATGTATGCAACGTAGATGAAGGCAGTGTAAAGACCGGTAATGCCTATGTAGAACAGGTACGTGAGGCTATCAAGGATGAAAACGCCCAGCTTCTGGTTATAGCCGCCAAGACAGAGAGTGAGATAGCTGAACTGGACAGCTATGAGGACCGTCAGATGTTCCTTGAGGAATTGGGTCTGGAAGAATCGGGCGTAAACCGTCTGGTAAAATCAGCTTTCAGCCTGCTTAACCTGGAGACATTCATCACCGCAGGCCCAATGGAGGTCAAGGCCTGGACATACCGCAAGGGATGGAAGGCTCCGCAGTGCGCCGGAGTTATTCACACAGACTTTGAGAAGGGCTTTATCCGCGCCGAGGTAATAAAATACAATGACTACATAGAACTTGGATCTGAGGCTGCCGTGCGCGATGCGGGCAAACTTTACGTAGAGGGTAAAGACTATGTGGTTGAAGACGGCGACATAATGCATTTCCGCTTCAACGTGTAAATAACCATTTAATATCCAATTAATTATGGAGAATTTCCTTGCAGTGGTATGGGACCCCGATGTTGACTTTTTACGTCTGTTCGGAATCTCTATCCGATACTATTCCTTAATGTGGGTTATAGGTCTGTTTGTAGCCTATAAACTGGTAATGAGATACTATGCACACCGCGGTTATCAGGCGGAAATATATGATCCTTTATTCCTGTACTGCTTTCTGGGAATTCTTATAGGTGCACGCTTGGGACACTGTCTGTTTTATGAACCGGACTATTATCTTTCAAGCGGAAAACACGTAATAGAAATGCTGTTACCTATCAGGTTTTTACCTGAAGGCGGTTGGAAACTGGTGGGCTACAGCGGTCTGGCCAGTCATGGCGGAACCATAGGTATCATTTTAGGAATGATGTTATACTGTCATAAGTATAAGATCAAGGTATTGGAGTGCATTGACATGGTTTGCGTTGCCACTCCTTTTACTGCGGCATGCATCAGGATAGGTAATCTTATCAATTCAGAGATTGTGGGAAAGCCTACAGGTACAGACTGGGGATTCATCTTTGTTCAGAATGGAGAAAATTTTCCACGCCACCCGGCCCAGCTTTATGAGGCCATCGCCTATCTCATCATTTTCATTATCATCGGCCTCATATACCGCAATAACAGAGAGAGAGTAGGTAGCGGATTCTATTTCGGATTCTGCATAGCCACAATCTTTACCTTCCGCTTTTTTATAGAGTTCTTTAAGGAGGTTCAGGTGGAATTTGAGCATGGCATGGCCCTTGACATGGGTCAGCTTCTGAGCATCCCGTTCATCATAGCCGGTGTCTGGCTGATGGTGCGCTCCCGCAAGAAATGATACCATTGGGGACAGACCCCTTTGGTACTCTTTTCAAAAAGGTACCAAAGGGGTCTGTCCCCAATGGTATCATTTTCCCTTCAGAATCTTCTTGATATCGTTGAGTTTGTTCAGGGCCTCGATGGGTGTCAGGTTGTTGACATCAATTGAGAGGAGTTGGTCACGTATCTGACAGAGCACAGGATCATCAAGCTGGAAGAAGCTCATCTGCAGGCCCTCGCGGTGCTGGCCTGTTTCTACGCTGGGACGTGATATGCCCTTGCCTGTGCTGGCAGCCTCCATCTCCTTCAGGATTGTATTGGCACGTTTCACTATGCTGCGCGGCATACCTGCCATCTCAGCCACATGGATACCGAATGAGTGCTCACTGCCACCGGGAACGAGTTTGCGTAAGAAAAGCACCTTTCCATCAGTCTCCTTTACCGAAACATTGAAGTTACGGATACGGCTGAATGACTGTGCCATCTCATTAAGTTCATGATAATGGGTGGCAAACAGGGTGCGGGCGTGGGCTGTGGGTTGCTCATGGATATATTCCACTATAGCCCATGCGATAGAAATACCGTCATATGTGGATGTACCGCGTCCCAATTCATCAAACAGCACCAGACTGCGAGCTGTCAGGTTGTTCAGAATGCTGGCAGCCTCTGTCATCTCAACCATAAAGGTGGATTCGCCGGCCGATATGTTATCGCTGGCACCCACGCGGGTAAAAATGCGGTCAACCACGCCTATGCGGGCACTGTCGGCCGGAACATAACAGCCCATCTGGGCCAGCAGGGTTATTAAGGCTGTTTGACGGAGCAAAGCTGATTTACCTGCCATATTGGGACCGGTAATTATCAGTATCTGCTGGCTGTCACTGTCTATGAATACGTTATTGGCGATATAGCTTTCACCCGGAGCCATCTGGGTCTCAATTACCGGATGACGACCCTCTTTTATGTCAATGACTTGACTCTCATCAACCACAGGCCTTACATAATGGTGCTCGCGTGCCACTCGTGCAAATGAGAGAAGGCAGTCTATACGGCTTACCTCTATCGCATTAGTTTGGATAGCCGGTACATATTCTGTTATTGAAGCTGCCAGATTTGCAAAAATCTGCGATTCCAACGCAAGAATCTTATCCTCTGCCCCTAAAATCTTCTCCTCATATTCCTTGAGTTCCGGGGTTATGTAACGCTCTGCATTGACAAGTGTCTGCTTGCGTATCCACTCCTGCGGAACCTTATCCTTGAAGGTGTTGCGCACCTCCAGATAGTAGCCGAATACGTTGTTGTATGCTATCTTCAAACTTGAAATACCTGTCTGCTCTGCTTCACGCTGCTGTATCTGCATCAGGTAATCCTTGCCGCTGTAGGCAATGCTGCGCAGCTCATCCAGCTGAGAGTCAATACCCTCTGCAATCACGCCACCCTTGCTTACCTGTATAGGGGTATCGGGGCGTATGGTTTTGATAATATTGTCACGCACACTCTCGCAAAGGTCTATCTTCTTTCCCACCTCACGTAGCTGAGGATTATCCGATGCCTCACAGATGAGTTTAACAGGCTCAAGCTGTTTAAGCGCCAGGCCTAATGAGAGCACTTCACGCGGATTAATGCGGCCCACAGCTGCCTTTGAAACCAAACGCTCCAGATCACCCATGCGTTGAAGTGAATCCGTAAGCGCATCGGCAGTATCAGGATAACGGAACAGATGGTCAACCACATCGAGGCGGTTGTTTATAGCAGCGGTGTCCTTAAGCGGGAAGAGCATCCATCGGCGCAGCAGACGGGCACCCATGGGTGAAGAGGTATGGTCAATCACCTTGAGCAGTGACACACCGTCTTCATTGTTTGATGATAGCAGTTCCAGATTACGTACCGTAAACTTATCCAGGCGCACGTAACGCTCCTCATCAATCAATCTGATGGATGAAATATGACCGATATTGTTGTGCAGGGTCTCTGCCAGATATTCAAGAATAGCACCTGCAGCTACCTTGCCGTTACGCAGGTGATCCACGCCAAACCCCTTAAGGTTACGCACCTTGAAGTGGCGGTTCAGTTTCTCGCGCGCAAACTCCTCTGTAAACACCCAGTCATCCAGTTCACGCAGGCAATAGCGTGGACCGAATGACTGCTCAAACTGCTGGCGGCGGCCACGTTCTATGAGAGTCTCCTTAGGAGCAAAGTTTGAGAGCAGTTTATCTATGTGGTCAGCAGGGCCCTCCGCTATCAGATATTCACCGGTAGATATATCCAGAAATGATATGCCCCAAGCTCCTTTGCCAAAATGTACTGCAGCCAGAAAGTTGTTCTCCTTGTTCTGGAGTACATTGTCACTCATGGCTACACCAGGGGTTACAAGCTCAGTTATGCCACGCTTGACGAGTGTCTTGGTCAGCTTAGGGTCTTCAAGCTGGTCACAGATAGCCACACGGCGGCCTGCACGGATAAGTTTGGGCAGATACACATCAAGTGCATGATGCGGGAATCCGGCCATCTCAAGTGCCATGGCACCGTTCTTACCGTTGTTAC
>Ga0265300_10002422_pt1 | contig 16139 bp, 15 predicted proteins | sample AusTroGonzalo_MG_FD_193482 | JGI IMG/M metagenome (GOLD analysis project Ga0265300, IMG submission 193482) | Bovine rumen microbial communities from tropical cattle in Woodstock, Queensland, Australia - Gonzalo_03 | ecosystem: Host-associated > Mammals > Digestive system > Stomach > Rumen ...
GGAAGTTTTGAGGTGGTACTCGATGATGGCACCAACAAGCGTACCGTCGCCCTTAATCGTCCCTTCTGGGGACTGCATGTGCCGCCTGGCATCTGGTCGTCGGAGCAGGGCTTTTCTTCGGGCAGCATCTGTCTGGTGCTGGCCAGTCATGCTTACTCAGAAGACGACTATATCCGCAATTATGATGAATTTCTTGACTATATAAAGAAATAATAGGTATGGTGAAACTTTTGGATCTTCAGGCCATCACGATGCAGCATGCCGAGGAATATGAGACAGCTGCCAAGCGTGTGATAGAGTCTGGATGGTTTTTGCAGGGGCGTGAGAACGAGACTTTCGAACGCGACTATGCTCAATATATAGGCACAAAGCATTGTATCGCTGTGGCCAACGGACTGGATGCCTTGAAGCTGATCCTGCGTGGCTATAAGGAGCTGGGTGTAATGGAGGACGGTGACGAGATTATCGTACCTGCCAACACCTATATCGCTACCATCCTTGCTATTACAGATAATAATCTGGTGCCCGTATTGGTGGAGCCGACATGGGAACATCTCGAATTGGATATTAATAAGGTGGAGGAGGCGATTACACCGAGGACAAAGGGTGTGATGACTGTCCACCTCTATGGCCGTATCGCCTATAACGACGAACTGGGTGATATCTGTCGGCGTCACGGGTTGAAACTGATGGAAGACTGTGCCCAGAGTCATGGCTGTACTTGGAAGGATGTCAGGACTGGTGCCCTTGGCAACGCGGGTGCTCACTCGTTCTATCCGGGAAAGAACCTCGGTGCCTTTGGCGACGCTGGGGCTGTGACAACTGATGACGAGGAACTGGCATCCGTTATTCGGGCCTTGGCCAACTACGGCAGTCAAAAGAAATATGTGTTCCGCTATGTCGGCATCAACAGCCGCATGTCGGAGATGGATGCTGCCATCCTCGATGTGAAACTGAAATATCTCGACGAGGACAATCAGAAACGCCAACTGTTGGCAGCCTACTATTACGAGAAGATAGATAATCCGCTGATTACTCTTCCCCGTAGGCTTAGCGACGAGAACAATGTGTACCATCAGTTTCCCATTTTCTGTGAGCGCCGTGATGAGTTGCAGGCCTATCTCAAGGAGGGTGGGGTGCAGACGCTCATCCACTATCCGATACCCCCGCATAAGCAGGAGTGTTACAAGGCGTGGAATGACCGCAGCTATCCAATCACAGAGCGCATCCATCAGCAGGAACTCTCCATTCCGATGAATCAGGCGGTGAGCCATGAGGAGGCAGAAACCGTTGTCCGGCTGATTAATAATTTCCAATGAATATGGAACAGAAAAAGAAAGATATATCTGTGGTTATCCCTGAGTATTGTGGGGAGTCGATGCTGGCAGAACTGCTGAAACGGTTGCATGCTGTTCTGCAGACGCTGACCGACAGTTACGAGATTATCCTCGTCAATGACTGTTCGCCTGATAACGTTTGGGATGCCATCCGTCAGGTCTGTGCTGTCGATAAGCGGGTGGTTGGTCTCAATCTGAGTCGTAACTTCGGAGAGCACTATGCCATCTCGGCTGGTCTGCGCTATGCCAAGGGAGAGTATATTGTCGTGATGGACTGCGATCTTCAGAACCGTCCGGAAGACATACCAGCACTCTACCAGAAGGCGCAGGAGGGCTGGGATGTGGTTCATGCCCGTCGTGTGCATAAGCGGTTCGGATTCTGGAAACGGATGTCGTCGAGAGCATTCCATGCCGTCTACGACTGGATGACTGGTCATAAGTCCGACCCTAGCATTGCCGAGTTCGGCATCTATAGTGCCCGTATTATCCGAGAATATAACAAGCTGGGTGAAGTGGCGCGCTCGTTCAATTTTCTGATTGAATATTTGGGATTCCGCGTGACAACCATCGACGTGGAACACGATTCCCGTGCAGACGGTGGCGGCTCTTCCTATACGCTCAAGAAACTGTTCCGTCTGGCTATGGATTCAATCATCGCCGACAGCACACGTCCTTTGAAGATGGCTGTAGTAGTTGGCTTCACGATGTCGTTCGTCTCTGTTGTCATGGCGGCTTACAATGTCATCGCCTATTTCTTTGAGCTCGATATCGTGCGTGGCTATACTACCACCATCTTCTCTATCTGGTTCGCCTGCGGGCTGCTGCTCTTCGTGATAGGAGTCCTTGGCCTTTACATCGGTCGCATTTTCGACCAGGTGAAGGCTCGTCCGATATTTATTGTGATGGATGAACTGAATGTGGGAGAAGACTGAACCTTCTCCCACATATCATTCTTATTTCTTTCTTTCGTAGATGTAGAACGGCTGGTTCATATACATCCGTTTCAGCCGCAGTTTGTAGCCCGCTGCCTCAATGTCGCGTAATACAGGTAACTTGTCGGGCTGGTCTTCACGGCAGTAGGTCACCACGAAGTCAGCCTTCCTGTCTGTCAGTATCTTCTTGTGGTCGCGTATCATCGGAGGTGTTCCTCCATTAGGATAGGCAAACTGGTCGCCAGCGGGTATTGCATGGTACATCACACCGAATCCGAACTCCTGGCACTCATAGCTCAGCAGTCGTGGATTCTTCACATCTTTCATCACGTCGGATATTTCCTGGAATGCTACACGGTCGTCGTTGTGGGTGAAGATGGTGTTCAGGCGCAACTCACCGACAATGAGATTTCCATAGATGCAGTATAAGATGAGGCAGGCGGTCAGCACACCATAGCTGATTCTCCGTGGTCGTTCGTTGTAAATGAGCAGGATATCAATGAACATATAGAGCACGAAAATGTAGCAGATGCCGTAATAGTAGTGCCAGATGTTATGCTTTGTGGTAATGGCAATGAAGAGCAGGGCAATGGTCACCGGCACATACTTGTAATGCTTCAGCCGCAGCCCCAACAGCATGCCACTTAGGAAGATGACTGCGATAAAGACAATTTTGCGGTAGTCTACCAGAATATTTTCCAGGTCTTGCATCATCGTGAGACTGCCACCCTCCTCGTTCATCACCGTCTCGTAGGCCAATACGAAGTAGTTGTGGAAGAAGGCACCGAGCGTATCAGTCATGATGAAGTAAATGATGAACGGTACGGCTATCAGCGCTGAGATGAGAATCATCCATCCAAAGGCTAATCCCAGGCTGCGCTTGTTCTTGTATTGATCCCAAAGGGCTATGAGAACGCAGACACCCTGTACGGCGGCAACATTATATTTCATCAGCACCAGCACGGTGAAGCAGCCGCCCAGCATCATAAAGTCAACCTTGTCGTTTCGTTCCTCTGCATAGAGCCTTTTAAACAGGGCATAGAGCGTGATGGCCACAAACGGTAGCATCAGATCTTCTGAACGAGTCTCGAAATGGAACCAAGGGAAGAAATACACGAACATCATTGGCAAGGTGGCAGCCAGACTCTTCAGGTCGCTCTGCAGGAATATCCTGGCAGTCTTATAGTTGAAGAAGAGCGTCAGGGCATAGAACACACCCGAGACCACATACATGCCGTGATAGTCAAGCGGCGATATGAGATAGCCGATGCCGTAGAACAGCCAGATGATCGGTCCTTTGAAATCTGTGAACTCCACATAAGGCCGCAAACCGTACATGAAGGCCTTGCCCTCCATGAAGAACCAGGCAGAGTCGATGCGGTGGGTAAATCCAAAGAGGGGGGAGTCGTTAGAGAGAAACAGCTGGACGAGAAACGACCAAAGGGTGACAAGTAGTAGCACCTTCGCATCTGTCAGCTGTATGGATATCTTGTTGGAACTCATAATTAGAGAAGTTTGTTCATTTTTGCCTGCAAAATTACAATATTTTATTCACAAAGGACACAAAGTACACAAAATTCTTTAAGTTTTCGTGTTCTTAGTGTCCTTTGTGGAGAATTTCCATTATCTTTGCACTCAAAAATAATTAATGTAATGGAAAAGAAACGCATTGCCCTCCGGAAACTCTTGGAGGCTGTAGAGAAGGAGATCCTTCGCAAGCCGGATCGTAAGACGCTCGATCATCTCTCATTGTTGGCTGGCTTTCAGGATTGGGAGTCGTTCCAGAAGGCTATTCATGGAGAGACCAGTGCCGACGAGAATTTCAAATAAACCAGACCGTAGGCCATAAAAAAAGGTTCCTCTCAGGAACCTCATTTGCTTTCTTACTCAACAGTAACGGGACGACGCTTCTCCTTGATGCGGGCAGCCTTACCAGTGAGCTTGCGCAGGTAGTAAAGCTTGGCGCGACGTACCTTACCGATCTTGTTGATCTCGATGCTCTCGATGTTCGGGCTCTCGATGGGGAAAATACGCTCCACACCAACGGTACCAGACATCTTGCGAACAGTGAAGCGCTTCTTGTCACCGTGACCAGCAATCTTGATCACCACACCACGGTAGAGCTGGATACGCTCCTTCGAACCCTCGATAATTTTGTAAGCGACAGTAATCGTGTCTCCAGCCTTGAACTTAGGAAACTCTTTGCCGGTTGCAAATGCTTCTTCAGCAACTTTAATTAAATCCATTTTTTAATCTGATCATTAAATTTGTTGTATCGTTCCAACGCAACATAGACGGGCCACTCGTTGCTTCCCTCCATCGGTTACGCCGAAAAGCGGGTGCAAAGGTACAAATTTTTCCTGATTCAAAGAAATATTTCGCATTTTTTTTGTATCTTTGCACCATAAAATCATAAATATGAGTAAAAAACAGTTTATTTTAGGCATTCTTACAGCCTTGCTGATGTCATCCTGCGCGCCAAAGCACTATCGTTTGGTGGGCGTGGAGCGCAGTAGGATTATCATCGACAGCCGCTATGACCAGAATCCGGATCAGGCGGCAGCCAAGTTCCTGGAACCCTACAAACGGGTGAACGACTCCATCATGGGACCAATCATGGGACAGGTGGCACACAATATGCACGCCGCACGTCCTGAGAGCGACCTCTCAAACCTCCTGTCAGACATCCTCATGTGGGCAGCGAAGGATTACAACGAGCAGCCCGTGATGGCCGTCTACAACAAGGGCGGCATCCGTGCAGACCTCACGAAGGGCGATGTCACCTACGGCGATATACTCGACGTGGCGCCCTTTGAGAACAAGATCTGCTTTACCACCCTCACTGGCGAGAAGCTGATGGAGCTGTTCCGTCAGATAGCCCATCGGGGAGGAGAGGGCGTCAGCAAAGGAGTAGAACTTGTCATCAAGATGGACGAGAAGGGTGAAACAGGGGAACTTGTCTCTGCCAAGCTTCACGGTCAGGAGATCGACCCCCAGGCAGAGTACCGTGTCGTCACCCTTAACTATCTGTTGGAGGGCAACGACGGCATGCCTGCATTCCTTGACGGCACAAACAGCGTGGCGCCCCAGGAGGCCAGCAACAACACACGGTTCCTCATTATGAACTATTTCCGTGACATGCAGGCCAAGGGCATTGTGGTAGACTCAAAGGTAGAAGGACGTATTAAAATTCAAAAATGACTATGAAGCGATTACACCTTATTATATTTATAGCACTGCTGTCGGGAGTGACTGCAGTAGCTAAGAAGCACAAGCAGCTGGTGATTCTCCATACCAACGATACGCACTCCACCATCCTGCCGCTCAATCCGAACATCGACGACAAGGATATTGCAGGGCGTGGCGGTTTCCTCCGTCGCATCAATATGATCAAGGAACAGCGCGGCCAGTATCCCAGCCTGCTGCTCTTTGACTCTGGCGACTTTTCGCAAGGCTCCGGCTACTACACGCTCTTCAAGGGAGAGGTGGAGGTAGGCCTGATGAACCAGATGGGCTACGATGCCGTCACCATCGGCAACCATGAGTTCGACTTCGGTATGGACAACATGGCCAAGCTTTTCCGTTTGGCTAAATTCCCTATCGTCTGCTCCAACTATGACTGCACGGGCACAGTGCTTGAAGGCCTGGTAAAACCCTATATCACCATCCTGCGCGACGGTGTGAAGATAGGTGTCTTCGCATTGTCTCCCCCGCTGAAGGGCCTTGTGTTCGACGGTAATTGCGAGGGCATCACCTTTCTCGACCCAGCCGAGACAGCCCAGAAGTACATCGATATCCTGAGGAAACAGGAGAAGTGCGACCTCGTGATCTGTATCTCACACCTCGGATGGGCAGTCTCTGAGTATCCTGACGAGCGGTTCCTGAGTCTGACGGAAGGCTGCGACCTCGTGCTGGGTGGACATACCCACACCTACATGCCGTCACTCGAATATGCACCAGACAAGAATGGAAAGCAGATTCCCGTCGACCAAAACGGCAAGCACGGGGTGTTCATAGGAAAACTTATCCTTGACTTGGAGAAGTAATTACTCAAAGTAGAACGTCAGTACGATCATCTTGCTGTAACCATTGGCTACAGCATTGGTGTATTTCCGCTGGTTCACGTCCTGCAGTTCGTTGGCATGGTCGTGGTCAAGGGCATCACGCAGACTCCAGCAGAACTTCAGTTCGGGAATCAGCTTGAAGAACGGCAGGTAGAGATCGACGCCTAGGCCCACCTCCAAAAACAAGTCCGACCGCTTCAGCTGGATATACTCTTGGTTCTTGCTCGTCAGGTTCAAGGTGGGGTTCACACCCGCCATGAGGTATGGGCGGTAGTTGTTCCAGCGCTCAGCACTGAACTTCAGATCGATGGGCAGCGAGATATAGGTGTTCTTCATGTCCTGTGTGACCTCTGTCTGTCGTCCCTCCTGATCTGTCTCCGTCAGGTTGCGGAACGTCAGATGCTTGGCGCCGAAGTGCATCGTCGGTGAGAACCTCAGGTTCAGGTGCTGTGAGAGGCGCAGGTCTGCCAGCACGCCCACGCTGAATCCAGAGTTCCACTTATCGGCGTCGCAGACGATGGTCTCCTGACGCGTTGTGCCGTCATCCAGTGTGATTACCTGGGGCCCCACATTCTCAAACTCTATATCTTGCAGATTCAAGCCTACGAGGATACCAAAGTGCATCGGGCGCAAGTCGATATACGGCTTGTTCTGTATTCTACGCTCCTGGGCGGCAACCGTCAGTGCTGCGCACAACAGGGCTGTTATGATGAAAAATCTACGTCTGAACATATCTAATCTACTTCTATATTAACGTAAAAAAGTGCGTATTATTATATTCTTGGTTATTTCGACAGTGTATAAATAATAAAAAAATAACTACCTAATTGTTGGTATATTCAAAAATTAGTCGTACCTTTGCGTCATCAAACGTGAGTATTAACATTATTAATTTATAAAAAGTAACGATTATGGCATATGTAATTGGTGACGACTGTATCGCTTGTGGTACATGTCAGGGTGAGTGCCCCGTTGAGGCAATTTCTGAGGGTGAGAAGTATTCTATCGATCCCGATCTCTGCACAGAGTGTGGCACATGTGCAAGTGTATGTCCTTCTGAGGCCATCAGCCTGCCCTAATAATCAAGGGTTTACAGGAAATAAGAGGGGATGCTTCTTCTGGAGCATCCCTTCTTTGTCTTTAGTGCATAATAATGGGGCTCCAATGATGGAACCCCATTAGATGTTTATAGATTATTTTTATTTCAATTCCTTAATCTGGAGGGCGGGAGCGTACTCGGGATCGATAGCGAGGATCTTATCGGCATACTCCTTGGCCAGAGCCTTGTTCTTGCCATAGATGAAGGCATTGGACATCAGGTAGTGATAGCTGTACTTCAGCATGGTGTTCTCACTGTTGTCGCGATCAGCCTTGTTAGCCAGCAGATCTACCACCTTCTGGTAGTCGGGCTTAGCCAGACCCTTCTCACCTGTCTTGTCGAGCTTGTTGTTCATCGTAGCGCACTGGTAGGCGGCATAGATGCTCTGAACGGGGAACTTGTCTGCCATGGCACGATAGGCCTCGATAGCCTTACCCACCAACTCGGGCTTGCGTGTCTCGTCGGCATCAGCATACTTCGAGTAGATCTTGGCCACGCCTTCCATATCGTCAGAGTTCAGGTCGGGCTTGCAAGCGAGGTAATCGTTGTAGTATTTGATGGCATTGTCGAACTGCTGATCCTTCAGATAACTGTCAGATACGCTCTTGAGGATGGCGTAACGCTTGATCATTGAAGAGTCGTTGACGAGTTCGAGGGCCTTGTCGTACTGGGCATACATGTTCTCCTTGTCCTCCAGAGCCTGATAGATCAGGGCAGTGTAGAAGTGATCGTACTCAGAGAACTTGGCACTGTCGGTCTCGTTGAAGTACTTGTGGATGTATGCCTTAGCTGCATCGTACTTCTTCAGCTCGTAGTTGGAGAACATGGCCAGACGGTTGAACGTCGGGTTGCGGGGCTCGAGTTTCAGACCTGCCTCAGCGGCCTTGAGGGCATCCTCGAAGTGACCGGTGAAGTAGCTGGCGCGAACGAACTCGTTGAGGTTACCCTTGTCGAGTTTGTTGACATCGGCCTTGGCATAGTTCTCGTAAGCCTGCTTCTCGTCGCCGGCGAGCATGTAGATGTGGGCAATGGCTGCGTCAATGTCTTCATTTGGGCAGTTTCTCTTCATCTCCTGGAGCTTGGCTGCGGCCTGATTGGGGCTGATCTTACGATATACGAGCGCCCACTTCTTGTAACCCTCGGGGTTTGTCGGGTCGAAGTGGATAGCCTGGTTGTAGTAGCCAGCGGCCTTACCGCCGTCGGTGCCGTAAGCGGCCTCTACATCACCCAGCATCATGAATGCCGGAGCATAGGCGTTTTTGGGCTTACCTGCCTCATTGGCGTAGTTGGCGAACAGGTTAGCGCCGGCGGTGTCCTTCTGCTCGTAGTAGGCACGAGCCACCTTCATAAGGGCCTCTGCGTTCTTCTTGTTCTTCTTGTACGCTGTTTTTGCTAACTCGGCTACGTTGGGAGCCTTTGACTTGATGGCGTCGATAGCTGCCTGGAGCTCGACTTCCTGTGCATTTGCGGTGGCGCTGAAACCTGCCAGCAGCACACCCATTACTAAATATTTAATCGTCTTCATAATTCCTTATGATTTTTATAAGTTATACTTCTTGTTAATTGTCTCTCAGTTGTATGACGTTTGGAATGTCGTTTCGTTTAATCATTATTCCTTTTTTACGATCACGTTGCGCACGTTCATGTTGGCTGATTGGGGCAAAAGCCCGGAGCGGAGGATGATCATCTGGCCTTTCGGCAACTGGATGAAATGCGTGAATGCAGTGGGGATGCCGCTGGGACGGGTGTCGTTGAGCAGGGCGTAGATCGTACGGCGCAGGGGGTAGTTGCCGTTGTATAGATAGTACTGATAGGGCTTCCAGCTGTTATAGTGCTTGGCACTGTCCATCTTGGAGACGCCCATCACGCTTATATTCTTCTTGAAGGTGACATTGGTGGTGTCACGTTTGTCGTTGAGCCAGTTGCTGCCGATGATGCCGAGGGCATTCTCGTGCTTCTCGACATAGTCGATGACGGCTGCACTGGTCTGCACGGCGCCGATGTTCTTGGCATTGAACTGCTGGCCGCCGAGGATGGAGTCAACACACCAGCGGACGGTGCTCGACAGGGGGTTGTCGAAGACGACGTCGATCACACCGAGTTTGTTCTGGGGATAGAGGTCGCTCCACTGCTCGACTTCTCCCTTCAGCACGCGTGCAAAGTCCTTGATGGTGATGCACGTGTCGGGGTTGGCATTGTTGACGATGATGGCCAGTCCGTCGTAGGCGATGGGGATGGCCCTGGGCAGGAAGCGGCGGTCCTTGAGGTTCTGACGCTCTTTCTCGGTGAAGTCGCGGGTGGTAAAGGCCAGCCACGTCTCTTCGGTCATGAGCTTCTTGACGGCGTCCTGCTCGTTGATGTAGAGTGGGGTGATGGAGTCGAGGGTCTGGTTTGTGAAATAATACAGCTCCTCGTCCAGAATAGGATAGAAGCTCTCGTCGGCGGCAAAGACTGATGCGGCCTTCTGATAGGCTTCTTCCTTAGCAGGATTAGGCTTGTTCCCACAAGCGAGGAACAAGCCTAATATTAGTGTTAATCCAACTGTTTTGTTGAATGCGTTCATTTCAAATAGGGTTACTGAAGCTTGAAGGTCACAGGTACGGTGTACTTCACACGTACGGCTGAACCGTTCTGCTTACCAGGAATCCAGTGAGGCATGGACTTCACCACGCGCTGGGCCTCCTTGTCGAGTGAGGGGTCAACGGACTTGACAACCTTCACATCGGTGATAGAACCGTCGCGCTCTACGACGAAGGTCACGATAACACGACCCTGTACGCCGTTCTCCTCAGCCACAACCGGATACTTGATGTTCTTAGACAGATATTCGAACAGGGCAGAGGGACCGCCAGGGAACTGGGGCATTTCCTCCACAACGTCGAACACCTTGGTCTCTTCCACCTTCGGGGGCTCGGGTTCTGCGATGACTTCCTTAGCCTTGAGCACCTCACCTGCGGTCTCATCGTTACCTTCCACGTTGAAGGCACCGATGGCGGTGTTGGTCTCCTGAAGTTCGTCCTGAGACTTGATCTCCTGCTCTTCCTTCACTTCCTCGTCCTTCTTGATCTCAGGAACGGTGAAAGCTACAGAGCTCTTGACGCGCTCAATCTCGATCTTCTCAACCTCGGGCTCTTCCTTTCTCTCTGCCTTTGCCTCCTTCTTCTCAGCCAGGCTCTGGAGCTCTACGTCTGCCTCAATCGCTGCGTTCTGCGATGCGATGTAGTTTTCGATAGAGACCTTTGCAATCACGATGGCTGCGATAGCGGCAAAGATCAGGAACATGGTAATCAGGGCTTTCAGGTTACGACGACCTGTGTCCTTGCGCAATTGATAAGCTCCATAAGCCTGGTTTTTACCGTCGAATACGAGGTCAACCCAGCCATTGTCTATAAGATCTATTTTTCCCATAGTTCTTTCTACTTTTTAGGGGTTAATCACTTGACGCCTGCCTTCTCGATGAGTTCCTTGTCTTCGTCACTCATCTTGTCGACATTGTCAATGACGTACTTATCAATATTGCTGATCAGCATCTCATCAAGAGCTGCCACCATGTTCTCGTATGTAGCAGTGTCGAGAGGACGGATGATGACGGTCATCGTAGGCACCTTCTCGCCATCGGGGAGTTCACCCTTCTTCAGCTTCTTCAGTGCATCCTGATACTGCTCGTCGGTCATCTTCGAGTTGTACTCGTTCTTCTTGGCATCGAGCTCCTTCTTGGCCAGCTTGATCTTGGCCACGGGGTTGATACCTTCCTCTGTCGTGTGCTCGTTCAGAACCTTCTCGATACCATCCTTACCATAGGTGGTCTCCTTCACGCAAGAGGGATCGTCATAGTTGGGCAGACCAGCTATGTACCACACTTTGTCGTTGGAACCCAGATAGAGGGTGATGGTGTGAGAAGCCTTCGTCACCTGCTTGTCTTCCTCATTCAGATTCTTCGTGTCATCGTTCGACGGCATGGTCAGCTGCATAGCCTGCGGCTTGGCCAGCGTAGTACAGAGCATGAAGAAGGTGATCAGAAGCATCATCATGTCTACCATCGGCGTGAAGTTCACGCGGGTATCCATCTTTTTCTGCTTGGATAGATTCTTTTTTGCCATAATACTACTAGTCGTTTAAACGTTTAACATCGAGATTCGTGATGAGCTGGAAGCGGTTCTCGCTCATGTCCTGAAGTTCTGACATCAACTTCTTGATGGTTCCGTAAGGAGTCTTCGAGTCGCACTTGATGGCGAGCTTGATGTCAGGGTTAGCATCGCGGGCCGAAGCGACCCACTCCTGAAATTCGCTCTTGCCTTTTGAGCCGTCTTTGAGTTCGATACTATCGAGCGGCAGGCCGAGCTTCTGGACTTCTTCAGCCATCTTCTCCTGTTCGAGAGACAGGTAGGCTGCGAGCTGAGACATGGGGGCTCCAACCATAGCATCCTCGCGGAAGTGCTTGACCTGGTTGGCGTTCAACTGGATACCGAACTTATCGGTCATGGCATCCAGCATAGCCTGCATGTTGTTCTTGTTCTCCGTACCGCAGAAGACGCGTCCCTCTGGGGTCACCAGAATGTTCAGCACGTCCTGCTCGGGAATCTTCAGCTCTGACACAGAGTTAGGCGCGGTGACTGATACTGGTTCCGGTGTCAAGAATGTTGAAGTCAACATGAAGAAACACAGAAGCAGCGTCATCACGTCTGACATTGGCGTCATGTCAATCCAGATGTCTTTTTTCTGTATCTTAATTTTAGCCATTCTCTAAATGCTTTTAATGCGTTAAAAAAATGGATAAAAATTAAGCCTCGTTGTGGTTAGAATCGTAAGTAGCTGAGATGGTGAAGCCGATCTCGTCGAGAGCGTATGTCAGCTTGTCGATCTTGTTAGAGAAGAAGTTGTAAACAACGGTAGCAACCCAAGAGGTCAAGATACCAGATGCAGTGTTCACAAGAGCCTCAGAAATACCGGCAGACAGAGCCATAGAGTCAGCACCACCACCAGCAGACAGAGCCTGGAACGATCCGATCATACCGAGCACAGTACCGAACAGAGCGGTCAGGGTACCCAGAGATACGATGGTAGCAACCATAGGCATGTTCATCTGGAGGGTAGGCATCTCGAGCTGAGTAGCCTCCTCGTGAGCCTGCTGGATCTTGGCGATCTTGGCAGCCTTCTTCAGGGTGTCGTCGGTCTCAACAGTCTGATACATGTTGATAGAAGCCATCACAACGTTACCTACTGTGCCCTGCATCTTGTTGCAGAGATCCTTTGCCTTTGCGAAGTCCTGAGCCTTGATGGCAGCCTTCACGTCAGCGGTGAACTTGGCGAGGTTCATCTTACCAGAAGCGGTCTTGATAGCGAAGAAGCGCTCGATACCGAGGCAGATCACAGTGAAGAGAAGGGTGAGGATAAGACCTACCACGAAACCTCCCTTATACACAGTACCGAGAAGGTTTGCAGGGTGACCAGAACGGTCGCCGCCAACGAAGTTGTCGGGGTTACCCATTACGAAGTACCATACACCATAACCTGCAAGAGCGCAAATCACGAGGATAATCCATGCAGCTTTAACACCTTGGAAGCCCGATTTTTTAGCTGGGGCTGCAGCCTTTGTTGTTGTTGCCATAATTGAATGATTTTAATTTTTTTAGTTATTAAAAATATAAAGTTTAAATATAGTCTCTATCAAATCACCTCGCAAAGGTAAAAAAATAAAGTGTGATTTTTGACGAATTAATAACTTTTAACTATGAAATTTTCGTTTTATTTTAATTTCGCCACAATCTCCTTGATTCGTTTCATTGCTTCGATGATATTTTCGTCGCTCGTTGCATAGCTCATCCGGAAGCATTCCGGGTCGCCGAAGGCGTCGCCTCCGACGGTGGCCACATGCCCCTTTTCGAGCAAATACATCGCGAAATCCGTCGAGTTGTTGATGGTCGTCTCGCCGTCGCTCTTGCCATAGAAACTGGAGCACTTGGGAAAGAGGTAGAAAGCACCCTCGGGCACATTCACCTCCAGACCGGGAATGTCCTTGGCCAGCTTCACGATGAGGTCTCTGCGACGCTCAAAAGCCTTCCGCATGTCCTCCACGCACTGCTGATCGCTAGTATAGGCAAACTCCGCAGCCTTCTGGCTCACTGAGCATGGGCCGCTGGTGTACTGTCCCTGCAGCTTGTTGCAGCCTTTGACGATCCATTCTGGGGCTGCGATGTATCCGATGCGCCAGCCTGTCATGGCATATGCCTTCGACACACCATTGACGATGATGGCGCGCTCCTTCATACCGGGGAACTGGGCGATCGACTCGTGCTTGCCAATATAATTAATATGCTCGTAGATCTCGTCTGCCAGCACAAATAGGTCTTCATGCTTGAGGATGACATCAGCCAATGCCTTCAGTTCGTCTTTGCTGTACACGCTGCCCGTCGGGTTGCTGGGTGAACAAAGGATGAGCATACGGGTCTTAGGCGTGATGGCGGCCTCCAGCTGTTCGGCGGTCATCTTGAAATTCTGTTCGAAGCCGGCCTCCACGAACACAGGCTTACCGCCTGCCAGGAGCACCATCTGCGGATAGCTGACCCAATAGGGGGCAGGGATGATCACCTCCTCACCGTCGTCTACAAGTGCCATCACTGCATTGCACACGCTCTGCTTGGCGCCGTTCGACACGAGAATCTCATCGGGTGAGTAGTGCAGGTGGTTCTCACGTTCCAGTTTTCGGGCGATAGCCTGACGCAGGAAGGGGTAGCCTGGTACGGGCGAATACTTCGAGTAGTTCTCGTCGATGGCGATCTTGGCCTCCTGCTTGATATGGTCGGGGGTGTTGAAGTCAGGTTCGCCGACGCTCATGTTGATGACATCGATGCCCTGAGCCTTCATCTCAGAACTCTTCTGCGACATAGCCAGCGTGGCTGATGGTGCCAGACGCTGTAATCGATTGGATAGTTTTGCCATTGGTTTCTAAATTTGGATGCAAAAGTACCAATTTTTGGGGAGTTATAGGAGTTAAAGGAGTTAAAAGGAGTTAAAGGCTATGCTTTTTTCACTTTTCACTCTTTTCTTTTCACTTTTCACTTCAAATGCAGGGTATGTCCCATGCGGTTCTTTTTCGTTTCGAGATAGCGCAGGTTGTAGGGGTTGGGTGTCACCTCGATGGGCACATTCTCGACGATCTCCAGCCCGTAAGCCTCGAGACCGACGCGCTTCACGGGGTTGTTTGTCAGCAACCGCATCTTATGCACGCCCAAGTGTCGCAGCATCTGGGCACCACAGCCGTAGTCGCGTTCATCAGGCTTGAAACCCAAGTGAACGTTGGCATCTACGGTGTCTAGACCTTCTTCCTGCAACTTGTAGGCCGCAATCTTGTTCATCAGTCCGATGCCTCGGCCCTCTTGTTGCATATAGATCACCACGCCCTTGCCTTCTTTTTCGATGGCTTGCATCGCCTTGTGCAACTGTTCGCCACAGTCGCAGCGCTTTGAACCGAGAATGTCGCCTGTCATGCAGGAGGAGTGCACACGCACCAGCACAGGCTCGTCTTCGCGCCACTCGCCCTTGATGAGTGCCATGTGCTCCAGACCGTTGCTCTTCTGGCGGAAGGGCACGAGTCGGAAGTGACCGTAGTCCGTCGGCATATCTACCTCTTCGCCGACTTCTATCAGCGACTCTTTCCTAAGGCGGTAGGCTATCATATCCTTGATGCTGATGATTTTCATGTTCCACTCCTTGGCAAAGGCCATGAGTTCAGGTAGACGGGCCATGGAGCCGTCTTCGTTCATGATCTCCATCAGCGCACCGGCAGGGTAGAGGCCTGCCATGTGGCAGAGGTCAATAGCGGCTTCGGTATGTCCGCTGCGGCGCAATACGCCGTTGTCCTGAGCATAGAGCGGGCAGATGTGACCCGGGCGTCCGAAGGTCTCTGGTTTTGAAGTGGGGTCGGCAAGTGCCTTGATGGTCTCCGCACGGTCGTGGGCAGAGACGCCGGTAGTGCAGCCTTCGAGTTTGTCGACGGTAACGGTGAAGGGCGTACCCAGAACCGAGGTATTGTCTTGCACCTGATGGGGTAGGTCGAGTTCCTTGCAGCGGTCGAGTGTGATGGGGGCGCAGAGCACACCGCGGGCATTCTTTAGCATGAAGTTCACCTTCTCTGCCGTCACCTTCTCTGCGGCGATGATCAGGTCGCCTTCATTTTCACGGTCTTCATCGTCGACCACAATCACGAACTCACCCTTCTTGAAGTCCTCAACGGCTTCCTCTATCGTGTTTAGTTTCATTTCTTCTGTCATATCCTACACCTTATTAATATATATATAGTAGTTATTTCCCGCCGAGTTCTGTAGCTCGCGGAATGATTTTCTCACTTGTTAGGCGGATGGTGCGCAGATCCTTATAGAGTCGTAACCTGAAGCGCAGCATCCTGAAATAGAAGAAAGCACCGACGGGCAGCAGCAATCCTGTCACCACGTTCATCCATTTCTTGCGGAACGGACGGGTATGGGCGTGTGTGGCTATGATCGGATAATGGTTCAGTTCCGTCAGTATCAGCTTATCCTTCGTATAACTCAGGTTTTCGATGGTCTCCTCCAGCCGCTCGTTGATCTCCTCTATCTCCTGATCGTCGCCAGCATGGAAGAAGACTTTGATCGGATTGGGCCAGTGCAACAGCTTATGATGCTCGTGGTAGCGTAGGATGTCGCCGTTGATGGCTGCCAACCTTTCGGCA
>Ga0265300_10002423_pt1 | contig 16132 bp, 24 predicted proteins | sample AusTroGonzalo_MG_FD_193482 | JGI IMG/M metagenome (GOLD analysis project Ga0265300, IMG submission 193482) | Bovine rumen microbial communities from tropical cattle in Woodstock, Queensland, Australia - Gonzalo_03 | ecosystem: Host-associated > Mammals > Digestive system > Stomach > Rumen ...
TGCACCTGTCACAAACTACGATAAGTTCAAAGTTCTTAAAGGTCTGTGCCTTGATACTTTCAAGAAGTGGTATAATATGTCCTTCCGCATTAAAAGCGGGTATTATCACCGAAAATCTCATTTCTTCTTCCTCTTTTCTAAAAAATCTTCCAGATACTTAGGGTTTTTGCCGACACATTCGATACACTCCGTACAAGCCGTAATCTTGTCACCATCTTCATGTTCAAACGTAACCGCAGCGGGTAATCCATCTTCCCTTGCTATCGTTGTGTCTACTACTTTCTCGCACATATCACATTTAATCAGCATTTTCGTCCACCTCCTGTCTAATCGTAACCTCGCAGATTTCGTCAACCATTACATTTGTGAACTCCTTACCCACAATCAGTTCTAACTTTGGGACATTTCCGCCCCTGTGGGTTAATGTATATTCTGAAACAACATTGCTTATATCCTGACCGTTTAAAAATACTTTAGACGTTGTAATTCCTGTCTGTATAATTTCTATCTTGCATTTGCTTTTCATTATTTCCCCTTCCCGGCGGATAGCCTTTTATTGACTACCCGCCTTTTGTAGCAGCAACGTCCTTTAGTGTGATATAATATTAGATTCTGTTTGCGTTATTGGAACGATTGCCTTTTATATTTCCACGCTTTTAGGCGTTGGATTCTGTGTTTTTATAATCAAATACCTTTTCATCAATTAACCGCTGCACAATCCGTTTTATCATTATCGGAGGTACGGACATTCCACAAACATAGCTTATTCTGTCGAAAGTAAGTTCTCCGAAATCGTAATCTTCCGGGAAGGTCTGAGCATGAATTATATCAGAATTGCTAATTGCTTTAAGTGTATCTCCACAAGTATAATCAAGATTTGCCGGGATCGTTTGCAGAACATTTTCGTTCCATGCGATTTTATGACCGAAACATCTTTCTTTTTCCCCTAACCGGATTAAAACATCTATGATTCTTTTGTCCTTTGGAGTTGCAAGTTTGATATATTTGTATGCTTGTGTTTCTGGAGATAAAGGTTTGCCCTCACCGCATCTGATTTCACCAAAAGTTATAGGTTTATAGTTAAAATACATATCAATATTAGATGGGTCTATATTTAAGTTATTCCTTATGGCAATAAAGAAAACCCTGTGTCTGGTCTGAGGGACACCCATTTTCTCACCCTTTAACAACCAATGATTAAGTCTATATCCGGCATCTATAAAACCCTTGTATATCTTTTGCACATAACTCCATGCCTCACCTAACAATAACCCTTCTACGTTTTCCATAATCACAACTTTAGGTTTAAGTTTTTTTATGGTATCTATAAACACAAAGGATAGATCATCAAGCGTTTGTTCCTTCTGTCCTTCCCTAAACTTCTTCTTTTTCCCCCAACTATCTTCCCGGTCACCGGCCATAGAAAATGTTGTACAAGGTGGGCTGCCGTCCAAAATATCTAAATTAAACAGTTCCTCCGGGATTTCATTATCCGGCATTTTGTTAAAATCCCTAATATCCATCAGGTAATTGTATTTAGGATGATGGTTTTTGATATAAATGTCATTCATGGTCTTATCGATTTCACAACATCCAAGAACATCACAGCCGGCTAATTTATACCCCATTGTGCTGCCACCACCACACGCAAAACAGGAAAATACCTTTATACCGTTCTTTTCGTGGGGATAATCAGCAAATCTCCATTTCCAATCGGTACTTTCCTTTGGTTTAAACAAGTCCCCATTATCCATCAAATCAAAGATCGTCATTTGTTCCATAAATTGTCCCTTCTTAATTCCTTTATCTTTATTCGTAATATATTCTTCACACATATTTACTATGTGTCTGCATAAGTCAGGGGGATAAACACTTTTTAATGCCGGGTCTTTGATTCTTTGAATCCCGCTTTTTGAACCTCTCGGAGCCTTTTCGTGACAAGAATTTCCATTTTTGCAAGGAGGTTTTAATTTTAAGTCTATGTTTGAGAAAAAATCTGTAGCTTTTCGATATGAAAATCCGTATTGACAGTATGTAGTTGTATTCCTTATATACCCTTGCATAAAGTCCATCTTCCGGAGCCCCCCCACCGGATTTTCCCAGATAACGATTTTGGGGTTCATAATTTTCAGAAGTTCCTTAACGTGTCGGTTCATCATGTCGGCCTTTTTGGCCTTTTCAGAAATAGGGTCTAAGTTTCCCGTGATCGGATTTTTACGTCTATGATGACTAATCGCAGCTACTGAATATGTTGTACAATCAGTTCCGCAAAATACTACGTCAGGAGTTCTAAATTCGTTAGGTAAGTCCTCCAACGTTAACTTACTTATGTCTTTATGTAAATTACTATCAAAACGCAAATCCCAATCTACAGTAAAACAATGATGACCTTTTTCCCTAAACGCATTGCTCATACATTCAAAACCGGAGAATAATTCTAAAACATACAATATTATCCCCCCTTACTCAGCATCAAACCCGTCTGGCATAGGAATAAAAATGCCTGTTTCTTCTGCCATAGTCTGTTGTATGTCTTTCCAACTAACCCACTTGTCAACAAGGCACTCGGCTCGTTTATTAAAAAGATTGATAAACTCGTTAAGTTCCTTTTCTTCAAACCCGTAAGCATCATGTATGCAGTAAATACTTATCAGCAGCATAGCCTTAATAGTATTGGCTTTATCTGTCTGCTCAAATTTTCTCAAATCTGTATCTTTAACCGCCAAAGGCATATTCCTTGCCCCACGCATTATTAGGTCTTTTTCAGCTTCATCTATGCCGACAGCCTTGATTTTATCCAAAATCCAATTAGCACCCTGATAACGCGCTAATTCTTCTTTACTTAGTTTGCTCATGTAGTAGCTACCCCCTCGTAGATGTTGCCGACAAGGATGTATTTCTTGTAATGACACGGCAAACCATAACGGTTTTTAGTTTCAACACGTTCTTCCTTAAAGATGTAACCCATATCTTTCAATTCCCAAATTCTCGCTGCCAATCTTGTAATCCCCAAATCTTTAAATGCCTGCCATGATGTAATAAAACCAAAATCATGTAAGTATTTAAGAACTAAAACTTTCTGTGTCGCTTTTCCCATGCTTACTCCTTCCTGTCACCTGTAAGACCTAATTCTTTGAAAAGTTTTTGCCTATTTTCCCTTGCCTCTTTAGTTCTCACACATACTTCCGGCAAGTGCATTTCAACTGTGATCTTTTCAAGTCTGTCCTTTATACGTTCATTAAACGGTAACTGTTTTATATCCAGATTAGATGTGATTATTGTCATGCGTCCGTTTGTCATTCTGTAATCAAGGAGCTTAAACAATTCATCTTCTAACCATTCCTTACCTGTATTCTTCTGTCCAAGATCATCTATTACCAAGAACTTACATTCATAAATCAGTTTCATAGGATTACGCTTGTATTCGTCATAAGCGTTTTTATCGCCGGATTGTGAAATGTCTATCAGTTCTGACGCTCTTACAAACCTCGTCCTGATTGCCTTTGAGTACATCAGCTCGTTACAGATACAGGACGCAAGAAATGTCTTTCCAGAACCTTTAGTTTTTCCGCAGATATACAAACCGATATTTTTCTTTTCCCAAGCATCAAACTGATTTATAAATGCTTCAACGCCTCGCTGTGTCGGTGTTGTATCAATCATAGTGCCATCATCACGAACATAAGCGTTCCAATCAAAGTCCTTCATACGCTTATCGTAGAAACTTGAAGGAATATCTGAGTTCTTACGGACTTCCTTAACATCCTCGGCAAAACCACCATCACAAAACGGGCATTTCTTACTGACCCATACATCAAAGTCCTTATTGCCATAGATGTGATTTAACCCGTTTTCCTGTGCATATACTGACGCTTTCTGCGTAAACATATATATGCCTGTTCCATGACAATACTCACATTTATTTTGAATCGAAGATGTGGTCTGTCCAATGGCTGCCGTATTCGGCGTTTTGTCGCTCATTTATTTCTCGATCCTCCTTACTTATTCGTTTTGAACCATAATCAGATTGATGTTTTTCCCATGTAACAACCGCCATCTTCCAATTTTTCATTTTGTTTTTGCCTATCATCCACCCTTTAGATTCGTAAAATGCTACAAACTGTTCAGCGTCTATGTCATTATTACGTTCCCGACAATAGGCTTCTACTTCTTCTTCTGTAGGGGGATTAAAGTTTGTATTTTTCTCTTTTTTAGGTTTTGGTATACCATCTGGTATACCACCCGGTATACCAACGGGTACTAAGTCTAAAGACTTAGTAATTAAATTATTAGGAGTATTATTATCTTTAAGTACATAAGGTTTATTATCTACTACTTCTAACATAGAATATTCTGTAGTATGTTTAGTAGGATGGTATCTATCACCCCTAAGATAGTTATTCATTCTCCAATGGGTAATAACTATTACTCCTGTTTCAAACTCTATTAAAAAACATTTTGTCAGTAGTAACTTCATATCATCCAATGATGCCCCGCATTGTCGCATTATGGCTCTGGGATTATCAACAAACCCATCATCATCTGCTACCATGCTCAAAGTGAAATACAAGCACCTTGCTGACATAGGCATATCTAAAAACCAATCAGTTAAGACAACTTCTTTTGAAAACATCCTTTTAGTTGCCATTTTCAACCACCTTCTTTTCCTTGCAGTAAATCTATAATCAGTTTTGCCGATTCATCAGGCTTGCAGAAAAGGAACTTACAGCCGTATCGTTCTTCCATTGTGTGACATATCTTTGCAAGCTGAGTACCGGGCATAGCTTTCGGATAAACAGGCTTGCCATTTTTCTTGATATACAAACGGGGATTTTTCCAAGCGTTAAGATCATCTATACATCTGACCGTTGCGTTCCAGATAGTCTTACGATAATCAACATACCTGCCCTCGTTTTCGACAAGAATGTAAAGTTTTATGCCCGCTTCTTTACTGCGTAAAAGTTCATCACGAAACCTAACATGGTCTGTTTGAACGTCCTGAATCAACTCGCCAATGTCTTTTTTGGTGTCTATGCAAACGCTTTGATTAGTAGGTAACGTATAATCACCCGCATACAACCGACACCTACGAATTTCTATGCCGTGTTTCTCAAACCATTCATGCTTTAAGTCATGTTTTCCGGCTTGTTGCCGGGTGTCCTCTAAAAGTATCATGTCTTGCCGTCCTCATATATGCCCTTATAACGCACCACAATAGGGCAAATTTCAATTTTCTGATTGAAGTGGTATATTTTATCGTCCGAATAGATATAACGTCTTAAAACGTCATATTATGCGTTTGGATTTTCAGATTGATATTCAGCACCTTCCAGACCTGATAAATCAACATTCGTAACTGAATACTCTCCTGTTTCGACATTCTTGCCGTCCTTATAGCCATCAAGGAAACTTACTGTAACTGCAAATACCTTAACGGTGTACTGCTTTAACCCGCTTTTAAGCGTGTAAGCGTCAGATTCAAGGCTACCGCTTACGGCTACTAATCTGCCCTTTGTAAGATACTTCTCGATATATTCAGCCTGTTTATTAGCGGTCTTGATCCGTATAAAGTTAGCGTTAACCTCGCCCTGTTTCTTGTAAATCTTTGGAATAGCAAGCGTAAATTCAGCAAATACATATTTCTTCCCGCCTGTTTCAACTCTATTAACGTTAGGTTCTGCAACCGCATATCCGATTAAATTACATGAGTTGATAAGTATTCCCCCTCTCTGCTATGTAGACATTGCTATCTGTCACTTTCTGGATTTCAGCCTTAAACATATCTCCGTCAGCGTTATCTCCTGATAAATGACCGATTATAATGTTTTTAAGCGACTTATCCCGGTCTGTGGTTTTTATAAACTCTATTCCTGTATTCAAACTCATGTGACCATTTAGGCAATGTCTACGTTTCGATTCATTAGATTCTTTTGCAAGTAATTCATCCGAATAATCTATGCCTAACAGTAGCGTGTTTATCGTGCTGAATTTCCACTTAACGAACTCACAATCTGTGATGTAAAGCATCCTTAAAGGCTCGTTGTCATGCAAAATCAGATAACCAAATATCGGACATTCGCTACCGTCAGCGTTGCTATGAACGTAGGTATTATCCCCATTTGTAAGTGAGAAATATCTGACCATGAACCCGCCAAAATAACTGTCTTTGGGTTTAGCTATATACGGAGCTACGATCTTTACGCCCATCTTTTCCAAGTCCCTTGCTGCTTTGGCATGATCCAAATGACAATGGCTCAACAATGCCCCTTTTACTTTAGAGATCTGAAAATCAATCCCAATTTTTATATCCTTGACGTTTATTCCGGCATCCAACAAAAGGATGTTTCCTTCTTTGTCTGTCAGGGAGTAGCAGTTTCCACTACTCCCCGTCCCCAAACACTTTAATGTCATAAGCTATCCCTCACTCTACAGGCTTAACTTCTGCGTCTTCAAAAGGAAAATCAACGCTGTTAGCATCTGACGATATTTCCACATCCCTTATTTCAGCAGGTTCGGTAGCTATATCTGTATCAGCCTCAAATATCTGCTTCTGTTCGGGATTTTCAAAATCAATCTCGATACGTTTACAAAGTCTGCGGATTACTGATTTCTTCTGCATTTCGCCTGTAAAATCTTTCCAAGCCCCCGCATTAGCCATCTTTGACTTTTTCCTGACTGCTTCAAGCTCTTCCAGATTCATTGTTTCAACCTGAATATCCCCATCCTCAAACTCAACAACGGCAAAACAGCCGATTACGGGCTTGCTGTTAAATGCCTTTGGTTTGAATGTTACATAACGCTTGTTAGCTTCTATGCCTGTTTCAAAAACATCATCTTCCCTGACAAGTTCCGCATAGATGTTCTTAACCTTGTGAATTGCGTACTTCTTGATTATTTTCTGCGAGCCTATGTATGAGGTCTGGTACTGTAAATCATTCCCATAGCCGACAAGGTAGGCTTCTTTGTTGAAGAAGTCCAAACCCAACATAGCCCCTCTCATAAGTCCTGCCATGATCTTTGCCTGTCCGAACTTTGCCAATTCAGGCTTTTCATTCAACAGGGATAATGCGTTCTGTACGAACCTTGCCTTGTTAAAATCCTTCGGTAATGCGTCCTGAATGGAATCCAACTTATCGGTAATAACCAAACTAAAATTCTTTTTTTCTTCCTTCTTTACTACCGCTTCTGCCATGTCTTAGTCCTCCTTTACAAATAAACTCTTACCATCCGTTACCCGGAGTAATATCAACTGTGTATCAGCTTCAAGTTGTGCTTGATTTTCAGTATCAAGTGCTTCGCTGTTGTCAAGCCAAATAGGATAATGCTCGTTGTAGAAGTTCTGTAAGCCGTTACAAATGTCAACTTTGGCTTTTATCTGTGCTGCATTGTTAAGGGCTGAACCAAATTCCTTATCCCCCACAAATGCCTTGCAACATTCCTTATATTCGCCATTTTTCTGATATTCAAAGAAGCTGAACTTAACTAATTTGAAGTGTGCATTTATTTCTTCCGTAAGCAATTCGTTCTTACGTTTCTGTACTAATGAAAGCAGATAAAGTATGCGTTCAGCATCAGCCTTGTTTTGCTCATATTTCGTTTGCTGTTCACGCAACGCCTCAATCTTTTCGTCAATCTCATTGTTAGTATCAGCTTTAGCCAACTGAATCTCGCAGTTTCTTAACTCGTCATGGAGTTTAAGTTCTTCGGCTTTTAACAACGTCATGTTTTTAAGTCCGACTTTTAGGTTATTTATAAGCAGGTTGTTATCTGCAATAGCCTGATTGATACGCTCAATTTCAGCATCATAGGTATGCGGTTCTTCCATAGCCCCGTCAAACGCATTTAAAGGCTTATTTAAGGCGGTTTCTATATCAGCCTTATCATTTATAGCCTTTTGTATCTTTTTGCTGATTTCAGCCAATTCTGAGCGTTTGATAGCCAACAGTGACATAAATTCTGTAACCTCTTTATGCCGGTCAGCGATTCTTCTCAACTTATCAGCCTCAAAATCATTTTTCATTTCCTCAATCTTGTCTGATTCATATAGCCTATGACATACAGGACATATAGCAGTAGTTTCATCAAAAACCTCTGCCTCAATCTCTGAAATCGCAGCCCGACCCTGTTTGATAGATGTTTCAAGCCTTTTAATCGCACCGCCATGAATGTCTACCTCGTTATTCAATCTGGAAATATCACGCTCAATCTGTGATAACTGTTCCTGTAAGCTCTTTCGTTCCGAATAAATCTTTTCCTCTAAGGCTTTTTTCTCGGCTTTCTCTTTCTGAACAATGCCGGATAATTCCATCTGTAAAGCCAAATCCCTATTACGGAGTTCATTAAGATCACGTTCTGTCTGTTCACAAGCTGCCTGTTCGGTCTTATTATTCGCAAGTTTTTCTTTAATCATGTTCTTTTGCAACTCTAACGCTGAAAAGTCTAAATCAACCTTTGCACTTTCAAGACCTTCAATCTTGCTGCGCAACAGTTCTCCGTCCTTGCCATAAACCTCACGGATTTTACGCAAGTTAGCGTTCTGCATAGATTGTGCTTCTGTAAATGTGTAGTTTTTCAATAATTCAGCAGCTTCAAAGCATCCGTCCATCTGTGATGCAACTTCATAATCTGTAATGTCACTGACCATCCCAAACAGGACTTTTCGCATTTCGTCTTTCTTCTGTGACAGGAATAAGTCAGGATGTGATAAAGTAAGGAATTTGTCTGTGATCCCGTACTCATCCAACTTCTGTTTAAAATCCCGAAGTCCGTACTCTACGCTATTAACAAGATATGTTGACGAAAAGCTAACCGCATCAGCCGTACCTTCAATTTTGCTTTTCTTAACAGTTCTTTTAAGCTGTCTTTCAAGAGTTATCTGTTTCCCGTCCAGATTGCAGATAACCTCAACTGACGGAGTACATTCTTCGCTATCTAATGGGAAAACAGGCGGGTTTGAAACCAATGTTTCTGAAACATCAGCCATTAACCAAAGCCAACCGCACATAACACTTGATTTCCCTGTTCCATTTGCCCCGCCAACAGTTACATTGTTATTGTTAAAAAGTAGGTTTTCATGCTTTAATCCCTTGAAATTGTGAAGCACAATTCTTTCAATTTTTAATTCCATATATCCTCCTAAGTGGCGTGGCAGAACTATCAACTTGAAATGTCTTATATTGTATTGTTCTTTAATGATTTGAGCTTTCTAATATTGCCCTAAATTACGCTATGTTGATTTCTCGACTTTCAAGCCGATAACTCTGCCACGCTTAAATCTATGTGTTATCCTATACTTTCTATTTTTTCTATGTGATACCTGCCGTAGCCACTTGATCTTCCAGAACCGATACCGATACCGAATCCGGCAAGAGTGATGATGTTAAGTATCTGTTCCATAGAGTAAGCAGTTTCAAGGAACTGTATTGTTACGTCAGCACTCCAACCAACGAATCTGTTAAGTGATACCAAAACAGGTGCGCCCTTTTTAGGGGACATAAGTTTTTCATCTACAAAGTGTTGTGCAAACTTGACAGGTACTAAGCCTCCCTGACCGTTTACATTAACTGTGGCGTTGAATTTGGTTGAATACTTATCAACGTCATTCCTGACTACTGAATCCGCAAAAGATTTCTTCAAGCCGAATGTAGTTATGCAAGGAGCGTTTTCCTTTAGTGCCTTTTCAAAACCTTCTTCCGAATAATCTGTAGGCTTACCATCACGCCAATGTATAGCGGTTATGATTGTTTCCCACGGATTAGGCTTATCAAGGCTCTTTGCCTTGTCCTTCCTTGCATCTGTAAGCTGCTTTGCAGTTACATCATTCATCTTGTTAAGGACTAAATCTGAATCCCCAACGATTGTTACTACCATTGTTCTTACGCTGTTCTGAGGTGCTTTTACCTCGATTGTCTTTGTTCCCATTTCTTTTTCTCCTTTGAATTGTGATGTGAGTTGTCTTGTTCTTTCTTTTGGTCTGGTGTCATTCGGTGTTCTATTTTGACCTTGCTCAATCTAATGAGCGTAGCAACCTATTCAGCAAAGATATGATTTGTCCTGTATTAACTTATAATGTGCTACGTTAGCTTGACTTTTCCTATCATTTTCTTATCATTCCTGTTGAACAGGTAACAACGCCCATTAAATATGCTATGTTATAATTTCATTTGCTATTCTGTTTTTTAGTTTATTTAGCTATAAAAGAGTGTTTTCAGTTTAACTTGTGTGTTTTGTTGTAAGTTATGTGGTTTCACCCACTTATAGAAACGAAAGACTTGTTTTGTAATATGGTATAGTGTCCTTCGGTTTAGTGTTATGATTTATAAGGCATTATCATTTAATCAAATCTAATTTATTCAAGCCTTCCGGCTCTATAAGTAAGTGAAACCCTATTATTTATAAAACCTCGTCTATTGCTTCAAAAACTTTTTCAAGTTCTGAAAGTGTTTTGTATCTCGTTTTCAAGGCTGACAATTCATTCTTTGCCCTTTGCAGAAGTGCTTTGTATTCATCAGGTTGTTCAAGAAACATTCTGATAGGCTGATAATTATTTGTTTCCGTAGTAATCTGGAATACTCTTATTTGCGGTTCTTCTTTTTTCTCCGGCTTAACAACTAAAAACTGAATAATCTGTCTTGCCTGTGATAATCTAAACTTCTCAGCCGCCTTGCTATCGTCCCATTCAAAACATTTATGAAGTTCTGAATCTACATTGTTTCTTGCTTGTTCCAATACTTCTTCCGGCGTTACTCTACGCTCTCCGATTTCTTCATAAACCTTTTGAGCATTAGCCTTGAAAATTCCGTCAAACTTCCATATAACTTCCAAGTCTGTTACCTCCTTCCTTTGAATCTGTCTACGATCCTGATAACTGCCGTAGACTTATTGATAATCTTAAAAAATGATGTTGGTCTGCCTGTATCATCTATGCAATCACATAAAAACTGCCAATCATCAGCTTTTAAATTCTGATTACGCAAAATGGTTTTTTCGGTTCTTGTTAGCTTTCGTCCCTGTTTCAAAGCAGCTTTCCTCCCAACCTACTAATTTAAGCCAAAGCAGACATACCCCAATCAACGCTAACCCGCCACAACTTAACCATGCTTGATTTTCCCACCCCTGTGTAATAGGAACTTCCGAAAATGTCATAATAAAGCCTACGCACGACATTAAAAGTGCCATGATCTTCTGAATTACAGTTATTGCTTTCATACTTAACCCCCTTATTCATAGCAAAAGATTTCGTCTTTCTGCCCCGGTACAGGACAACTTTCATATATTCCAGAACCATTCTTGCGCTGACCCTGATACACAACGTTTTCGGGAACTACACTTCCGAAAATCAGCAGATACTTTGCTAAATACCTTGTTCGTTTAGATGCTTTTTTAGTCTTGAAACCTTTTCGTGTAACTGTGGCATATTGCTGAAACCCGCCATCTTTAGCCATAATGACTTCTTCAATAGTGTTTCCGTTCCATTTTGGAGAATTTAGACGATTAAGAATTACTGATCCCGTGTAAAGAAGTATCTTATCCCCGTTATCTCCGTTTTCAATCTGCATAGCCCCTGATAGGTACTGCAAATCTGTCTTAAAGTCCTCGCTCTTTGTGTCAATTCCCATTGCTAATGCGTAATTGTCAAGTTTAGGACTTTCACCTGCCATAATCAGAATTAATACCCCTGTGGCTATGTTGATTGTTATTGCTTGTAAAAGTGCTTTGAGATTCATTTCTTACTCCTTACAATCTTTCTGCATCTGTGCAAGTTCATTCGCAAAAAAAATACGTCCGATTTCGTCATATTTCAGGTGCATCCCGTCAGCAAATGCTACAATAGTATCATATGACGGTTTCTGATCTCCCTTAACGATTGCGGACGCAGTTCCTTTATAAACTCCTGTTACTTCTTCAAGCTGTGTAAAGCTGTCAATATCAGCTTCAATCATAGCTTTTTTAAATTCTTTCGCATCAACAGTTCTCATGTTTTTACCTCCTTCCTGTTTGTCTGCATTTCTCTTGCATGAATGTATAGTAACACAAGTGCAGAAAAAATGCAAGCACTTTTTTAAAAATTTCTTGCATGGGTGTAAAGTTTTTGTTGACGCATACCGATACATAAGGTAAAATCACCATAAAAAAGGAGATGAAAAGCGTGAAAATCAATACAGAAGCAATAAAACAATACAGAATCCATAGCGGATTAACACAAAATGATGTAGCAATAAGGTTAGGCGTTTCCGAGGCAACAATCTCACGATACGAAAGTGGGGCTATTGAAAAGGTTTCACCTAAAGTAATGTTAGGATATGCAAAACTTTTCCATGTTCCAATCAATACGTTTTACGAAAATGCACAAACCGAATGGGTAACAGCTTTAGAAGAAGCCGGATTGCAAGACCCAAGAGTTGCGGGTTTCATTGAATATTTGGAAGAACAAGCCCAGAAAGAGGCAAAAGAAGCATTTGACTTGTCAAAATTTGAGATTGATCTTGTTTCGGCATACCGCAAGAGTGATGATAAAACAAAACATTTAGTAACTTATGCACTCGGAATCGCAAATAATACGCAAGAACAGGAGGGTTAATTATGGCAAAACTATTAAAAGCATTAGGGATCATAACATTAATATTAGGAATAATCGGAAGTATAGTATTGGCAATCCATTTCGGAACGGCTGAAAAGATGGTAGCTACATATAATACCATAAGCTATAAAACCAAATTTGAGATTGTTACGTTTTTAGGAATCCTATTAGGTGGACTTCTTTCAACCGCAGTTTTATCATGTCTGCTATTAGGCGAAAGCAAAATACTTGAATGTCTACAGAATAAATGAGAAAAAAGGACTTACCCATCAAGGTAAGCCCTATTTTTTTAGTGATAACTTGTAAATCTACCCATACCGTCCCGGTAATAGCGTCTGCCAGAATATCCGTTAGCATAAGGGGTCATGTGGTTAGGATCGCCCCAACCATCCCTTGAATAGCCGTCCGAGTAATCTTCCATAGCGATAACCGTAGTAACAGATTTAAGTATTCTTGTCAGACTTTCCAGATACTTTGCGTCCTCGGCTGACAATCTTTCGCTTTCCTTTTCCAACTTCCTGTTGGAATCCATTATCGAATCCATCACTTTGTCGCATAACTTGTGGAGTTCCTCTATGTTTTTCATAGTAAGCCCCCCTTCAAGTAGTAGCAGGTGTTACAGGATTCGCTACTGTGTAAGCGGGAATAGGATAAGGAGCTACCCTATTAACGATATACTGTGTCTGTGCTGTGTTATCAGCTATAAGAGCAGCGGTCTGTGTAGCCTGTGAAGCTGCAAGTGCCTGCATATTGACCTGATTCTGTAAAGCAAGGTTCTGAGCTTTAAGAGCGTCAATCTCCTGCTGACACATCTTATCAAGTATCTGCTGTGTCTGATTCTGGATAGCAAGTCTTGTAGCAGCACCCTCAGCCTGAACTATGTTCTGGGTAGCAGCTCCTAACATTTTGTTGTCACAGCAGCATTGTGAAAGCTGACTTGATACAGCGTTAAATCCCTGATTCATAGCGGTTTGTGCTGCAAAAGCCTGATTCATATTAGCCATCTGACGGGAATTAGCTGAACTTTCAGCCGTAGCAAAGCCATTAGCTATGCTTGCATTAACGCCCGCAAAACCACCGCAAAGTGAGTTCTGAACATCACCGAAACCGCTTGTAACGCCACTCTGTATGCCTGATACAGAACTGTTAAGCATCTGATCTCTGAAACCGTCATTAATGTTCTGCGAGTTATTCAGCCACGGGAAAGCATCATTAGCGAAACCGTTTCCGCCAAAACCGCCATTGCCGAAGCCACCACACATCATAAACAGGATGAAAAGCAGAAACATTCCGCTATCACCACCAAGTCCGCCGAAAAGCCCGTTATTTCCATAAGCCGGAGCCATAGGCAGGGTTGTTACTACACCACCATTTTCAAGTGCCATAAAATTGTCCTCCTATAAATATTGTAGGTCAAGAACCATCCTCAAACGGATAGCCCGTATGTTAAGTGTGCGCACACATTAACCGCTAATCATGTTTTGCATCTGCATAAAATTGTTGTAAGCATCCTGTGAAATCTGTTTGCTGTTTAAAAGATGTTGAGCAACAGCATTTGTATTGTTTATGTCTATATTCTGCGGGATATTCCATTTACTTGCCATAGCCCCCATAGGGTCTTTTTTGAATTTCTGAAACTCTTTCATCATCCCAAACATTTTCATCATGCCATTCATAAATCAATCCTCCACAAGAAAATAATACAAGGGGACATAATCACCCGAATTAAAAGTATCGTAAAAATCACCATCAATCACCGCTACCGCATGAGTGCCTGTAGCAAGGATATAAACACCCTTTTTATGTTCGTTAGTAAAATCCTTCACCGAATAACACATAGGGCATTTATCGGGCAAATTATGACGTTCTATGCCTATATTCTCTAAATACTTTCCCCATACCGAATTAGCGTTCATAATATCCTTGTCGAAAAAGCTCTGTTTAGCAAGGGCATAATGAATTTCATCCCATGACTTGCCAAGTGCCAGACTTAACGCTCGGATAACGCAATCATCAACTATTCTGTTTTTCGGATTAGGGTTAGCATAGATATACGCCACATAGTCCACTCCTTCCTGAATGTTATGGCTACATTATGGCATAAAAAAAGAACCCCACCATATTAAAAATCGGTGAGGTTTTTAGGAGAAAATGCTATAAGAAACGTAAAATGTGGAAAATCATTGTACTTTTTGTGCTTTTAAATCCCACCAAAGCACATCATTGTCGGTAATCGCAGCAGTACAAAATGGAAGTTTGGAAATCATGGTAACGCCGTCACCATATTTAAGGCGTGGAACTGACGGGGAATTATCATCAGTACGATAATCGGTCACTACATAAAGTTTATCCTTGATTGAAACTCTGTCCGGCAATTCTAACCACTCTTTAGCCGTATGGCTTTCAGGGATAAGCGGTGTATTTTCCAGAATCTTCATCACAAAATCAATCAGATATGATAAAGATGGATGTAGATTATCCGTGATCCTGTCAACTTTAGGCTTTTCTGTCATTTTCTGTTCTGAAACAGCCGTGATCTTCGCCCTAATACTTTTCATAGTAGCAGAAACCGTACTGTCGCAAATATTTAACTGCATGGCAAGTTGATAATTAGTCATGCCTTTAGCCTTTAAATCGAAACAGGAACGTTCTAAATCCGTAAAATTACACTCCCGCCTAAAACTATCAAGTTCCTTCTTTGTATATGTGCTTATTTTCATACTGCCCCTTCCCCATTAAAACAACTTTTCCCATTGTTTCTTTAAATCATCCGCACTCTTTTTGTCCATTTCGTAGCCTAATGGAATGTCCTTCATTATTTCCGTAAAATTTATGCCTTGCATATCAAGTGGCAACCGATAGCCATTGTAGCCATCCTCAATAGCTTCACGGAAAATAGGAATATCAGTAACTAAACAAGGCGTTCCTGCTTGTAAGGATTCATGTACGGAATAGCAATAACCCTCATGGTCAGATAGCTGTACCGTGTAATCAGCGTTCGCCATATAATCCATAACCACTTCATTAGGCTGTGAACCCATATTTATAAATTCTGGAAAACCCTCAATCGGCTTGAATGAATCTGTAAATACTAACCATAGAAATCTTATGCCGTTCTCACGGAGTAGTTTACATAGCTTTATCATTCTGTTATAGCCTTTTTCCGTAGTCAGCCGTGTAGCAGATACAAGTTTTAAAACTTTCTTGTACTTATAACCCGTCATAAACGGTTCTATGGCTTCACAATCAACCCCGTAAACGTTTCTCATACCCCTTGCGGTATCTTCTGATACTGCTATGTACTTTATATCCCTCTGAAACGTGTTAGAGTGCCTCATTTTGGCATAATTGCAATGAAGCAATACAAATACCTTGTCCGCATGGATATTGCCCTTTACGGCGTTATCCTGAAAGTTATGTAACAGTATGTCACAATCATAGGTTGATTCTTTATCGTAAACCACACAATCGGCAAATTGACTTAAATCGGCTTTTATGTCCTCGTTAAACGTAGCACACATAACTGTAATGGAATGATCGTTACGCATATTG
>Ga0265300_10002425_pt1 | contig 16128 bp, 8 predicted proteins | sample AusTroGonzalo_MG_FD_193482 | JGI IMG/M metagenome (GOLD analysis project Ga0265300, IMG submission 193482) | Bovine rumen microbial communities from tropical cattle in Woodstock, Queensland, Australia - Gonzalo_03 | ecosystem: Host-associated > Mammals > Digestive system > Stomach > Rumen ...
ACGGAGCGGTGAAGAGCACATTCTTGTAGTAGGCTGTCGGGGCGTTGATCACGATGCTGTCCTTGGCAAGCACCGGACCGGCGTTGATGGTCAGCACCAGGGTATCGGAAGTCCAGCAACCGTTGACATCCTGCACATCCATAACGACGCTGTCGGAAGCGGTATAGTAGTCAAGGGTATCGGAGTTACCAGCGTAGTTGTTGTTGCTGACAGTCCAGTAGTACTCGCCGCAAGCCTGTACGTTGAACTTCACAGGAGTGTTCTTGTTGATGGTCAGATGCAGCGTGGCGGTACTGTCACAACCGACGGCGTTCTTCAGAGCGGTGCCGGTGGCGGTGGTGTCGATAACAATGGTACCGGTGGTGTCAATATTCAAACCAGCCCAAATGTAGTTGTCGCAAGCCACCTGCGTGTGGACGCTGTCGGTGCTCTTGTTGATGACCAGGTTGAAGACCAGGATGCTGTCGCAGCCCGTCACCACAGAGGTCATCGTGTCGCGAATGATGGTGCTGGCGGTGTAGGTATAGTCTTTGTAGGTGAAGCTGTCGCACTTCACGGTGTCTTCCGTGGCGACAGTCGTCAGGTTAGCCTTCACGGTGTAGTTGATGACCGTGTCGAAGATGGTGTCGTTGACTCTCACCTTGTTGGCATACTGCTGATCGGCACCCACGGTGTTGATTACCACACCGTAGACGGTGTCGGGCAGCTGGCCCTCACAGAGGCTGATGGCATCCACGCGGGTCAGGTTGAGGATTACCACGCTGTCGCAACCGTTGGGCAGAGTGGCGTCGTACTGTACGCCGCTCACACTGGCCTTGTAGGTGGTGCCATGCCATGGGTAGTCGGCATTGGTCAGCACGTTCTGGTAGACGGTGCGCATGCCCTGAACGGTGTAGTGCAGGTAGAGGATGGTGTCGCAACCCCACTTGCTGGTACTCTTCACGACCTCGAAGGTGCTGTCGCTGCGGTAGGTCTTACCGTCGGGACCCTTATAGCTGTTGCAGACGGTGTAGTACTCGTGCTGCTGGACGGTGTCGTAAATCTTCAGCTGGAGGGTGACGATGCTGTCGCAGCCGTAGCGTACACTGGAGATGGTGTCGATATACTCGCCGGTCTCCGTGTAGGTCTTGCCGTTCTGGGCCCAGACATACTCCTTGCAGGCGGTATCCTTCACGGTCTCGCGGACGGTGGGAAGCACAGTGTAGCGATAGGTCACGTTGCTGTCGCAACCCATCACGGTGGTCCAGTCTTCGGTGTACTTGGTGTTACCATACGAGGGCACCTCGTTGAGGGCACCGTCGATGGTCAGCGTCACCTTCTGGCTGGCATCGTTCGGGTTGGAGTGGACATATTCATATTTATTAGTAGTAGCGTTGAGCACGAACTCGCTCTCGCAGAGGGTCAGCGTGTCGGTGGCATCGTTGGTGGCGTGGTACACCATCAGGTCGACCTTGTAGATGGAGTCGCAGCCATTGGCGGCAGCGCCATCAACGGTGTTCAGCAAGAGGGTGTTCACCTCGTCGACAACGAGGGTGCCAAAGCTGGCATACTGAGCAGGTTCATTGGAGCAGATAGTGTCCTTGGTGGTCTTCACAGCATGGTTCTTGGCGGTGAAGCGGATACGCAGGATGAGATCCGAAGTGCCGTTGTCATAGCCAAGGTCTCTGGTGTTGAAGGCCACGTTACCACTCTCGGTGAGGGTAGCCACAGGATAGTAACCCATGGTCTTGTAAGGCTCGGCAAGCATGAGGCTGTCGTTCACACCACGTACATACTCGTCCATGAAGGCCACGGTGTCCTTCATGTTCACGGTGTCTCTGTAGTATACCAACTGAAGCTCATAAGGCACGCAGGCGGTCTTTAAGATGGTGCGGTTCTCCGAGGTGTTGACGGTGAGGTGAGCGCGGTACCATTGGTCGTGTCCGGCAGCGGCATTGGGGATGCGCTCCTGGATATCCTGACTGTAGCGGTACTCCTTCTCCACTTCGTTGCCTTCGCAGTCAACGGTGGTGAGGTAGAAGACGTCGCGCTCGGTGACGTTGACCCAAGGCAGGGTGTCGGTCACGTAGTTCATCGTCAGGTGCAGCACGGCGGTGGTGTCGCAGCCGTTGGCGGCCTGGCCAGCCCAAGTCTTGCGGATGTCGCCGCCAAGAGCATAGGTCTCGCCGGTAGCCCACCAGGTGAAGCTACGGCTGTCGCACTCCATGTGGGCGGTGTCGCCCTCGGCGCTGTGACGCAGCGTCAGGTTGAGGGTCACCACACTGTCGCAGGCAAACTGGTTGCTCAGCGTGTACTGGGCACCCACGGTATCCTTCGTGTAGGTCTTACCGTCGATCCATTCCAGTTCGTCGCAGACGTTCTGCACGTCGGTGCCGGCATTCTGGTAGTTGACGGTGAGGTTCAGCGTCACGGTGCTGTCGCAACCCTTGACGGTCTTCAGGATGGTGCTGTAGGCATCGGTGGTGGTGTAGGTGCCAACGGTGTCGCCGGCAATCACCCAGGTGTAGCTGTCGCAGACGGTCTTGTCAGAGCTGCTGGCAGCAGGATGGTTGACGGTGAGCATCAACACGCTGTCCACGGGGCAGTCCACAGGAGTGCTCACATAGTGGAGGGTGGTGTCGAGGTTGGCCGTGTAGGCGTTGCCACCCCATGTGTAGGCAGCACCCTCGCAGAGGTCACGACGGGTGTTGATGGTGGCCATATCCTGGAAGGAGAAGCTCACATGCACCAAGCTGTCGCAGCCGTGGGCAATCTTGAAGTTCTGGGTGTATTCGCCGTCTTCAATCAGCGTCTGGGCGCCCCAGGTGTAGGGGTTCTGAGTGAAGCAGACCTCCATGGTGTCGACCACGGTGTAGCTGGGGTTGACGGTGATGGGTTTGGTGGTGAACTCGTTCACACAGCCGGTAGCCGTCTCGGTCACAGTCACGCTGTAGGTAGCGGTGACGTTGGGGTTGACGGTGGTAGTGGCGGTGGTGGCGTTGTTGCTCCACAGGTAGGTGTAGCCGTCCACGGCGGTGGCGCTGAGGGTCAGCGCGCTGTCGCGGCAGACCTCGGCCAGGCTGGTCAGCTGCACTTCGGGCAGCTGGTTGACCACCACGGTGAAGGTGGCACTGGTCTGGCACTTGCTGTCATTGCTGGTGGTGGCGGTGACGGTGTAGGTCGTCGTGCTGTCGGGCGTCACGGTGATGGAGGTACCAGTCTGGTTGTTGCTCCAGCGGTAGGTGGCCTCCACGTTGTTGGCGTCGGCCAGGGTCAGCGTGGTGCTCTCGCCGCGGCAGATGACGCTGTCGGTAGCGCTAATGCTCAGGTCAGCCACGGTGGTGGTGCTCACGAAGATGCTGGTGGGCAGCGACGTGCAGCCATAGGCATTGTCGGTAGCCACCACGGTGAAGGTGTCGAGCACATGCGGGAAGACGGTGTGGTTCACGCCTTCGGTGTGGTCCTCCCATTCGAAGGTCGAGGCCATGTTGGCACGGCCCTCGAGAATCATCTGGGCGTTGTCGCAGTAGTCGGTCACCGGAGCGGTGACGTTGCTATTATTATAATAGATATAGGCCACAGGGGCTTCGTGCACGGTGAGGTGCAACCAGCCGATGGAGTCGGCATTGTGGATGGTCTTCATCGTGTCGACGTAGTCGCCCTGCACGGTGCGGTGCTGGCCGAAGAAGTCGAAGGTGTCGCGCTGGCAGATCTCCACGGTGTCCTTAATCAGGAAGTCGGGATGCAGCACGAGCTGCAGGGTCTTGGCGATACTGTCGCAGCCGCCGATGTTATCCTGGGTGTAGTTGACAAGCTTGGGATCGGTGGGCACGAGGTCGGTCTCTTCGCCGGCGCGGGCACGACGGGTGTAGTGGTTGGTGAAGGTCTTGCCGTTGCCCTGAGGAGCCTCCCAGGTGTACTCGCCAATGGTCTCCACGGGCACCTCGATGGCGGGAGCCAAGGCCGGGCATTCGCAGCTGGCCATGAGCTTGAAGCCGTAGTAGTCGAGGCCGTTGTCACCGTCGGTGGTAAGCACCAAGGTGTAGTAGCCGCTGTCGGCCCACTGGTAGCTCTCGGTCATCAGGTCAATGTCCTCGCTGCCGGTGTAGGTACCGATGAGGTTGGCAGCCGTGGCGGCGCCGCGGTAGATGCTGAGGAAGTCATAGCCCTGCTCCAGGTCCACGCTACCTTTGAGGCGCACCACCTTACCGGCCTCGGCGGAACGGATGACGTAGGTGCGGTTGAGGTTGCCGGCATAGTTGCCGTTGTGGCCCGTGGTGTCGGGCATGATATACTCGTTGCAGATTTCCAACGTGGCGTCGGCATCCAGCAGGTTGGTCTGCTCGGTCACCTTCAGGGTCACGTCGTCGACATAAATGCTGTAGTTGTAGTGGGTAAGAGCCACATAGCGGCTGCCGGTGTGGCCGGCATGCTTGGTGTGGGTGGCGTAGTCCTCCAGCGAAACGGTGTATTCCGTCATGCTGCTGGTGGTGTTGATGGTGGCCACAGTGTCGAAGGTGCTCTTATCGTTGGGGTCTGTCATGACGCCCACATAGACGGTATAGCCGCTGCCGCCCTGAGCCGAGAAGTCGAGGGTCAAGTTGCTGACATCGACGGTGCTGGCCAGTTCGGGCAGGATGGCATAGTTGCCAGTGTAAGCGCCACCAAAGCGAAGCTGGTGATTATACACATTGGGGTAGCTGCCGCTGCCGCGGAGGGTATCCCAGCAAGCGGGGATAGCGTTGTTATCATAGGTGTCGAAGTTCTCCACGATGGGCAGCTCTTCGGTGGTCCAGGGGGCGCAGCCGGTGCGGCCGTAGGCCACTTCGCTCCAGAACGACACCTTGTCGCCCCTCTTGGCGCGGACATAGAAGGCGTAGGTGGTGGAGTGATTCAGGCCTTCGACAACATAGGTCGTGCTGGTGACCTCGGTCGGGGTGGCGGTCATGGTGTCGCCATAGACAACATCCCACTTGTTCACGTTGAAGCTGGCGGGGTTCTTGTCCGTCCAGGTCAGGGAGACCTTGTTGCTGCTGCCAGCAGGAGTGGTAGCAACAAGGTTGGTCGGGGTATAGACATCGGGATAGGTGTGGATGGTCTTCATGACCCATTTGCTACCCTCGGTGCCACAATTGGTCTGCACGGCGAAGTAGTAGTCCTTATCGCCCTCAAAGAGACTGCCATCGAAGGCGAGGCTGTCTTTGCCGTTCACCTCGAAGGTGGCGATGGCGGCACCTGCCAGGGTAGGATCGAACTCACGGTCGCTGTAGGAGACGCGGTAGTTGTTCACCACAGGCTCCAGGTCGGTGCGGGCGCTCCAGCGCAACATGACGTTGTTCAGGCTGTCGATGCTGGAATTACCCATCACAGGAGCGAAGCAGGTGACGTTGGTCTCGCAGGGAGCCAAGAAGGCCATGTAGGGGCGATACGAATAAAGTGTACCGTTTCGCATGGTGGTACCATTCAACACAGGATTGTAATCGCTCTGATAATACAGGGTCTTGTTAGTCTCCGTCTGACTCACAATGAAGTAAGAGGAAGAACCTCCTTCATAGCCATATTCGCTACCGTCAAAGACGACCACGAGGTTGTCGTTACCATTGTATTCGAACGGAGTGGCGAAATTGATGAGATTAAAACCTTGAGTGAAGGTCATGTCCCCATTATAGACCTCGGTGAGAGTTGAAGCTTCCACCCAGTCGCTACCGCTGGCGAAGGCAGCCTTGTCGGTATGTCCGAGATAGACCGTCACGTTCTCCTTGGTAGGTTCGTCATATGCATTGTAGTAGATATACATACCACTAATCGAGGTGGGATTACCCATCTCCTCAGCAGTGACAATCTGCTGGGTATAGCAGTAATTGTAATAGTTGTTGACAGGTACGTTTACACTAGTATATAAGTCGCCTTCGACTATCTCAACCTCCTCGCGGTACGGGCAGAGGGTGGTGAAGGTGTGCTTGGCACTCCAGTCACTGTGCTCGTCACCGGCATTGGCGCGGACATAGACATAGTAGGTGGTATAGGGCTCAAGGCCGCTGAGCTTCACGCTGTCATTGATGGCAGCGAGGGTCTCATACACGGCGGTGGGATCCGTGGGATCGAAGTCGGCGGTGGCGTAGGCCACAGTCCAACTGTTGATGCCGGCGGTAGCTTCGGTCCAACGCAAGCTGTCGCTGATGTTAGTAGTCTTCCAGCTGGTCAGCGCAGTGGGAGCCTCGATGGCAGGCAGAACGAAGTCGTAGCTGCTCCAGTTGACGCTGAGGTCGTTCTGGGCGGCATTGCAGGTGGCCTTCGTATACATATATATATGGTCACCATTGTGCAGACCCGTGAAGGTGTAACTGCCCGTGGCGGCACCGCTGACGGTCACCTCGGTGTAGGTGCTGGCGTCTTCCATGTCAGCCGGGGCGTTGATGGAGTAGCGGAGCGTCCAGCCCTCAGGCACCTGGGTGGGGTCTTCCTGCTCCCAGACGACGGTGGCACCGGTATAGGTCACGTCGCTGGTAGCGAAGCCCGTCTGCGGCTTGCAGGTGGGCACGAAGGGCGTGGTGAAGCCGTAGCGCACCATGCGGCCGGGGGTATTGTTGCAGACGCTGTAGACATAGAGGTCGTAGGCGGTCTCAGGCACCAGCGGGGTGATGGTGGCGGTGTTGCCCGTCACGGTGACGCCGTTAGCGATATTGGGAGTGGTACCCTGAGTGACACAGATATAGCCAAATTCATTCTCGTCGCCGCTGAAGGTCAGGTCAGCCTTGGCATTGTTGTCATCAGGACCAACGGTGATAGCCACGGTGGGAGGCACACACTCGCCAGTAAGGCATTCGGCATATTGGATACCAAGTTTGATGTTATTGCGATTTTTTGTCCTGCTACTAGCAGCGAAGGTTGGATTCGCATGAGGATATGCTTCGTTGGGGTTGTCTCTGTAAGCATATAACACCGTGTATTTACCAGTAGTTGTATAGTAAAAGCTCGAACTGCCAGGATAAGAACCAGTGTGATCGCTTACAGCTACAACTAAGTAATCCGAACCATTGTATTCAAAAGGTTCGCTCAATGTGATGGTTTGCCAACCAGAACCACTGAATGAATAACTGCCACTATATACTTGCGTTAACCCACTTGTGGCAATCCAATCTGTGGTTGAAGAAAATTCATCTTTACTAGTAGTACCTATATAGACATCCAATGTACGAGTACAACTTCTGGAAGTCTGGTTGAATGCGATGCTATTAATCACACCGGCTCCACCAATTTCGGAAGGCGAATAAATTTGCTCTGTAAAACTATTCTTCCAATTGGTATGGGTGGGGTTATAATTGGTCGTACTCGTTCCTTCGCCAATAACGGTAAATTCTTCCTCGCCGGGATTACTATAACCAAGACATGCAGCAGTGTTGAAGCTACTCACATCGCTCCAGTCGGAGACATCCTCGGTGGAGCAAAGGCTGCGGACCTGCCAGTTGTAGGTGGTAGCTAAGTCGAGGTTGTTGAGGGTATAGGGCTTGGCATTAGTCACGACGGAAACACCGAAGGTTTCGAGATCCATTCCGGCAGGAGCGTAGCGCACCTCCCACTGGGTAGCAGGATCGGCACTGTTCTCCGTCCAGTTTAACTCAGCAGTGGTAGCACCAGTGGCACCCGTGCCAGGTACAGCAGCCAGATTGCTGGGCTTGATGCAGGTGGGAGCCTTCACGATGCTCATGTCGTAGAGGTAGGCATAGGTAGTATAATACCTATATAAACTGCTCTCAAAGGCCAGTTGTACGGTACCTTCAGGCAAGGCAATGCCCTCTACGTTAACATTAGATGTTGTGGCAGAATAACTGCCAGAAACACTTTGGTAAGCGGCATCTAATTCTGTCCATCCTCCATCAGCACTGGTACGATAGTATACTGTTAATGATGCAGTGCCACTATAGGTACGCAACTGTCCGGAGAAGTTCAGCCAATAAATCCCATTGCCAAGATTGAAAAGAGGCGATACTAATTTGTTGATGGAGGGATAGTCATAATTGTAGCTGGAACTGTAGTAGTTGGCACCATTTGTGGTGCTGAAATTCCAATCGTAATCGCCATCAGTGGTCTGGCTCCAGCATTCGGGCATAGTGCTCTGCTTGAAGTCCACGCTGTATGGGTGGCTGCCATCGACGGTGATAGCCATGCAGGGCGTGGTGAACTCCACGGGACCCACCCAGTCGAGGTCCTCGCTGGTGGCCGAGCAGTGGGCACGCACCCAGACATAATAGGTGGTGTTGCTCGCCAGGTCAGTTGCCGGGATGGTGTAGGTAGCCGCGGTAAGGTTCGATGCGGTAGCCGCGGTGGGAGTCTCACCGGTGGTGTTGTAAGCGAAGTCATAGCTGGTATTGTTGAGACCAGCGGTCCAGGTCACCACACCGGTAGTCGTAGCAGCCAAATCGGTAGGATTTTTGCAGGTGGGAGGCACGCCAATAAAGACGTTGTCGATATGCAAATCGTTATCACCACCAGATACGGTGGACTCACCATAGAAGGCTATCTGAATATTCTTACCGGCATAGGAAGCCAGCGATATTCCTACGCTCTCACCAGTAGTGGCGATATTATTATAAACATAGGTAGAACCACTGTTGTTCCATTCGCGAAGAATAGTCCATGCTCCATCCGCATTAACCAAAACTACAAACTTGTCGTCGGCCTGAGCGGTATTGTCTTCGATAGGATCAGTGTTACCATAGTCAGTCAAAGCCAAATCGAAATCCAGCTCACTGGTATTGCCATCGATATGGATGGTCGGGGTAACCAACCAGTATTTGCATGAAGTTCCATAGATATTCACCTTGGTATGATTACCTGTCAGAACGGCAGCGGCATTCGACCCCCAACCAGAAGTGGTTGTGCTGAGAGTTGTAGTTCCTGCAATAACACCGGACATCAAACCGCTGTAACGGTTCCATGCCGACGGGGGGAAGGTAGAGGATGAGAAATCCTCCTCAAAAGGAGTAGCGTACGGCGACTTGAAGCTGCCTTTGCTGACCCACTCGGTGGTGGTGCCGCCGTCGACAGTGCAGTGACCACGCACCCACACATAATAGGTGGTAGCTCCTTCAATTCCTTCATGAGTATTCAGGTCGACACTCGCTGTGGCGACAGCCACATTGGGAATCGACGGATCATCCGTAGCAGCAGGAGCAGTGTTACTGGTGCTATAATAGATATCGAGAGAGGTGATGTTGGGGCAATTGGCAGCCAACGTAGGCCAGGTAATCACACCAGCATTTAATGCGAAATGACTTGCAGTAGGTGCGGGGCACGATGCCGGCGTGGTATGGGTGCCATTGTATTTGGCCCAGCCCGACTTGATATCGCCGCAATACTTGCGCACATAGACACGATAGGTGGTTTCACCCTGCAGACCGCCGACATGATAGCCGGTAATCTCGCCAGCAGTCATCACGACATGAGCAGTGGTAGAGGTGACGATGATGCCGCTGGTGGCCTCGGTGGGCTCGGCGGTGGCATCGGTGACATAGACCTCATACTTGGTAGCGCCAGCATAGGCTTCCCACGAGACAAAGAGGCTGTCCCAGAAAGTAGGATTGGCCACAGTGACACCCGAAGGCTTCACGCAGGCAGGCTGAGTGAAGGTGTAAACAACACCCTGGCCGGTAGCGGTGCTGTAGGCCGGATGGGTGCTGCTGTAGTAGTAGGCGGAGGAGAGGGTACGCGCGGTCCAGCCACTGGTGGCGCGCACTACGGTGTCCCACCGATTGTCGGGGGTGGTACCGACACGGTAGATGTCTTGGTCGCCGTCCTTCATACCCATGATGACACTGGTGTTGCCGTTGAGGGTCATGGGACCGTAACGGAACTCGATGTCGCCATTGGGGAAGAGGGCAACCTGGAAACTGAGGCTGTTGCTGCCGGTGACGGCCTTGCGGCATTCCACCACAAAGGAGGTGGTGGTACTCTGCACAAGGACCGTGCCGCCAGTGAAGTTGCCGGAGGACAGCATCAGCGGGGCGACGATCTGGCCGTCGCCGAACTGGATGCTGCCGTTGGCGTTGACAGTGACATTGCTGCCATTGTCAATGGTGCTCTCACCAAACGGCATCGCAAACTGCAGCTGGGCAGTGCCCGTTCCTGAGGACATGTTGACTGCCGTGCCACCATTATTATAGATGGTGGTGTAGGTGGCGTTGGCGACGCTGACGTCGTACTCGCTCACCTTGGCAGCATTCTGTCCCTGCGCGACCCACGGCACAAATAACAGTGCCACAAGGGTCAAAGTTCGTAGAAACTTTTGCATAATGTTGTGATTTTTGGTTAATAAATAAATGAATTAATGATTTGTTTTATTTTTCTTTCTTTCTTTGGGTTATAAAGTTATAGAGTCATAGAGTCGTAAAGTCATAAAGTCAAAAAGTCTAAAGGGTCAAAAAGTCTAAAAGTCTAAGGTCTTATTGTTGTTTCTCGTTATCAACAACTTGCTTGGTCTGTCTTTCGGGTTCCTGTCGGCAATCCCAGAAGGCTACAATATGAATGGCATCTTCTTCTGCACTATAAACCATCTTGCTCAATCCTCCTACGATGACACTGCGGTAAGCTTTCTGACGGTCGGCAAAGAGCGGATCAATGGGGCCGCTGGCGGGATGGTCCTTAATCATATCAACGCTATTGTCAACATCAGCCGAGAAGCGCTCCATCCTATCATATCCAAAACGTTCGAAGATGTAGTTTTCGACGCTCACCCTGCCTTCTGCGGCCTTATCATCCCATATCACCTTCATACTGCCTCTGCCTTTTCATATTTTTCCTGCTTCAAACGGGCAAGTCGTTCTTTTGTTCTGCGTCTCACCTCTTCGTCCGGGATACCACGGCCAGCGGCGAAATTGGCCTCGGCCTGGTCGATCATGGCGTTAACCTCCTCAATCGTGAGGCGCTTCATCGGCGGCTCTTCTGCCATTTCGGCACGCTCGATGAGGTGGTCGGCCACCCAACGCATGTTGCTTGGGGTGAGCGTCCCATAGAGGTAATCCAATAATCCTTGCAATGCTGTCGAACTCATAACGCCTCCTTTTTTTTATTGTCCTACGGGCACCCTTCGGGTCAAGCACGTAGAAACTTTTGCATGATGTTGTGATTTTTGGTTAATAAATAAATGAATTAATGATTTGTTTTATTTTTCTTTCTTTCTTTGGGTTATAAAGTTATAAAGTCATAGAGTCGTAAAGTCGTAAAGTCAAAAGGTCTAAAGGGTCTTTTTTTATTCAATATAAAGCAACTTTAGTTTGCGATACCTCTGCCACCATGGGAACTTGCGGTCGGCACTGATGAGTGTCATTTTATGGACAAGCGCAGTGGCAATGATAAGCCTGTCAAACGGATCCTTATGCTGCATCAACTGACTTTCAGGAATGCCCTCTGTCTCAAAGCGATTCACCACTTCATACGTTACATCCAGCACACCTATGTTCCACTGTGACAACAGCAATCGCCACTCTTCCGTCGTACCTGAAACAATAATGGTTTTCTTCTTGTTCTGCTTTTCCACAATCTCAACAAACGACGCAACCGACACAAAATAACTCCCTCGGAAGCATTCTATATCCTCTCGTACTGTATCAGGAATCTTGTCTCGATTACCTGACAATAGTCCAACAAGAACATGTGTATCAAGCAGATATCTATCCATACTTATTTTTCTATTCCTAATTCCCAAGGATCTGGTACCAATTCCACATATCTCTTCAGATACCGGAACTTCTTCCGCGGAGCCACCTTCGGAGTCTTCGCCGGTGCCCGTCTCGTTTGTTTCTTTGTTGTTGCTGTTTTTTCCATTTTTACTTCTGACTTTGTTATTATTGTTTTCTTTCTTCGGGTCTAAAAGGTCAAAAGGGTCTAAAAGTCTAAAAGTCTTGTTTTACCATTTCCGCTATCCTGTCTATCATCTCATATCAGTACTACTTTATCTTCTTCCACATTGTCGTGAAACGTTTCACTTTCTTTCTTATGCTCACTATGCAAGCGAAGATATATTACATCTCGCTTGTTATTAATATATTATACGCGTATTATACGTCAGTATATACTACGCACCATTTTGCAAAGATACACATTTTTTCTAACAATGGCGAACTTTTTTTCAACAGAAACGTTTTTTAACATTTCACAACATTTTCCCTCACAACGCCTTACCCCCTGAAACGACCGGCCGGAAAGCCACCCAAAACAAATATACATCGTGCACGACACGTCTATATCAAACACCAGCCAACACCTTGTCATCTCTTACCATGGTAGGAGTTGGTACGGTGTTGGTACGGTGTTGGTACGGTGTTGGTACGGTGTTGGTACGGTGTTGGTACGGTGTTGGTACGTGTTAACAACTGGCACAAGGTGTTTGTTTGCAGTAAATTGAGACAGCATCTGCGCCGAACAGGACCGCCAGGCAAGGTTTTCGGGAAAAAAAAGGGCGTAGAACGAGGGGCCATCGGCAACAGCGAGGGTGATTTAATCGTATGCGACATGTTCAAAGAGAGAGGCGTTGGAGGGGAGTGACGGGGGAGGGCTAGTTTGGCTAGTTTGATTAGGGAAGGAGGTGGGGAGGAAAAAAAAGAAGGAGGCGCCGCGGGCGGCGCCTCCTTCAGACCAAGTGTATCGCAAGGCGAACACGCGGGAGGTTACTCCTTGACGCGCATCTTTTTCTCCTTGATACGGGCTTTCTTACCGGTGAGATCGCGCAGATAGAAGATACGGGCGCGGCGCACAGCACCGTGCTTGTTGACGTCGATCTGCTCGATGAACGGACTGGCAATGGGGAAGATGCGCTCCACTCCGACGCCGTTCGTGATCTTGCGGACAGTAAAGGTCTCAGTAGCTCCGCTTCCACTGCGCTGCAACACAACGCCCTGGAAGTTCTGGATACGTTCTTTGTTTCCTTCTTTAATCTTGTAATGGACAGTGATGGTATCGCCAGCCTTGAATTCGGGGAACTCCTTGCGCTCGACCAAATTCTCTACAAATTGCATGATTTCAGTTTTTCCCATGACAAATAGAATTTTACAGGTTAATAACGCTTATTTTACCATCTTCACCACGGCGGCGAAAGCCTCGGGATTGTTCATAGCGAGGTCGGCCAGCACCTTGCGGTTGAGCTCGATGCCCGACTTGTGAAGATTGCCCATAAAGACGGAGTACGAGATACCGTTGATGCGGCAACCGGCATTGATACGGTTGATCCACAGGGCACGGAATTCGCGCTTCTTGTTCTTTCTGTCGCGGTAGGCGTAGGTCTGACCTTTCTCCCACTTGTTCTTGGCGACGGTCCATACGTTTTTACCTCTGCCCCAATAACCTTTGGTGCGGTTGAGGATTTTCTTTCTGCGGGCTCTGGAAGCCACAGCATTGACTGATCTTGGCATAGATTTTTAATTGTTTTTTCATTTAGGCGGCAGCGAGGCAGCTTTCGCTTTTGGCCTGCTGCGCTTGTCGGCTCTAAATAATGGTTAATAACTCCGATTAAGCAAGCAACATGCGTTTGACGCGCTTCTCGTCGTCGACGCTCACGAGAGCGGTGTGGTCGAGGTTACGCTTCTGGGTCGTCTCCTTCTTGGTGAGGATGTGACTGTGGTAAGCATGCTTGCGTTTGATCTTACCGGTGCCAGTGAAGGTGAAACGCTTCTTGGCAGCGGATTTGGTTTTCATTGTAGGCATTACTTTACTGTTTTTTCGTTAGACTATATATGGATACACTTGGTTTTCTTGAAGGGTTAGTGGTTAATGGTTAGTGGTTAGCGACTTCTATTTTATGCGTCAGCCTTTCTATAACCTATAACCCATAACCTATAACCTTTATTTTTTCGGCGCTATAATCATCAGCATTCTCTTGCCTTCCAGCTTGGGCATCTGCTCGGGCTTGCCATATTCGAGGAGGGCCTCGGCGAATTTCAGCAACTGCTGCTCACCCTGCTCCTTGTAGACGATGCTGCGGCCACGGAAGAAGACGTCGACCTTCACCTTGTTGCCTTCCTTGAGGAAGCGGATGGCGTGGTTGAGCTTGAACTCGAAGTCGTGGTCGTCGGTCTGCGGACTCAGACGAATCTCCTTGATGACAATCTTCTGCGAGTTGGCCTTGCGCTCTTTCTCGCGCTTCTTCTGCTCGTAGAGGAACTTCTGGTACTCGATAATCTTACACACCGGCGGGTTGGCCTGGGGCGAAATCATGACGAGGTCGAGACCTTCGTCGTAGGCGCGGCGCAGGGCCTCCTTGGTGTTCATGATGGTGGGCTCCATGCCTTCGCCGACGACACGCACCATCGGTGAATCGATGCGCTCGTTGATGAGATGGTCGGGCTCTTTGCGGACAGGTCCGCGGCCTCTGAAGTTGCCCTGTGGGGCACTGGGTTTGAATGGTGCTGCTATAACTTGGTTCTCCTATTTTTGTTTTTCTTTCAGTAGTTAAGTAGACAGTAGTTAAAGTAGTTAAGACAAATGCATTTTTTCGCAGCCGTCTCACTGCCAACTATCAACTGCCAACTAATTCATTTTATTATTTTTATATATTTTTTCTCAATATGATTTGAACTGCAAAGATACAACTTTTTTGGTAATTAAAAATTAAAAATTAATAATTAAGACACTCCTTTCACATCCATTTCTGTCCGATATCCCAATGGTGGGCTGTTTTGACCATATGCTTAGTGGTTCCAAGATTAAACTCCTCTTCTATCAATGCCACCGCTTGCGGATATTGCTGTATCCACGATCCAACGGCAATGGTGTACTCATCAGTATCAGGATTATAGAAGATACGACCCCGAGGGCTCATCTCATAGGCTCCCACATAGGGTCCGATACCACCATTCTTGTATTTCTGCCGGTGAAACTCCTTCTTCCATACATCCTCATGCATCTCCGAACAAGATATGGTACCAAACTCAGAACACGAGTTGGCCTTCACATACTCTGATGCACGGTGAGAGCGGACACCAAAGAGCTCGTTGCGCTGCGGGCTGTACCAGAAGATGCCCACCTTAGGCTCGTCATCCTTGCCACGATTGGAGGACATAAGACGCATGGCGTTGTCCAGTTCCTCATCGGAGAACTGCCCAACCTCCACTTGCGGCTGAGACACCTCAGATGGCGACTGCTCCGAGCCTTTAATCTCGTTGAGCGCCACCTTCACGGCTGCCGCCACAATACGCTGTAGTTCTTCTTCCGTTACCGTCATCGTCTTTGAACTCTTATCTCTTAACTCTCAACTATTATCTTTAAGCGTTCTGCCGCTCGCTGCGCTGCGGCTTGGGGGGATCGCCTGCGGCGAGAAATCCAAAAAAATCTTTTCAAAATCCTTCAAAATCATTTTATTATCATCTTGATTTTCTTTTGATTTTCTATCAGATTTTCTAAGATTTCTACCCGAAGGGTATCCCATCACCGCCGAAGGCAAATTCCTCACTCCTTAGGAGAGAGCGCCTTGCTGTCGATATCCTCCTTGATCTCCTTGAGGAAGTCGGCAAGCTTGGCGGCTCCTTTGTCGCCGGCCTTGCGGTTCCACACCGAGACGAGGCCTTCCTCGCTCTCCTTCTGTCCCACGATGAGGGCGTAGGGGATGCGCTGCAGGCGCAGGTCACGCAACTTGTAGCCTATCTTCTCGGCACGCTCGTCGACAGAGGAGCGGATGCCGGCCTTCACCAGTTCGGCGTTGACGGCGTTGGCGTAGTCCATGAACTTCTCGGAGATGGGGAGCACACGCACCTGCTCGGGGCAGAGCCAGGTGGGGAAGGCACCCTCGTACTTCTCGATGAGCCAGGCCAACGTACGCTCGTAGCAGCCGAGGCTGGTGCGGTGGATGACATTCGGACGCACCTTGTTGCCGTTCTGGTCGATGTAGAACATGTCGTAGCGCGGTGCCAGCAGGGCATCCCACTGCACGGTGATCATGGTGTCCTCCTTGCCGTAGACGTTCTTGGCGTTGATATCGACCTTGGGTCCGTAGAAGGCGGCCTCGTCGTCGTCCTCCACAAAGGGAATCTCAAGCTCGTTGAGAATATCGCGGATATGCTGCTGGCTCTCTTCCCACTCCTCGACGGTGCCGATATACTTCTTCGTGTTGTTGGGGTCCCACTTGGAGAGGTGGTAGGTGACCTCACTCTGCAAGCCGAG
>Ga0265300_10002426_pt1 | contig 16120 bp, 14 predicted proteins | sample AusTroGonzalo_MG_FD_193482 | JGI IMG/M metagenome (GOLD analysis project Ga0265300, IMG submission 193482) | Bovine rumen microbial communities from tropical cattle in Woodstock, Queensland, Australia - Gonzalo_03 | ecosystem: Host-associated > Mammals > Digestive system > Stomach > Rumen ...
CATGATGTTACGGGTTACGGTATTAACCGGTGCTTTTGATTTCTTATAATCCATACTTTTATTTTGAACTTATATCTTAATCTTTAATCACTTTCTTACACTTGGCGATGTACTTCTCTGCCAAAGCCACGTTCTTCGACTCCGGGAACTCGTTGATGAATCCATAGCACTCATCCTCGGCATCACGATAACGCTCCACACGTCTTACATGGGTACTGTTCTCTGCCAACTGGAACTTGCTCTTCATGATGAGCAGCATGAACTCCTCACGCAGATTGCAGTAAGGATAGCTCTTCAAGGCATTCTGAGCCGTGACGATACTGGCGGTATAGTTACTCTCATCGTTAGAGTTGATGTTTCCGAAATAGCCACCTAAGTTGTAATAGAGCTCCGCAGCCAGATACTCCTTACGGATCAGCTTGTCGTAAAGCTCATACAGACGATCCTGAGCACGGGCACGTAGTTTGGAATCAGGATAGAGGTCCATGAACTGCTGATAGGCTGTGATGGCACCATTCGTAGGCGACTGATCCAGACGTGGTTCCGGAGAACTTTCATAGTATGCCTCACCGACATAGAAGGCAGCTTGCTCAGCAAAGTTTCCACGCGGATAGCTGGAGCCGTATTTCTTGAATGTCTCCGAAGCAGCCTCATAATCCTGGTTGTTATACTGCGCCATAGCCAGCATATACAAACACTCCTGTGCCTCGTCGGAACCTTTCTTGATGGTTACCAGTTCTTCCAACAGCGTGATAGCATGCTGAAACTTACCATTAGCAAAGCACTCTTTGGCATATTCGTATTTGGCTTCGTTGTCGCCGTACTTATAAACGGCATTAAACTCCGACTTACAACCAGTAAGCAGGAGTGCCATACATGAGAGGATGAGGATACATTTCTTCATATCGGGGTGCAAAGTTACATATTTTTTGGTACGTACAACGCGTAAGACACACTTTTTTTCAAAAAATTAATAATAAAAGGCATATTCTACGGCAATTTTACTATCTTTGCAACTTGTTATGGGAAATTTCATTCTTACATCAGACTATAAGCCGACAGGTGATCAGCCCGAGGCAATCAGGGAATTGACAGACGGTATTGAGCGCGGTGACAAGGCACAAGTACTGTTGGGTGTCACTGGTTCAGGTAAGACGTTTACGATGGCAAATGTCATCGCCAACTGCAACCGTCCTACCCTGATTCTGAGTCACAACAAGACGTTAGCGCACCAGTTGTATGTGGAGATGAAGGAGTTTTTCCCTCAGAATGCGGTTGAGTATTATGTCAGCTATTACGACTACTACCAACCAGAAGCCTACCTACCCACAACGGATACTTACATTGAGAAAGACCTCTCTATCAATGACGAAATCGACCGTCTGAGATTGTCAGCCGTATCTAACTTACTCTCAGGAAGAAAAGATGTAGTTGTTGTAGCATCAGTTTCATGTATTTACGGTATGGGAAGTCCTGTAGCCTTGCAGGAAAATGTCATCGAACTACACGTAGGTCAGAAGCTGGATCGTAACGCTTTGTTAAGGAAATTAGTTCAGTCTCTCTATGTCCGTAACGACCTTGACCTGCAACGTGGCAACTTCCGTGTGAAAGGTGATACGGTGGATATCGCGATGGCCTATAGTGAGGTGGTGCTGCGTGTCACTTTCTGGGATGATGAGATCGATGCCCTCGAGGAAGTGGATGCCTTGACCTTCGACCGCCTGGCACGTTTTGAAGAATACAAGCTCTATCCTGCCAACCTCTTCATGACCTCTCAGGAACAGACGAACATCGCCATCCATCAGATACAGGACGATCTCGTACAGCAGATTGCTTTCTTCCAGGAGGCTGGCGACCCCATCAAAGCCCAGCGCATCAAGGAGCGTGTGGAATATGATATGGAGATGATCAAGGAACTGGGCCACTGCTCAGGTATCGAGAACTACAGCCGCTATTTCGACGGACGAAAGGCGGGTGAACGTCCCTATTGTCTCCTCGACTTCTTCCCCGATGATTTTATCCTCTTCATCGACGAGAGCCACGTGTCTGTGCCCCAGCTGAGTGCGATGTACGGCGGTGACCGCAGTCGTAAGCGTAACCTGGTGGAATACGGCTTCCGTCTGCCTGCAGCCTTCGACAACCGTCCTTTGAGATTCGAGGAATTCCAGGAGATGGTGAACCAGGTGATCTATGTCAGTGCCACCCCAGCCGACTTCGAACTGGCAGAGGCCGAGGGTGTGGTGGTAGAACAGGTGATCCGTCCTACAGGACTATTGGATCCTGATATTGAGGTACGTCCCAGTCAGAACCAGATTGATGACCTGATGGATGAAATCCAGACCCGCAGTCATCGCAATGAACGTGTGCTGGTAACTACCCTCACGAAACGGATGGCAGAAGAGCTTACCGCCTACCTTTTAGATCACGGGGTTCAAACCAACTATATCCATAGCGAGGTGAAGACACTGGAACGTGTACAGATCCTCAACAATCTGCGACAGGGTGTCTATGATGTGCTGGTGGGTGTGAACCTCCTGCGCGAAGGACTTGACCTGCCAGAAGTATCTTTAGTGGCGATCCTCGATGCCGACAAAGAGGGTTTCCTACGCAATCACCGCAGCCTGACGCAGACGGCAGGACGTGCAGCCCGCAATGTGAACGGTAAGGTCATCATGTATGCCGATACCATCACTGCCTCCATGCAGCTAACCATCGATGAAACCCGAAGGAGAAGGGAGAAACAGATCCGATATAACGAGATCCACGGCATCACACCTAAGCAGATTGTGAAGAACATCAGCGCCGGCGCCCTCCAGAAGGAAGAACGTGCCGATGTCAGGGAACTGCGTCGTGCCATGCAGGTGCCCAATGCCCAGATGGCAGCCGATCCTATTGTGGAGCGCATGACCCGTCCGCAACTGGAGAAGAGCATTGCAGAGACCACCCGATTGATGAAGGAAGCAGCCAAGAATCTCGACTTCCTGCAGGCCGCCCAATATCGTGACGAGATCATCAGACTACAGAAAGAACTGGAGTTGAAGTGAAAAAGTATGTTAATCCTTGCAGGGTTATCAGATTTTATTCGTATTTTTGCACACATAATCAAACAATAGTCATTATGAGAAAGTATTTTTTCGCCATATTGATGGCATTGCCTATGCTGGCAACAGCCCAGGACAACACTTGGGAAAGAATAGAGCAGGAACCCGTAGAAGCAGCTAATCCCGATGCAAAATATCTGTTACCGGATGCTGTACCCGTTGTTGACGGTAAGGTTTGCTGGACCACTACCATCTCAGCTCCAGGGAAGTCTGCACAGCAGATCTTCGACATTCTGTTGGCACAATTAGAGAAGATGGTTAAGGAGCCTAATCAGATTGCAGGCAGTGCCATCGTAGTCAACGATACCAAGAAACACGATTTAGGAGCTGTCTTCCACGAGTGGCTGGTCTTCAAGAGTGCTTCCCTCTCCTTCGACCGCACCAAGTTCAATTTTACGCTTGAGGCGAAGTGCTCCAATGAAAAGGTTGAGGTTATCATGAGCCGCATCACTTATGACTATGATTTGGATCGTGATCCGAAGCACTATACCGCCGAGGAATGGATTACCGACGAGAATGCCGTCAACAAGGACCACACGAAGCTCTATCCCCTTTCTGCCAAGTTCCGCAGAAAGACCATCGACCGCAAGGACTTCATCTTCAATAAGTTTAACACGTTACTCAACGACAAGTAATGAACAAGGACAAGATCCGCAACATTCTGAACATCATCTTCATGATCGGTGCTGTGGTGGGAGTGATTCTTTATCTCTCGAAGAATGAGGAGCGGCATTATCTCGGACTCTATATCATCTTGATTGCCATGTGCTTCAAGATTGCAGAATCATCAATGAGAATGATTAAATGAAGACAAGACTTACACTACTTTTGCTGTTACTGCTGTCGCTTTCAGGTGCCAGGGCTCAGGATGTCTATAACCAGATAGACGAGATGGGCAACGTTACCCAACGACGGGAGAACCAGAACTTCAACAAGCACAACAACGATACAACACGTAACAGGGAGATTCCCAAGGGTCTCTATGTATGGACCATCGACCGCAAGTTCGGTGACATGATCCCTGCACAGCCCGACACATTGCCCCACCTCTTTATGAACAATCAGTTCAATACTGGTGTTTATGGTGAATACAATACCACGGGAAGCAACTACACCTCCCGTCTGAGCCGTATCTTCATCAATCGTGCCGCTACCGACAACTTCATCTTCACACAGCCCTATAGCTTCGTGGAGAAACGCCCTGAGACGTGGCACTTCATGAACACCCTGTCGCCCTATACCAGTATCCTCTACGACAACTGTGGCGATAAGGTCAATGGTGAGGACCATATCGATGCCAAGTTTGCCGTGAATGCCGGTAAGCGTCTGAACGTCGGTTTCGATCTCGACTATGCCTATGCACGTGGCTATTTCAGTAACCAGAGTCTCTCCCACTTCAACGGAAGCCTCTTCTCGTCATACACTGGCGACAAGTATAATATGCATTTCTTCTTCAATGCAGCCCACCAGAAGATCACGGAGAACGGTGGTATCACCGACGACAACTATATCACCCACCCCGAATCGTTCCAGGACCAACTGGATGAGGACGAGATTCCCACCATCCTGAAACAGAACTGGAACCGCAACGATCATCAGCATATCTACCTCACCCACCGTTACAACATCGGTTTCTATCGGAAGGTGAAGATGACCGAGGCTGAGTTGAAGGCCCGTGCCTTTGCTGAGGAAGCCAAGAAGGACAAGGAGCGACGGGAGGCAAAGAAGAAAGGCGGTGAGGAAGAAGAGCGCTCCTCCAGGAAGAAGGAAAAGGAGCACCAATATAAAGGTCGTCCGGAGGGAGCCCGTATCATGGGAGCAGAACCTAAGCGCGACTCCATCGTCGTAGCCGACAACCGCATTAGTGTTGAGGATCAGGCCAAAATCGACAGTCTGAACCGTGCCCAGGCAATCCAGGACTCCATCGATGCCACGATGAAGCGTGAGTTTGTGCCTGTCACCAGTTTCTTCCACACCTTTGAGTGGAACAACTACAGACATATCTATCAGGCTTATGCGACACCAGCCAACTACTATCTGAACCAGTATTATGTCAAAGGTCTGGAATACGGCAACGACTCCATCTACGACGAAACGAAGCACATGCAGTTGCTCAACACCGTGGGCGTGAGTCTGCTGGAAGGCTTCAATAAATACATGAAGGCTGGATTGAAGGGCTTCATCACCTTCGACTATAACAACTACCAAATGCCCGACTATTCGGACGAAGGACTCCTCTTCCGCAACAAATGGACGGAGACCAACATCAGCTTCGGAGGACTGCTCAGTAAGACCCAGGGCAAGACCTTCCACTTCAACCTCCGTGCAGAGACGTGGATAGCCGGTCCCCTGGCAGGTCAGTTGAAGCTCGACTTCAATACCGATGTCAACTTCAAGCTCTTCGGCGATACGGTGCGATTGGCTGCCAATGCCTTCTTCCAGCGCATCGAACCCGTGTTCCTGCAGCGCCATTACCACTCGAAACATATCTGGTGGGACAATGACGACCTGTCGAAGGAGACACGTACGCACATCGAGGGTCGCTTCAGTTATGAGAAGACCAACACCATGCTGCGCATCGCGATCGATGAGATCCAGAATTACACCTACTACGGTATGAGCTATGATGCCACCACCGATAGTCGCACGAACCTCACGGCAGGCGTCTATCAGGCATCTGGCAACATCAATGTCTTCACAGCCCAGCTGAATCAGAACTTCCGTCTGGGTATCCTGAACTGGGAGAATGTGCTCACCTATCAGAACAGCAGCAATAAGGAGGCCCTGCCGTTGCCTTCATTGAACTACTTCACCAACCTCTACCTGAAGTTCCGTATTGCCAAGGTGCTGAACGTGGAGTTGGGTGCCGATGCCTTCATCTTCACGAAATACTATGCCCCCGACTACTGTCCGGCCATCAACCAGTTTGCCGTGCAGCAGAATGAAGCCAGCCGTGTGGAGTTAGGCAACTATCCCTTCATCGATGCCTATGTTAACTTCATGCTGAAGCGGGTGAGGTTCTATGTGATGATGAGTAATGTGAACAGCGGCTCAGGCAATGGCATGCGGTTCCTCGCACCCCACTACCCCACCAATAGCCGTGTGCTCCGCCTGGGCATCTCCTGGCCGTTCTTCAACTAAACAGTTATAAAAGCAGTAATCCCAAGCTCACGCAGAGCCCATAGATAAAGATATTACGCGCTGTTTCTCCCAAGCAGAGATTCAGCGCTTTTCCTTGGTAGATATGCTTTATCTTCAGGTAGGTGAAGATATGCAGCAGCAGATAGATGAGGGGCAACAGCGAGGCCAGCGGATGTCCGTGCTGCCAGAACGTAGCCCCGAGGATGATGGCACCGATACCCACGCCCAGATAGAGTTGCAGTCCGGCTTCTGCCCCCAACTTCACGATGATGGTGTTCTTACCTGCCAACTGGTCGTTGTCCCGATCGCGGAAATTATTCACAATCAGCAGGGCATCGATCACCAGGCCACAGGCCATCGAAGCCAGCAACACCTCCCAAGTCATGGTATGCAGCTGGATATAATACGTGCAACTCACGGGGATCAGTCCGAAGAACACCAATACCAGCACGTCACCCAAGCCCTGATAAGAGAAGAAGGTGGTATAGAGGAAGGCGAACACCACGCAGAGTGCTCCTATGGCAATCATCTCCAGACCGCCATATAAAGCCAAGGGCAGACCGATGACACAGGCTAGACAGGTGGTCAGGGCAATGGCCTTCTTCATGGCATCCAGTGTCACCCACCCCTGGGCACAGGCCCTGCGAGGCCCTAAGCGCGTCTCGGCATCGTCGGTGCCGTTCACGAAGTCATAGAAGTCATTGATGAAGTTCGCATCGATCTGCATCGCAAAGGAGAAAAGCATACACAAGGCGGCTGCGATCCAGTTGAACGCATCATCCACATAGAACTTCGAATCACTATAGGCCAGTGCCAGTCCGATCATCACCGGCACCGCAGCCCCGGAGAGCGTCTTCGGACGGGCAGCCAGCAACCAGGCCTTCATCGAATTTGTCTTGATATTCGTCTCTTCCATCACTATTTTCCGCTAATTTCTTGCAAAAGTAAGCAGAATTTCGTAATTTTGCAAAAATATTCGCAACTTTTTATGATTAACAACACCCCCAGTCTGGATTTGGTAGAGTTCATCGAGACTCAGATCCTCCCTCGCTATGCCGCCTTCGACCGTGCCCACAACATGGAACATGTCACCCGTGTCATCCGCAGTTCCCTCGAACTGTCCCGCATCACGGGGGCCGACATCAACATGGTCTATACCATTGCCGCCTATCACGACTTAGGCATGAGCGGCCACCGTGCCGACCACCACATCCGGGGGGGGAAGATCCTCACGGCTGATGCCCGTCTGAAGAAGTGGTTCTCGCCCGAGCAGATCAAGATCATGAAAGAAGCCGTAGAGGATCACCGTGCCTCTGCCAGTCGAGCCCCCCGTAGCATCTACGGCAAGATCGTGGCAGAAGCCGACCGCGACATCGACAGCGACACCGTGTTCCGCCGCACCATCCAGTTCGGACTCAGCAACTACCCGCAGTTTGATAAGGAAGGCCACTGGAAGCGGTTCCTGGAGCACATGCACAGCAAATACTCCAAGGACGGCTATCTCCGTCTGTGGATACCCAACTCGCCCAATGCCAAGAAGCTCAATGAGCTCCGCGACATCATCGAGGCCCCTGCCAAACTGCGCGAGGCCTTCGACCGTCTGTTTGAGGAAGAGACGGCTGCTACTACATGAAATGCAGGTAGTAGATCACAGCCAGTGCCACGATCAGTACCAGCAGCACCACCGACTTGATCATACACGAGGCCACCTTCTTCACAACGAGGAAGGCCACCATCAGTGCCACCAGCACGAAAATATAATAACCGATATTTCCCATTACTTGAACATTTTTCTGAATTCCGTAGGTACAGGTGTCTCAAACTCCATCGGCTCACCCGTCACCGGATGATGGAAACACAGGAGCCAGGCATGCAGACAAAGCCGGTGCAAGGGATCGTCGCCATTGCCATACTTCGGATCACCACACACAGGATGCCCCATATCAGCCGAGTGGACACGGATCTGGTTCTTTCGCCCCGTCTCCAACTTAAACTCCACCAGCGTGTGCTCCGTCGTGCGGGCCATCACGTGGTAGTGGGTCACGGCATACTTGCCGCCGTTATCCACCGGCGACGAATAGGTCACGTAAGCCTTATTATCCTTCAGCCAGTTGGCCACCGTTCCCTCATCGTTCTCCATCTCTCCGGAACAGATGGCCACATAGCGGCGGTCATACACGATGTCGTGCCAGTTGTGCTCCAGAATCTGCTCCGTCTCCATATCCTTGGCATACACCATCAGTCCGCTGGTGTCACGGTCCAGACGATGCACCACATGGGCGGTACACTTCTGACGCGACTTCTTGAAATAGTCGTCGAGCACCGTCTTCACGTTCAGACTGGAGTGACCGGCTGCCATCGAGAGGATGCCCACGGCCTTCTCCACCACGATGAGCCACTTGTCCTCATATACGATCTTCACATAACGGCTCTTGAACCCCTGCTGGTTGCGCTTCGTCTTGCTCACGGCAATCTTCATGCCCCGCTCCAAGGGGAAGTCAAACTGACTCACGGTCTTGCCGTTCACCTTGATACCTCTCCCCTGCAGCGTCGCCTTGATCTTCGTACGACTCTGCTGCACGTTGGCCAACAGCCATTCCAGCAGTGGCATGGGCTCTTCTACGGTATAGTGGTCGTAGTCGCCCTCACGGTTCTATCCTGCGTTATATCTCATACTGGGTGCAAAAGTACGAATAATTTCGTAAACAGCAAAAAAATGGCAGGAAAGAATGCATCTTCCCTGCCACCATCATTGTTTTGATATTATCTTAGTAGAAGTTGAGCTTCGCTCGAATTCTACGTCGCTCGGCAATTCAAGTAAACTTGATTGCGCTCGCTTAATAGAAATTGAAGTATCTGCGTGCATTGTTGTACGAGATATCCTCCACCATACGACCGAGGATCTCCTCATCGTTGGGCAGCAGGCCCTTCTCCACATCATTACCCAGCAGGTTGCAGAGGATACGACGGAAATACTCGTGGCGCGGATAAGAGAGGAACGAGCGCGAGTCGGTGAGCATACCCACGAATCGGCTCAGCAGTCCCAATACAGAGAGGGCGTTCATCTGACGGATCATACCATCCATCTGATCATTGAACCACCAGCCGGAGCCAAACTGTATCTTTCCGGGCTCTCCACCCTGGAAGTTACCCAGCATCGTGGCAATCACCTCGTTGGCGCAGGGATTCAATGTATATAATATGGTACGCGTGAGCTTACCCTTCATATTCAACTTGTTCAGGAAGGCCGACATTGCCTTGGCGGTGTTGAACTCACCGATGGAGTCGAAGCCCGTGTCAGCACCCAGTTGGTTATACATCGCGGTGTTGTTGTCACGGATGGCACCATAATGGAACTGCTGTGTCCAGCCGGCATCGGCATCCATCTCCGCCATCACGGTCAGGAAGCAGTTCTTAAACTGACGGATCTCCAGCTGCGACAGCTGCTGACCTCTCATGGCCTTCTCGAAGATGGTCTCGATCTGTGAATCGGTATATTCCTCGTCATAGAACTCCTCGATACCGTGGTCAGAAAGCTTCGAGCCCTGTGCGGCGAAGAAGTCGTGACGCTTCTGCAGGGCGTCGATCATATCGGCAAACTTCGTGATATTCACGCCGCTCACCTCGCCCAGCTGCTCCACATACTTCGGGAACTCGGGCTTCTCGATATTCATGGCCTTGTCAGGACGCCAGGCGGGCAGCATCTTCGGATCGTTAGCGGCCTTGTGCTTGGCATACTCGATATGGTTGTGCAGGTCATCCACGGGATCATCCGTCGTGCAGACACACTCCACATTGTAGTGGCGCATCAGTCCACGGGCAGAGAACTCGGGCTGCTGCAGCTTCTCGTTACACTCATCGAAGATCTCACGGGCGGTCTTGGGGCTCAGCTGCTTCGTGATGCCGAAGGCGGTCTTCAGCTCCAGGTGTGTCCAGTGGTACAGCGGGTTACGGAAGGTGTAAGGCACGGTCTCAGCCCACTTCTCAAACTTCTCCCAGTCGCTGGTGTCCTTGCCGGTGCAGTATCTCTCCTCCACACCGTTCGTACGCATGGCGCGCCACTTATAGTGGTCACCGCCGAGCCACAGCTCAGTGATGCTCTTGAAACGATGGTCGTTAGCCACCATTTCGGGGATCAGATGACAGTGATAATCGATGATGGGCATCTTAGCCGCATGGTTGTGATACAAGTCCTGAGCCGTCTTGGTCTCCAGAACGAAGTTATCATCATTGAATTGCTTCATAACTGTTATTTGTTTTAGAGTTTTGATTTATTTTTCCGCAAAGTTACGGCTTTTTTTCCGATAAATATACTATCTTTGCAGAAAATATTCACGTAAACGTTTTATTTTTCATGTCAAGCAAGGTACTTCTCATCTATACAGGCGGCACGATCGGCATGAACCGCAACCCGCAGACGGGTGCCCTCGAGCCCTTCGACTTCGAACATCTGCTCGTCCATGTGCCCGAACTCGAGCAGTTCGGCACCGAGATCGAGACCTATCAGTTCACGCCAGCCATCGACTCCAGCGACATGACGCCCGCCCGATGGACCGATATCTCGCACTGCATCGCCGACCGCTACGACAACTACGACGGATTCGTGGTGCTCCATGGCACCGACACGATGGCCTATACCGCCTCTGCCCTCTCCTATATGCTTGAGAACCTCACGAAGCCCGTCATCTTCACGGGCTCCCAGCTGCCCATCGGTCAGCTGCGCACCGACGGAAAGGAGAACCTCATCACCGCCGTCGAGATCGCCGCTGCCAAGGATGCCGAGGGCCGTGCCCTCGTGCCCGAGGTCGGCATCTACTTCGGAGGCCATCTGCTGCGCGGCAACCGCACCACGAAGCAGAGCGCCGAGGAGTTCAATGCCTTCGAGTCGTTCAACTACCCCCACCTCGTCGATGCCGGTGTCAACATCACCTATCACCAGAACCGCATCCTGACGCCCGACTGGGGCAAGTCGATGACGCCCCATTTCCGCCTCGACAACAATGTCATCATCTTCTCCCTCTTCCCTGGCATCCGCGAAGACCTCATCCGTCATATCATCCACACGCCCAATCTCAAGTCGATCGTCATGCGCACCTTCGGCTCGGGCAACGCCCCGCAGAGCCCCTGGCTGCTCAAAGCCTTAAAAGAAGGTACGCGTAATGGCAAGGTGATCGTCAACATCAGCCAGTGCATGCAGGGTGCCGTCGAGATGAGCCGTTACGACACGGGCTACCATCTACAGGAGGCAGGCGTCATCAGCGGCTACGACCAGACCGTGGAGAGTGCCGTCACCAAACTGATGTTCCTCCAGAGCCACTACCCCGACGATCCCGACACCATCCGCCGCCTCATGGCCCAAAGCCTCCGCGGCGAAATCACCAGATAAAAAGAATAATCCTCGACCACTTGGCCGAGGATTATCTCATTTTAATGTTTAATGTTCACAGTCCCATACAGGACGTCACACCCAATGCAGTCAGGATGGCCGAACCAATCGACACGATAATCTGCACAACAAACTTTGTAGTTTCCTTCTTAGTCATTTTAATGTCTTCAGAATTTTAATGTTTCGCTCGAGCTCTGCTCGCTTTTACAAAGCTTTAGCGACTAAAAGAATGTTTATGGGGCCGAGGCCCCAAGCGCTAATCTTTGTCGAGATCATCACCGCCGTCGCCACCGCCACCGGTGTTACCGCCAGTGTTTCCACCGCTGTTGCTGCCAGAACCGCTCTCGGTGCCTGAACCTGAAGTAGGATCATCGTCGCCATCCTCGGCATCCGACTGGATGATGTCCCAAGCCGACAGCGGAGTACGCAGCGTGTAGGACTTGTCCTTGCCGTTGATCTTCTTCTTGATGGTCTCCACCAGGTAAGCGAACTGGAGTGAGCACTGATCCTTAAACTTCTTCGAAGTGATCTCCTCACCCTGGGCATTCTCAGGAATAAACACGAAGTTCACACCCTCCACCAGATTGTTCACGCCCATACGAAGTGCCTCCTCAACGCTGGCAGCACCGCCAGGAACGGACGTCACGGTGGGACGGAACGTGCCCAGACCATCCAGCTTCACAGGCTGACCGTGAGACATCATCTCCTTCAGACACTTCACGATGGCAGCCAGCACCAGCTGCATAAACTCATAAGTCACCATGCCGCCGTGGTCAGCCACGTGCTTAGCGAAACCCTTGGTGGTCAATGCCTCCTTCGACTCTGCCTCAGGATAGTAACGACCCTCCATCTTTGAACCCTCCACAATGTTCTTGCGAAGATTCACCAAAAACGCAATGTTTTCTTTTGCCATGATAAAAATAGTTTAAAATTGTTGATAATGTTATTTAACTCGTTTGTCTCTTATTGACAATGCAAAGGTACGACTATTTTTGCACTCCAGCAAGCAATTTTAGACGCGCAATCCCCTTATGGAACCTTATGGATACTTAATGCCACTTATGGCAACTTATTTAAACAAAAAATTTGGATAATTCAGGAAAAAGCAGTAACTTTGCAATATGAAACAAACAGTTAGAACTTATGGTCGTATGGAGCTGGCGCAGGCGTATTTCCCTGCCATCCTGCCCCGCTCAGCATGGAAGAAACTAAAGGCACTCCTCATGGATGATCCTCAAACCGCTTCCTTGGCAACCCTTTCCCGTCGCACCTTCCTCCCTGCCGAGGTGTCTGTCATCTTCTCCGTGTTAGGCGTGCCGTGATAATTAATTTACATCGCATTTTAACCCTTTAACCCCTCCGGCCGTCCGCCTGAGGGTTTCTTATTGTCCGCCCAAGCCGCCCTTCCCGTCCGCCCTGATCGGACTCCCAGAGCTCTATAACCCTTGAAAAATCAAAATATGAAAACATCTGACACGCTATCCATCCGTCTAACATCTAACATCTAACACGAAGGTTTGATCGTTTTGGGGCTTACAAAACTTTTATATTATATATATTATATATAATATATATAATATAATTAATAATTATAATGATAACTATCTCCTCCCCTCCTCTATCCATAGAATTCCCACTTTCTGCAAACCCTAATGTTAGATGTTAGATTGTTAGATTTGTGTCAACCTATATCAGTATAAGACATTATATTATATGCTCATGAAGTGTATAAAAAAAGAGTTGCTTCGGCAACTCTTTTAAATGGAGTAGTGTCGATAAAGTCTTGCTCCCTCGCGGGATTCTGCCCGGATAGTCAACATACATTTGACGCTGCAAAGATACGAATAAGCGAGCAAACTACCAAATAAATCTCGATTTATTTTTAGTTTCGAGCGAAAGTATCTTCGAGATTAATCTCAAATATACGAAGTATTTCTGAAAGTTGCAAGGATTTCGCATTATATTTTCATTTTTTTACCCCAAACCACAACTAATTCCAATTTATTTTGCTATCTTTGCACCCATAAGTTTTACATTTAAAATTAGACTGGTATGAATAAGGTATTATCATGGGCCTTTGCCGCTGCCCTGATCTGCGGCGCAAGTGTATTTACCTCATGTAGTGAGAGTAGTGACAATCCCGCTCCGGAGAATGCGAAGAACCGTAAGGAGTTTATCAAGCACACCCGCGAGAACCTGAAGGATTTGGCTGAGAACCTGAACTTCCGTTCGTGGGAGGTCGCTAACAACGTTAATCAGGAGTTCAACACACGTGTGCTAAACAACCCTGAGTTTGAGAAGGCAATTCTCCCCTTGTTTATTCAGAAGATCCGTGAGGGCATCCAGCCCGTTGAAGAGGGTAGCGAACTGGCAGCGATGGGCTACAAGCAGTATGCCACCATCGATCTGACAGAATTCAACTACCGCTTTACGATGAAGGATGATAACTCTGGCTTCGACGTAGAGGAGGCTGATGATTTTGAGATGATTATCAATGGTTTCAATCTTGCAACCCAACAATGGGAAAAGGGGCTGCATAAGCTGACGTTGAAGGCAAGTGGTGACACCTATAAGCAGCTTGCCAAGCGGTTGGGCAATGAAGAAACGGCTGTTGTAATTCTCGTTCCCTCTGATTTCGCTTTTACGCTTGCTGGAAATATTGATGGGGATTGGATAGAAGGCTATAAGGGCGCATTCAAGAACAATGTCAAGATGAGCGGAGAGTCGGAGTTTATGAATCCTAAAACCGATGCTATTGGCATCACAGGTGTCCTCAAGACTGGAGTGCCTGATACTCCAGACGGAAAGCATGCCGCTGATGCCACCGATCTTGCTTTTGAACTTGCTAACGATCCCGTTGCCAACGAAAGCGGCATGAAGTTCTCTTTTGGACATAACGGCAAAAATATGATAGAGTTGGGCGCTGTGGCTAAATATACTGATAAGGAGATTGACCTCACTGACTTCTCACAGTTCACTACATCAGGTAAGATCCTCGATGTGCTGGTAGCCTTGATGTCAGGCGGCAGCTTAGAAGGCACCCTCACTCTGAATGACGACCTCACCACCGAAATCTCTATCAATGACTGTGGTAAGGCTCTGCAGCTGCAGAAGGAGATGGCTCACGCACGCCGCAACTATGCCGATCAGGCTACGATTGAGGAATACACCAAGCAGCTCAATGAGCTCATGAGTGCCAAGATGACCTGCAAGGGTGTGAATCAGGTGATCCCGATGAAGTTGCAGACCGAGAAGTTCGGTGTTGACTACTGGGCAATGCCCGCCTTCAACTTCGCCGACGAGAAGGGCTATGTGCCCATCACCGAGTTGCTCGACAAGGAGTCTGTTGAATACGGCATCAACATCATTGACCACGCAGCAGAGCCTATGGCTGGTGCCATCGTCACCGTTCGCCAGCTGCTCCAGTTCGTGCAGACCTTCATCATGCAAGCACGCGTGAGCCAGGCGCAAGGTCAGGCAGGTAACGAGTAAAGTAACAACAACATATATAATAAAATGTATAACAATTAATACAACGCGATTATGAAAAAATTAATGCGCTCGACCTTTGGTCGCTTGTTTAACAAGAATTTTGTGCTCGCCGCCACCTTGATCTGCGGCGCAAGCGTATTTACCTCATGTAGTGAGAGTAGTGACAATCCCGCTCCGGAGAATGCGAAGAACCGCAAGGAGTTTATCAAGCACACCCGCGAGAACTTGAAGGATTTGGCTGAGAACCTGAACTTCAGTTCGTGGGAGGTTGCCAACAAATTGAATCAGGAATTCAACACAACTGTGCTGAACAACCCTGAGTTCGAGAAGGCAATCCTCCCCTTGTTTATCCAGAAGATTCGTGAGGGCATCCAGCCCGTTGAAGAGGGTAGCGAACTGGCAGCGATGGGCTACAAGCAGTATGCCACCATCGACCTGACGGAATTCAACTACCGTTTCACGATGAAGGAGGATGACTCTGGCTTCGACGTAGAGGAGGCTGATGACTTCGAGATGATTATCAATGGTTTCAACCCTCAAACCCAAGAAAAGAAAATAGGTGGGCGCAAGTTGACGCTGAAAGCAAGTGGTGACACCTATAAGCAGCTTGCCAAGCGGTTGGGCAATGAAGAAACGGCAGTCGTAATCCTCGTTCCCTCTGATTTCACATTTACGCTTGCCGGAAATCTTGAAAGAGGTTGGGTGGAAGGCTTTAAGGGCGCATTCAAGAACAATGTCAAGATGAGCGGTGAGTCGGAGTTTATGAATCCTAAAACCGATGTCATTGGCATCACAGGTGTCCTCACGACTGGAGTGCCTGATTCTCCAGACGGAAAGTATCGCGCTGACGCCACCGACCTCTTTTTTGACATTGCTAACGATCCCGTTGCCAACGAAAGCAGTATGAAGTTCTCTTTCGGGCATAACGACAAGAGCATGATAGAGCTGGAGGCTACGGCTAATTATACTGATAAGGAGATTGACCTCACTGACTTCTCAC
>Ga0265300_10002428_pt1 | contig 16117 bp, 12 predicted proteins | sample AusTroGonzalo_MG_FD_193482 | JGI IMG/M metagenome (GOLD analysis project Ga0265300, IMG submission 193482) | Bovine rumen microbial communities from tropical cattle in Woodstock, Queensland, Australia - Gonzalo_03 | ecosystem: Host-associated > Mammals > Digestive system > Stomach > Rumen ...
GATAGCTCCAGCACACGATAGGTCTTGTGGCCACGTTCATTAAACTCGAACGTCACGCACTCGTTGTTCTTCCAACGTGGCATAGTTACTTGATACTGATGCTGGAAAAGCGCTGTCGAGGGCTCTATCACGCGTCCCGTAGCCACCTCGACGATGACGGGTACACGATAGTTTAGCGAATCGCCTGGCTTGGCATATTCCTGAGTGTGGAGCACTGGCTGCAACTGGTTCCTGGGCGACGACTCCACATAATAAACATAGCGCTTGGGGGCCGGTTTTATGCGTACCGTGGCATAATAGCGGCCATCGGACGAGAAAGAGCCCCAGGCCGAATAGTAATAGGTAGAGTCACCGTTGGTAGTCAGCGCATGCTCCTGTTCGTTCTCCTTCACCCACAGGTTGTTGTCGCGATGAAACACCTGTACCTTGCCGTCTGGCGACATCCGCATACCGTCCTTTTCGTCGGGCACCTCCATCCAGTGGCGCTGTCGTCCCTGCCACTGTGGGCGCTGTCGCGGTTTCTCTGGATTCTCTGTGAGTGTGGTTACCGTGTTCTGGTCGGCATCCACCTCTTTATATATTTGTTTCTTACCGTCGAACACCGAGTACCAGAACTGATGCGTGCCATGCTTCAGGTGCACGTTCACGTCGCCATACTTCATCTTGTTCGAGTATTTCGAGCCAATGGCGAAGGCCCGTTTGTAGTTGTCTTTGATGTTGTCGGCAGAGGCCGTCTGCGTCAGCATCAGGGCCAGTGCCATAGTCAGTGTTGTTCTTATCATTATTTCAGTATTTCTTTCATTTGTTTGGTGGCTCGCTCAATCATGTCCTTCGTGCCGCTACCGTCGCTCACGTAGCGGATCACCATGTTGGCGTATGAGGTGGCGCGGCTAATGCTGTCGTTTGTAGGCAGTTTACCTACTTTCTCCAGTAGCGACTGCAACTCCTCCAAATCCTCTGGCTCTGCCAGGTTGCCTGGTCGCATGGTGTTGATGATGGCGTTCAGGGCTGAGGCCGCCTTGTCAATCTCTTCCTGTGTATAGCGGTCCTCTGGGGCATCCATATAGGGCTGCGTCTTCCTGTATTGTTCTGCCATGCGAGCAAAGCTATGACTGGCCCATGGCGCAAATTCTGGAACCTTCACCGTCATGTCGTTCCATGCCTGTTGTTCGTCCATGCGACTCTTTACGATGAGGAGCAGTTCACGAAGTTGTGATTTGTCGGTGGGAAAATCGGCTACCACATTGCTGGTGGCGGCAGGCAGGTTCAGACGTAAGTAGTGCGTCAGGTGCTTGTCACCCTCGTAGTCAGGCAGCAGGTTCAGTGGGGCATTGGCGTCAACGGTGGCCTCGTCCCAACTCTTTATGTTGGTGGCGGCCATTACCAGCGGACCTTGCATAAAGGCGCCTAGCCAGTAGCCATCCACCTTGTCTGGTCCAAAGTCGATATGCTTGGTGAAGGGCATTGTCACCTCGATCACGTCTTTCTTCGTCCATCGGCGTATAGGAATCTCCACATAGCTCGATGGTTGATAGTGGGTAGCAATGCTCTTGCCGTTGAGTTTGATATCAAAACCCTCGGTAGCCCAATAAGGCACACGCAGTCGCACGGCGAACCTCGCCTTGCCCTTTGTGAGGTGGATGGTGGTCTTCTCTGCCGGCCATAGACACTCCTGTTTCAATGTCACGCCCTTCTCCTTCCATTGGGCTGTGGTGGGCAGGTAGAGTGCTACCCAGATGGTATTGTCATTCACAAAGTAGGCAGCCTCCTGATATTTCACGTGGTTTTCTACACCTGTACCGCCACAGCAGGTGGCTTGAGGAGTCTCGTTTCCCCAGGGTTTCGAGGCGTCCAGTCCCACAGCATATTGGTAGCAGGTCTGATACTTGTGAGGGTTTACCGACCCAACGATCTGGTTGTAGAGCACCCGTTCGTAGTAGTCCATATAGCGTGCGTCGTTGGGGGTGAAGCAGTTCAGGTCCTTTGTCAATTTTGCCAGGTTATAGGCGCAGCAGGTCTCGTTCATGGTGGGCTCAGGATGCTTTGTGTTTCCCCAGTTCGAGGCATTGGTACACATGGAGGTCATCTGTGCATAGGGCTGACGGAACATCTCGCCATTGCCTACACCGCCCATGGCATAGCGATAGCGCCCCTGGATCATCGTCCAGAAGTTCTCGGCCAGGTCGTAGTAGTAGGGGTTATGATTACCACGATAGGAGCGCAGGGCACCTGTCACCATCGGTATGTGCTGGTTGGCATGGCGCGTGCGGATGGCATCGATGTTACGGGCCAGAGGTTCGAAGAAGGCCGGACTATCAAAGTAGTTGGCGGCCTCCAGCAGATGGGCCTTCTCCTCGGCTGTTCCAGTCATTTCCGAAAGGCGTGCCAGTGATTCGGCCATGCCACCCACCTCGCCGGCGATGTACATATTCCACATCTCGTAGCGGTTGCCAGGGCGTGCCCGTCGTTCATCCTGCCGTCCGTCGCTCTTCACGTAAGTGCGATAATGCAGTCGATTCCATACCCACAGTCCCATGTCCTTAGCAATGAGCAGGGCCTTCTTGGCCACAGCCTTGTCGTCGATATAGGTGGCAATGTCGATGAGACCTGCCAGTTGCTTATGTACGGAGTAATAGGGTGCCCACACCCAACTGTCGTTATTGTAGGCGCGATACATCTCGATGAGTACGCAGTGCTGGGCAGGGATGGCATTCAGATAGCCGTAGCCATACTTCCTATACGCCTGCTTATAGCGGTCGAAGTCGGCCCATGTTCCCTGCATGGTCTTCAACTCCTCTTCAGGGGCGAAGTCGCGCGCCTCCCAGTAGCGTCCCAGTTGTTCGTTCCAAACAAATGTTCGCTCCTGACATTCGCGCAGGCCGTCCACCATCTCGATGATGTTGCGTCGCAGGATGTCCTTCTTCGTTTTGTCCTGACAGCTGGCAAAGGCGAAGGCCAATGCCGACATGTAGTGGCCAGAACCGTGACCCTTCAACTTGGTGGTGGGAGAGTCCCAGCCGTCCGATTCTGGATAGCCCTCGGTGGATAGGCCGTAGGTATCGCGATAGTTATAGAGCTGCTGCTTCACTGGCAGACTGATAAGCTGGTCTATGTCGAGGTCGCGGTTTTGCGTCAACCTGTTTTCCCCGTCAATGCTTACCGCATCTAATGGCAGTGGCTTGGCCACAGGCACGATCCTTTCTTCTTCTGTCACTTCCATCACTCTTACCTCTGCTGACACGGGATATCCATTGGGTGTCGTGTTGTCGCCGAGGATGAATCCGCGTACCTTATATATAGTACCTACAGGATTGATGTTGGGGTTTGCCTCGGCCTGCTCAGTCGCTTCCGAGGTGTTCATCCATTTCACCTGACGATACTCGCTGTGACCATTGGCATCCGTCACCCACAACTGATAGGGCAGTCGGGGAGCATGGCCCACGGGTGTTTCTATGCAGACAGGTTCTGTGTTCACTATCTGCGCTGTCACCTTGCTAACAAATAATGAAGATAAGATAAAGAAGGAAAGAAGTCTTCTCATGTTTATTCTTTTGTTTGTTTTCAGTAGAAAGTAGACAATTATTGGTTTTGATGGTGCAAAGTTACGAAAAAAGTGTAACTTTGCACGCTGAAAGATTAATTATCTATCAAAAAAAACTTAAAATAGGTCTACTGAAGCAATGAAAAGAGTCATAACTATCTTAATGTTATTGAGCCTAACAGCTATTGGTGTGTTTTCACAGAAAACGGTCTATATCCCCAATGAGTGGAAGAACCCTTGGCCCAGCGATTCACTTCTATACAAGGAAAGCGACCCTGACAACAATTATACTTGGTCGAAAAGCAGAAGCGTCGAGAGCGACAATGTCATTGTGTTCTGGGACAAGGGCTATGGCAGCAAGAAACCTTCGGAGTCGCCTTCTGCCTATAAGGTGGATGAGCAGGACCTGTTGCAGAAATGTGAGTCTTTTTATGATTTGGAAATTAACCAGTTGGGCTTCGTAGATCCATTGAACTCGAACCTATCGAAATACAAGATCATGGTACTCCTCAATCACACTACCGATTGGGTGTGCTATGGTGGCGGCTACGACTATCAGATTAGTGCCTTGTGGCTAGGACCGTCGGCTTGTAAGCCTGTGGGGCATTCTGTGGCTCACGAGGTGGGGCACTCTTTTCAGTATATGTGCTTCTCAGAGCACGGTGGGCACAAGGACTCGCAGACCGACAATACCGGCTTCCATCTGCCCTGCGGTAATGGTCAGACCATTTGGGAACAGACGGCCCAATGGCAGGCTGCCCAGTCGTATCCCAGCGAGATGTTCAGTCAGAGCATCGGCATCTTCCGTAAGAGTCATAACCTGGCTTTCTCGCACGAATGGCATCGTTATCAGAGTTACTGGCTACACTACTATCTGAGTGCCCACTACAATGATATCACTACGGTGGCGCAGGTGTGGAACCAGCCCATGACGGGACAGACAAGTGGCAATGGCTCGGACTTCAACCAGGCGCTGATGAAGTTGAAAGGTCTCAATGCCAAGGATCTCTTTCGTCTTTATTACGACTATGCCGCGCATTGCGTCACCTGGGACCTTGATGCTTGTCGCAGTTACGGTAAGTCGTTTGTTGGCGACTTCGACTATCGCTGTGTGGCCCTGGGCGATACAGCCTATCAGGTAGCCCTGTCGTCGGCACCAGAGTCTTCTGGTTTTAATGTCATCCCATTGGAGGTGCCTGCCGAGGGTACTGTCGTTACCACCCGTTTTACTGCTCTTCCAGCCGGGGCAAAGTTGGGACAGGGCGACCCTGCTGAGATGATGAACGGTGATGCCCAGTGGACTAAGACCACACGCACCACCTATATCCGCCCTTCCAATGCTGGCAAGCGCGGCTTCCGTCTGGGCTATGTGGCTCTGTTGAACGACGGCTCGCGCCAGTATATTCAAAAGGACACTGTCTATTGCGAGGGTAATGCCGAGAGCACTTGCGAGGTCAGCATGACAGTGCCTACGGATATTAAGCAGCTATGGCTCGTTGTGTTGCCGGCTCCCACTTCTTATGTGGCGCATAAGTGGGACGATAATGCTAATAATGATGGACAGTGGCCTTATCGCTTCCAGATTGAGGGTACCACGTTAGGGGCTCGTGCCCAGGTTTATGTCGCTCCCGTTATTGATGGGCGCGAGGTGGCTGATATCACCTTTACCTATGATGTCAACCTGCCACAACTCAATAGCTACGACCCTGTAGCAGTCAATGTATCTGGTCAGGCGCAGGCCATGTTGGGTACTGCTTTTCAGATGCAGCCCGCTGATATAGCCAGCCACCTGCAGGCCTGGGCAACAGGTGGACCAAGTGTTGGCAAGATGATGTTCTATCCCATGAATCCCAATACGCAGGCTTGGGTAAACCGTAAAAGTACAGCAAACGGCTATGGCCATTGGTTCAATGCCTCGGGTGTTGTGAATGAGTTTGCCAACGGTGTACTCTACAGTGAGTTTCAGCCCTCTTCTCTTTCTTTCAATATTGGTCAGAAGCCAGGTGCCGTCACCCAAGGCCAGAACTGCACCTTTGGTCAGATTCTGCGCTATAAGGCGTCTGACGGCAAGGAAGCCTTGGCTCGCTTCATCTTCCGTGTTCACATCACGAATACCGACTATGGCTTCTCGCTTGTCTCTATCGATTACAATGCGCCTACTGCTATCAGGTTCTTGAATAATTCATCATGTACAAAGAACAAAGGTATTTACGACTTGCAAGGGCGTCTTTTAAATACTTCTACACGTGGCCTTACCATTGTTGATGGACACAAAGTGATAAAGAAGTAAAGGCTTTGTCTTGATGGAAATGTGTGTTGCAGACTTTGAAATGTGCATCCCAAACTTTGGGATGCACATTTCAAAGTTTGGGATAGAAAATTTAGAGTACTTCGGATGGAAATACTCAACCAATCTCATAATGGAAAAAGGGAATCACAACTGTCCGGCTTCTACCATCAATACCACGCGCTCTGTCAGTCGGTCGGTGCCTTCGGGCTCATAGCCTTTCTTCAGAGAAGCGCCAAACATCCAGGCGAAGGCCTGCCACATGCCCGAACGGATGGGACCGATGAAGGCCTGCATGGCCTCGTAGGCGGTGGAATGGCATTCGCGGTCTACGAGTTTGATGAGTAACTTACCCTGCGAGAAGGTCAGTTTCTTCATCTGTGGCTTATACTCCTTGACAATGGACTGCTCCACCTTCTTCAGGTGGGCATCGCGCTCGCTGGGGGGCAGTGTCTCTGTAAACTCCGCTGTCTCGATGATAATCTGTCGCACCTGCTTAGCAATAGGCAACACCTTTTTGACGTTTTTCACCAGTCGGGTGTAGGCCTGCTGCTGTCGCTTGCTCTTGAATGTCAGTTCAGGATACACATAGACGTTTGACATCTCCATATACTGAATGGAGTCACCATCCACCAATGTCTTACCCACTTTCACTGTAGGAACAAACGTGGGGTCGCCAAGATCTTCCTGGGCAACAGCCGATAGTGTGGTCAGCGTGAGTGTAAACAGAATAAGTAACGTTCGTTTCATGAGCAGGTGCGAAGACGGTCAAGAATTCGTCAATGATTTATTTTGTTTGAATAACCAGATAGTTTGAGACGCCCCAGAAGGCTTCAGGATCAAGGATATAGAGGACGGAGGTGTTCTTGTCCTTTTTCTCAATCTTGTAGGATGACGATGGCATCTGGGTGATAATCTTGGGTTTGGCAGAGTTGATGGTCAACTCGGTGACCTTGCGGATATCGACCTTGGTAAACATGCTTTTTTGGATGGCTTCGGTATCCAGCTTTTTCTTTTTGAGGAAACCGCCGCTGAGCAGACCCAGGTCAGAGAGTTCTTTCTTGGTGCCAATCTTCACGTAGGCCTCGTTGAGCAACTTATCCTGCTTGTTGAGGACATCAGCTTGACGGTCTACCTTAATATTGAGTTGTGTGTTGGCATCGGTGAGCAGTGACACACGCTGTCGCAACTGGTTGATGTCGATGTCCTTACTCTCAAGGTCGGCACGCAGAGACTGGATCTGAAAGTCCTTCTCCTCTAACTGTTGGTTGAGATAGCTGACCAGGGTGTAGAGTTTGCTGATGCTGTCGCCGCGAGACTTCAGCGAGGCAGAGAGCTGGGCAATGCGAATCTTCTGATTGGCCAGCATGGTGCCGAAGGTGTCGAGATTCTTCTTCAACTGGTTCCTATCGACAATCGTCCCCTCTGGGCCTTTGTTCGAGTAGAAAAGCATCTGCTCTTGCTTGGCGATAGAGTCGAGTCCATCAGCCAAAACACCTACATACGACATCATGTCCTGGATGTCACCGTCTTTCTTGGCATTCTCTTGTTTCATAGAATCCAATTGCTGGGTCAGCAGGTCCACCTGTTGCTGATTACTGTCTGAACAGCCCACAAAGCACAAAGCTGCCGTTGCCAACACTGCTGCAAATAAACTGTTTTTCCTCATATCATTAGGTCTTTAGATTGTTTTTTATCTGTTCTTATCCTTTTGTATCAAGGCCAGCAGATGGTCTACAGCCTCTTCCTCAGGGATATTCTTCTCAACGCACTCCTTGGCACGATACAGACTGATTTTACCACGACCTGCACCCACATAGCCATAATCAGCATCGGCCATCTCGCCAGGACCGTTGACAATGCATCCCATGATGCCAATCTTCAAACCAACAAGGTCCTTGGTAGCAGCCTTGATCTTAGCGATGGTCTCCTGGAGGTTGTAGAGGGTGCGACCACAACCGGGACATGAGATGTACTCAGTCTTAGTGAACTTAATGCGGGCAGCCTGAAGGATGCTATCGGCAAGGTCGTTAAGAGTCTTAGAGTCCTTAAGGCCTTGATGGTTCTTAAGTACGAGGTTTGTTGCTTTTCTGTCGATGAGCAGGGCACCCACAGCCATTGAGGCCTTGAGTTGGAATGTCTCCCAGTCGGGGGCGTCAAGGGTCAGCGTGATGGTGTCATCCTTGATGCTGGTCTCGGCCTCCTGACGCAGGCGGGTACATTCGGGAATGAGTTCCACCAGTTTGCGAGCTACGGGAATCTCGCATTCAGGTTCCTCAGAGAGTGACACGCGGATGGTGTCGCCAATGCCTTCTGTCAACAAGGCACCGATACCTACGGCACTCTTGATGCGTCCATCCTCACCTTCACCAGCCTCAGTAACACCTAAATGCAAGGGGTAGTGCATATCCTCAGCATCCATCGTCTTCACCAATAGGCGCACTGTGGTCACCATGACTACCGTATTTGAGGCCTTGATAGAGATAACCACATCGTTGAATTGCTCGCGACGGAAAATGCGCAGGAACTCCATACAACTCTCCACGATGCCCTCGGGAGTGTCGCCATAGCGGCTCATGATGCGATCGGAAAGTGAGCCGTGGTTCACGCCAATGCGCACGGCAGTATGATGCTCCTTACATATATTAATGAAAGGTACGAGCTTCTTCTCGATTTTCTCGAGTTCTGCGGTATACTCTTCATCGGTATATTCCAAATGCTTAAAGGTGCGACCTGGGTCAACATAGTTACCTGGGTTGATACGCACCTTCTCACAGTATTGTGCTGCCACATCTGCCGTATGGGCAGTGAAATGGACATCTGCCACCAGAGGTGTCGTGTAGCCATCTGCCTTCAGTCGGGCCGAGATATTCTTCATGTTCTCTGCCTCGCGAATGCCTTGGGTGGTGAAACGAACGAGTTCACCTCCAGCATCAATGATGCGTTTGGCTTGAGCCACAGAGCCCTCCGTATCGTTGGTGTCGGTGGTAGCCATCGACTGGATGTGGATGGGGTTGTCGCCACCAATGGCGATATTGCCTACGTGGGCAATTGTTGTCTGTCTTCTCATAGGACTTATGGGTCTAATGGGACTTATCGGAATTATGGGCTTAGTTGGTTTTGAAGTTATACTTAACTTCTGCCAAGTCCTTGTTAGCCTTCTCGATCTTCGATTTTAAGCCACTCTTGTAGTCGCTCAGACGCTGTGCCAGGGCTTCATCGCTCAAGGCGAGCATCTCGACAGCGAGGATAGCAGCATTCTGGGCACCATTGACGCCCACAGTGGCCACAGGAATACCTGGGGGCATCTGGATGATGGAGAGCATGGCGTCGAGACCGTCGAGCATGCCTTTGATGGGAACACCAATAACGGGTAGGGTGGTTGAGGCGGCAATGACGCCAGGCAGGGCAGCTGCCATACCAGCACCAGCGATGATGACCTTCAGACCACGGTCCTTGGCAGTGCGTGCAAATTCCTCCACAGCATCGGGAGTACGATGGGCCGAAAGGGCGTTGACTTCAAACGGTACCTGCATCTCGTCGAGCAACTTGCAGGCTTTCTCCATAACGGGCAGGTCACTGGTGCTGCCCATGATAATGCTAACAATAGGTTTCATATCTTTCATTTATCAATTATCCATTCTCAATAGAATATTATTCCCAGGGTGGCACAAATAAAACCGATACCAAAGCCAGCCACCACCTGTCCTAGGGTGTGCTGACGCAGATACATGCGTGCGGAACCAAGAATGCCTGCCACAATAAAGACCAGGCAGAACCACCACACGGGATTAAAGCCGAAGATATCGGCAAAGACGAATAGGGCACCGGCTACACCACCGATGGCTGCAGTATGGGTGGAGATCTTCCACCAGATATTGATGATTGCACACATAATTTGAACCACCAATGCGCCGAAAACGATGCTTGACACAAAGTGATAGATGTGCAGTGTGTAGAGTACCCACAGACAGAGGGCATAGCAAAGGATACTGAGCACGTAGGGTACCATGCGTCGACGTTTCTGACCTAGTTCTAAAAGTGACCATCCTTGCAGACGTCGGTAGATATGAATGAGAAATGTGGGCAGAAGGATGGTGAAGAAATAGACCATGGCCATGACCAGCAGGCGATAGCCAATGGGTAGCAAACTCAGATAGCTGAGTGTAAACAGCGCAATCAGACCCATCAGGGGCAGATAGAACGGCGTAAATATCAGACTAACCGTACGCGCTGCGTAAATAAATCCTTTTTCTCTTGTCATCTTCTTATCACTTTCTCAGTCTTGCAATGGGTATTCCCAGTTGCTCACGATATTTGGCTACTGTACGGCGGGCAATAGGATAGCCTTTCTGTTTAAGGGCATCACACAATGCCTCGTCGTTCATGGGCTTGCGCTTGTCTTCTGCCTCTACAATCTCGCGCAGGGCTGCTTTAATCTCACGAGTAGACAGTTCCTCGCCACTCTCGGTGACATAGCCATCGCTGAAGAAATATTTCAGGGGAAATGTGCCCCAACGGGTTTGTACGTATTTGGAATTTGACACACGTGAGATGGTACTCAAATCCAAGCCTGTCTTCTCGGCCACGTCTTTTAGAATCATGGGGCGTAACAGAGACTCATCGCCCTCCTCGAAGAAACGGTGCTGCAGACGGATGATAGCTTTCATGGTGAGTGTCAGTGTACGACGACGCATCTTAACGGCATCGATAAAGCTTTGGGCAGCCTCCACCTTTTGCTTAGTGTAGAGCAGGGCTTCCTTCATCTGCCGGCTGAGGCCTTCTTTGTTGTTCTGATAGTCCTTGAGCAAGTCGGCAAAAGACTGTGATACCTGTAGTTGGGGTACGTCTCCTGTATTCAAAGAGAAAGAGAGGGTACCATCATCCATGGTGTCTACAATGAAATCTGGGGTGATCTGCTGCATGGAGCGTCCAATAGTTTCGCCCATGGCAGCTCCAGGTTTGGGGTTCAGTCGGCGTAACTCGCGCAGGAGTTCGTCAGTCTGAAGGTCACTCAGTGAAAGGGCTCGCTGTATCTTGTCCCAATGTTTCTTGGTGAAAGCATCGAAATAGTCTGTAATGACGCGGCGCATCAGGTCAGTAAGGTGCGATGTTGTTTTGCGTTCAATCTGCAACAATAGACATTCCTGCAAAGAACGGCCACCAATGCCTGGGGGGTCGAGTTGCTGGAGACGGTGGAGCACATGCTCTATCTCAGTTGTACTGATATCGATGCTGTGATAGATGGCTAATTCCTCTGTAATGTTTTCAAGTGGGGTGCGGAGCAATCCGTCATCATCGAGCGAACGGATGAGATATTCCATCACATAGCGATCGCGGTCAGTGAGTTCCATCTCACCGACCTGTTCCAGCAGCTGGTCGTAGAAAGACTGGGTGTCACCCACCACCATGTCCTCGCGTTCCTCAGCGGTAGATATGCCACCATGATAGACGGGGAGCTCTTCATCGTCGCGCCCAATATTTTCAAGTGCGGCATCAAGGGCATCGCTACGCTCCTCGCGTTCACGTTGCGTGTCGAAGTCATCGGAATTATCAGTGGTTTCCGTCGGTTCAGAGAACTCTGGAAAATCAGAATCCTCTGAGCTTGTTTCTAGTGCGGGGTTATCATGCATCTCGGTCTCGATACGCTCCATCAGCTGCTGAATGGGCAATTCCACCAGCTGAGACTGCAACAGCTGCTGCTGCGAGATGCTTTGCTGCAGCTTCTGCTCAAGCTTCTGTTCTTGTATCTGACCTTGGGACATAGTGTTTCTTGTAAATCGTTATGTCGTTATGATGCAAAATATGCCTTTAATTCCTCGGCATGGGCAGCCAACTGTTCTGTGGCGATATTGCCATAACGATGCCAAACCTGCTGACATGGCAATAATAGGTCTGAAATAATCAATTCATCACGATTGAGATAGGGGTCACAGTTCTGGAAGATATCGAGCACTAAAACGATATCAGATGGCTTTACCTTTATTAACCGAGCCAATTCCTGAACCTCAGGCGTTTCGGCCACCATCGTAATTGTTGTGAGGCGGAAATAGAGATCGAGGATAAGGACAAGCATCACGGGTTTGAACTGGGGGGCCTCTGCTAATGGCCGGAAATCTTTCTCGAAAGTCTCCTGTACCTCTACGCCTTGATAGAAGTTGTCGGCAGCACCAAAACCCTTCATCTCGCGTAGTAGGCGCACAGCTCTGGCCAAACGACGAGGATTCTGACTATAGGCCTGCCAGATGCGTTCGATGCGAGGTGTCTCAAGACGAGCTATCTGTTGCATCTTGGAATGCAACACCTGAGGAGCAATATGTAGCTCCAGACTTAAGTCAACCATCGCACGACTATAAAGTGGCTTCATGCCCACAGGCTTCTGCAGGTATATCTGCATCAGCAATAGCCAATAGTCATCGTGCCAAACTGTGTTCTTTGCCATATTCTCATGAATTATGCCGCAAAATTACAAAAAAATCCGAAATCATACATCACCATTTCAATCTTTTTTGTATCTTTGTGGCCACTTAGTTGACTGAAAGACATGAAAAGGGTATTTGTGATTTTTTGTGCGTTGGGAATAGCGCTGGCTATCTGCGCTCAGAAACCCCAGCAGGACATTAAGAAAAACCTAAGACTTTCGGGTGGGTCGTTTCTGGCCTATCCTGGACCGAAGCAGCATAAGCTGACATCGGCACCAGGCAACAAAAAGCCCTTCTATATCAGTCATTTCGGTCGTCATGGCTCACGCTATCCCACAAAGACTGAAGACTTCACCTTTGTTATAGAGACTCTGCAGAAGAGTGAGGAAGCGCATGCTCTGACTCCTTTGGGAAGCGAGGTGTTACAACGTGTCATCATGATGGAGCAAGAAGCTCATAATCGTCCGGGTGAGTTGACTTCTCTAGGTGCCCAACAACAACAGGAGATTGCCGAACGTATGGTGCAACGCTTCCCTGCCGTATTTGATGGAAATGTGACTGTCGAAGCCAAGAGTACCACATCGATTAGGGCCATTCTGTCAATGTCAAACGCTTTGTTGAAGTTACAGGCGCTGAATCCAAAACTTAAAATCAAGGTTGATGCCAGTCAGTCAGACATGGGCTATCTGCGCCATAACGATAAACTGTTGACCACCCAGTCACAGGATGAGAAGAATGTGGCATTGTATAATGCATTTGTTGATGCTCATTCAACTTGGGAGCGGGTCATAGGTCAACTCTATTCTGATACGGCTTATCTGAACCACAACGTAGAAGGTAAGAAATTGAATAGTTATCTGTTTCGTTTGGCTTCTGTTGTGCAAGATATGGACTTGAGAAAAAAAGTGACGCTATATGATTTGTATACTGATGCTGAACTCTATGAGAACTGGCGTAAGGACAATGTATTCTGGTATTTAGGTTTTGGCTTTGCACCGACCAATGGCGGAAAAATGCCCTTTGGACAGCGTTTTCTGCTGAGGAACATCATTGAGAAGGCGGATAGTTGCTTGAAGTTGGATCGTCCTGGAGTCACCTTGCGTTATGGGCATGATACGGCCCTGTTGCCATTGGTCTGCTTGTTGGGAATCAATGACTTTGACTTGTCGACAGACGACCTTGATCAAGTGGAACGACGTGGCTGGGCTGACTATAAGATAATTCCTATGGCGGGCAATCTGCAGTTCATATTCTATCGGAACGGCATTCACGACAAGGATATCTTGGTAAAGGTGCTTCTCAACGAAAACGAGGCCACGTTGCCTCTGAAGACAGACGTAGCCCCGTATTATCATTGGGAGGATTTCCGCGATTACTACTTGCAGCGCATCACAGCTTATGATGAGGAGCGCGCTCACGAAGAGCAGGAATAACACTCCCTTTCCCTTTTATTCTTTCTTTAGCCCTTTGCTTGGAAGGCTAAGGCATACATGCGCATCTGCTTGACCATGGCTAGCAGACCGTTGCTGCGAGTAGGTGATAGATGTTCCTTCAAACCTATTTCATCGATGAAATAAAGGTCGGCATCGAGGATTTCCTGTGGTGTTGCGTCATTGAGTACACGGATAAGCAGTGTGACGATGCCTTTGACGATGAGAGCATCGCTCTCAGCACTGAAACGAATCTTTCCATCAACATAGTCTGCCTGAAGCCATACACGACTCTGACAGCCGTCAATAAGGTTCTGCTCAGTCTTGTATTTTTCGTCAAGTGGAGCCTGTTCATTGCCAAGGTCAATGAGTAACTGGTATTTGTCCATCCAGTCGTCAAAGCCAGAAAATTCGTCAATAATCTCGTCTTGTCTTTCGTTTATTGTCATATCTTTAATTTGTTATTTATTCCGTTTAATTGCCAGCATGGTCAGGTCATCACTTTGTTCAGCTTCACCCACAAAGGCGTGTACAGCCATTGTCATCTGATGAACCATCTCCTCACTGTTTAGCGCTTCACCAGCAATGCATTGGCGAAGTACATCCTGCGCATTGTCTTCGCCAAATTGCAGGTGTTCAATATTCTCAGCCTCCGTAAGTCCGTCTGTATAAAGGAAAATAGTAGTGTCTGGCGCCATGTTGATTTGTTGCGACACGAATTCCCACCCAGCCATCACGCCTAAAGGCAAGTTGCTCTCCACAGGCAACAGGCTGACGTTGTCGGTGAGTACAAAGGGTGCATTATGTCCGGCATTACAGTAACGCAGTTCATGGGTTTCAAGGTTTAGAACACCTACGAAGAACGTCACGAACATATTACGTTCGTTGCCTTCTGAAAGAGCATCATTGATGGCTACTGTGATGCGTCCTGGGTCTGCTACGTGAGCTGTGACATTGCGGAACAGTGAGCGTGTGACAGCCATAACCAGGGAGGCTGGAACGCCTTTGCCGCTGACATCACCGATACAGAAGAAGAATTTGTTGTCGCGGATGAAGAAGTCGAAAAGATCGCCACCCACGGCTTTGGCTGGTACCAGCGATCCGAAAATGTCCAAATCATCACGCTCTGGATAGGGTGGGAACTTCTTGGGTAACATAGCCATCTGGATGTCGTGGGCAATCCTCAGCTCGTTCTCTATAGCAGCCTTCGAGGCAGTGGTGTCCTTAAGTTCCTCGATATAACGTGTCAATGACGTCTGCATATTCTCAAAAGAGTCGCGTAACTGGTGAATCTCATCGTGTTTATGCAACTTCGGTAGACAGGCATTGAAGTTTCCCTTTGCCACCTCATCAGCAGAAACGGCTAGCTTTCTCAGCGGCTTTGTTGTGCGTTTGACCAGATACCAGCAGATGATATACATCACGATGAGGGTGATGACAATAAAGAATAACTGGAAGATAACCATGACTATGCCTGGCAGCTGAAGAGCAAACCATGGTACCACAGTTATCACAACCCAACTGGTATGCTTGACAGGCATAAAGAAGAGAATGCATTCCTGGTCGTCGACGAAGACCCTCATCGCAGATTCGTTGTCACTTATCTTTCCTTGAACGATGTCTTGGCATAGTGTTTTGAATCTTATGCTGTCTGTCTCTTCACAAGGCTTTACGTCGTCGAAGAAGTTGTGCGTTAAGATGCGCTTCTCGTCCGGGTGGCAGATATATGTACCTTTTCGGTCAATGATAAATGTGTGAGAGAAGGCGTCGCGCTCATCCCCAGAAAATTGCGAGGCGTTATTTACAGAGTCCACTTGATGGAGCTTGGTGGTAAGCCAGTCGAGTGAGACATCTGCTCCAAGAATGGCCACAGTACGCCCTTTCTTATTATGAACAGGGACGAGATAGGCCACCAATGGTGTCTTGGAATCATAGCCGTCAAAGAAGGGGTCACACCAGTAGGCCGTATCGGCTTTTATGGCTTGGAGGAACCAATCGTTATGGAGATAGTCATATTCGCCAGCCCCCATGTTGTTAGACTGCACCTCCTTTATTCCATCACCATCCATGTCTTCTTTCCATGCGTAAGGGCAGAACCAACGGCCGTATTGAGGATAGTAGCTATCAATAAAGCTGATACCACAACTGCGGATGCGATTATTGGTAGATACTATCTGCTCCATGGTGGCCTGCAGTTGCTCAGGATGGTCGATTTGACTTTCTATCAAAGCAAGATTGTTGGTCACAGCAACATAAATATCACTTTGCACACGGCGTATATACTCCGTGGTGCTGCGCATGCTGTTATGATAGCTGAAAGAATAGAAATATTCCAAGGCAAGCATGGTGAAGAAACACATGCAAAAGGACGTTAGTCCCATCAGGACAAAGAGCCAGATGACTATTCGTCGAGTGAGACTGCGTGCTATGGAACGGT
>Ga0265300_10002429_pt1 | contig 16115 bp, 15 predicted proteins | sample AusTroGonzalo_MG_FD_193482 | JGI IMG/M metagenome (GOLD analysis project Ga0265300, IMG submission 193482) | Bovine rumen microbial communities from tropical cattle in Woodstock, Queensland, Australia - Gonzalo_03 | ecosystem: Host-associated > Mammals > Digestive system > Stomach > Rumen ...
GAAGGATTGGTTTTCAGAGATGGAAGCCAGTGCTATTATTATTACCCTGGTTCTGAAAGACTTGCTCTAGATGCAGTGGTACGAGAACTCTTGGATCATGGGTATGCCCCATATGAAGAAAAGAAATGAAAAATTTTTGATTGAATGCAAGCAGAGGTGTAGCCTCTGCTTTTTTCGTATAAAAAAAACTTTACGTTTGAGTAAAGCTCTTATTTTTACTTTTTTTTGGAGATAACATTAAATTTATTAAACTCAATTAAGTCAGAATTGATGAGTAAGCAGTATGTCTTTGCTCGTATTGCAATGTTATGCAAAGATAATGCTTTTTCCTAATATCGTATTTTTTCATATATTGATATACCAGTTAGAGAGAAGATAGGATTTAAATAAATATATATATAATATATTATATATCATAATATATTCGCTTTGCTTAAATGTAGTTACTCATTGCTTTATTTTAATAAAACCATAGCTTATCTTAATATTGAGTGTCTAAAAACCTATGGTTATTTTTCTTAATTCAAATGTATAATTACTAAAATTTGCTATGTAGTTTTCTTACGAAATTGAAAGAATTTTTTTATATTGATTAAATACCATTAATTTTTTAGAACTTTCAGAGTCGGAAAAATATTTTTAGTTTTACTAGTTATAATCTTTTATTACTAAAATATTTCATATAGTTTTCCGACATGATAGAAAATCCTTTATCGAAATAATATAGTTTATACGATATGTTTCTATTTGTTAACCATTGGTTATCCTTTGGTTGATTATTGGTTATCCTTTGGTTATTATTCGGTTATTGTTTGGTTATTGTTTGGTTATTGTGAGTAATACCTTAATCCAATATTGATTTCACACTAATGATTAGTATAAATGTTATGTAAATTCTTTATTTAGAATAGATAAAATGTTATATAGAAAAGCAAATATGCAAGATTTAGATTCCATAGTAAATTTGGTTACCAAACTACTTGGTACTTGTAATATTGATAATAATAAATCAGCAAAAAATCAAACAGAAATTATTGATAAAAATAGGAATGAAATAAAAAAAGATATAAATAAATATTACGTTTGTGAAATAGACGCAAAAATAGTCGGTGCTTGTTGAATAAGTGATATTAAAAATGAGAATAATTACGATTTAGATTTATGAGAATATAGAGAAATATTATACCTTGTTGTCGATTCAGATTACCAAAAAATGGGTATATGAACCGAACTATTAAAGAAATGTATTGAAAATATTAATGAAAAAATAATTTATGAAGCACGATGAGATAAAGATGAAGTTAATTCAAAAGCCTTATTAGAAAAATTGAATTTTAAGTTATTAAAAGATTTATGAGATAGTTATTACAAAGATCACAATTATTGTGTCTATTGTGTAAATAGAGATAAAAATTGTAATAAATGCAAAGCAGAACTATGGATAAAAGAGTAAAAAAAGATAAATGTATTTTAGTTGCTGGGATGCCATGAGCTGGCAAAACAACTTTTGTATCTGAATTAAAAAAAAGATTCAAAGATTTTGTAATTATCACAATCGATGAAATTCAAGAGTATTACTATGATACTATATGATTCTCAAATTTGGAAGAAAAAAAAGAATTACATAAAAAAGCATTTCAAACAGCATTAAAAACTGCTAAAAATGAAATCAAAAATGATAAAATTCCAGTATTAGAATATCCATTTGATAATAGACATACTGAGCAATTAAAAACAACATTTAAAAATGTTGGTGTTTTAACTATCCGCTTAGATTTACCAGTAGAAAAAGCATATCAAAATTTCCATAATCGTGATTTATCTGGGAATCGTCACCCATGACACTTTTATTCATCATATCCAAATATTTGAAATAGCTTACCACAATATCAAACATTTGAAGATTATTTAAATGCTATGAATCGTCTAAATGTCGCAAATTTTTCTTTGTGAACATTGCTAAACATTGATGCTTCAAAATTTCCATTTTCAGATATGCATATTTTTGAATATATTAATAAAAACTTTTTAATATAATAAATTTAAATGAAAAAACTTTTAATTTTAGATTGTGATTGAGTCCTATATAAACCAAATGAATTAGATGTTAATGCAATGGTTTATGCTTTTAATAATGTTTGTGATGATTTGAATTGCCAGGAATATAAATTTACACAAATTGAACATTGCACGGAAAATAAACCTGTAAAATGATTTTATAATTATATTCGTTATGTTGCAGAGTTGTTTGGAATAAATTTTGATGATTTTATAGAAAAAATGATTAGCACAGTTGATTATTCAAACATTAAAAAAGATTCAGAATGAATTTTAAACATACTAAAGGATTTAGAAACTGACTATGAAATTTGCATTTGTACAAACAATCATAAAAAGCATTTAGATAAAGTTCTTTGAGCTAAATTTGGTATAATTTGAAATGAATTTCCATATCCAATTTTTGATGTCATTTATTCTGAAACAGAATGAAAATTTTATCCAAAACAATCTCCTGAATTTTTATCAAAATTAGAAAAATCGTTCAACATTAAATCATCAGATTTTTTATGGATTGATGATACTCCTTCAGTCTTAGAAAAAGTTTCTGAGCTTTGATGCCAATGTATTTTAGTTGATGAAAATAATAATTTATTTAAAATTATAAAGTCATTATTTTAGTAAAAAAACGGCTCGAAAGAGCCGAAAAATTTTTCAAGAACAACAAGGCTGAATTGTGGATAAAATACTAATTTTTCACAAATACACCTTTTTCATCCAATCTATAATTCTTTTTTGTTATAATTCCAAAAGCAAAAAATTCATTAGTAAAATTTAGTTGACAAATATTTGACTTTCAAAAAAAAATGACTATACTAGACACTGTACCAAGAGATAAGGGTATAACTATTTACGAGTAGTTATTATTACTTATCCACCCCTCATCTTCAACGGCGAGGGGGTATTTTTTTAAAGAAAAATATTATTAATGCCTAAAGAAAAATGAAGATGACCAGTTAGAGTTGCTGTATATATTGATTGATTCAATTTTTTTCATCATATGAAAAAATTATATTGAAAAAAATATTATTGGTTAGATTATAAGCAATTAGCAAAACAATTTATTTGACACAATGAAAAAATAGTTAAGGTTGAATATTTTACAGCATATTTTTTCCCAGATAAACAATGAGAAAAAAGGCATAAAACATATGTAAAAGCATTAAATAATGTATGAGTTCAAACAATATTTTGAAAATATCAAGAAGTAACAAAAAAATTTGTAAACAATAAAAATAATATTCAAAGTTTTCTATATAAAAACTTTATAAATAAATTGCCAAAATCTCGACAAAAATTATTTATACCATATAAAATAGAATATAAGAATTTTGAAGAAAAAAGGACAGATGTTAATGTTGCTTTACATATATTGGAAGATTGATTATTAAATGTTTATGATAAAGCATTTGTGATTAGTTGAGATAGTGATATTTCACCATCTATTAAGTCTGTTAAAAAGCATACCAAATGACAATCAAAAGAATTTGTATTACTATTGCCTCCTTGAGCAAAAGCACATACAATGGAAAAAGCTTGTGATGAAATAAAAAACATTACTGAAGAAGACCTAAAAAATTCAGTTTTACCTGAACATGTTTGAGATATTCATAGACCAAAACATCGAAAATAATATTTTTCGATTTCTAATAAAAAACATCACTTGAATTTCAATCCAAAAAGATTATCACAGCACCACAACAAAGATCGATTTACTTGATTACAAGTAGAAAGATCCGAAGTGAGGTGACTTCGTTACTCAACACCCAAAGAAAGAAAACTTTGTAAAAAACGGTAGGAATAGGACTACTGAAACAAAACTCTGACTTCTTCCTATTAAGAAACAGAAAAAACAAAAAAATAAAATAAAATGTTAAAACAAAATTTTAGTTTGATTGGAAATAATATGACTTCCAAGCAAAACGGCGTATATAATACACCAAGAAAGAGACAAAGATTGGCCATCAATTTGCTTTCCTCAAAGAAAAAAATGGCAAAATTTATGTGTCTTTTATTATCACTTACAATATTGGTATTGTTTGCAGGTTGTAAAAAAGAGACAACACAAAAGATAGATGGCAGTAACTCTGACATCTACAGCAACAATGTTGATAACATGGAATATATCAACAGTATGCTATGGTCAAAAGTTAGAAACGATTATTCCTACCTTGAAAACAGTGTAGAAGAGTCTAATCAATATCTGACTAACAACGAACTCACATTTGAAGATTTACAATCACTCCACGACATTGGAAACATTATTTTTGGAGAATATCTCTCAAAAATCATGTTAGATTTCGAACACAGGACACTCTCATGGATTGATAATGACCTATTCATTAATGAACATGCAAAGAATAACCTATACGGACTCTTGATTGAAGATTTTCATGAAGAAAAATCTCTATATTCCACTGATGTCTTGAAAGAAACTCCAAATATTCGTATAATGACTAACCACATAAGTGATAGAAATGAATGGATATTTGTTCCAATTAGAGTTTATTTTCCTGCACCAGAAGAATTTAAAGATGACCCTACATTTGATGAAAATGGTGGAACAGATACAAGATGGAGATACTACATTCTTCAATTAAAAAGGGACAATACTTGTAAGTACAAATGGAAAATAGCATATGAAGGACAAATGGTTAGTCGCGGTATAGATGGAGAAATCTTATATGGTGGGTGGTATTTATGGCTAAATTCCGAAGATGACTTTTCAAAAGACGGATGGAATGGTAGCAACTATGAAGATTATGGGCAAACATGGGAATATTTTATCGGAAACAGTAATTGTAGACATGGAAATTGTAATATACAACCAACTATTTCACAAAGTGTAACAAAGACATTTAACTACAATAGACACACTGCTGCCGCCTATGCATACGACCATGTGTACTTAAACAACACAGATTACACCTACTATACCGATAGTGATTGTGCTAATTTTGTATCTCAGTGTCTAGAAGCAGGAGGATTACCAACTGATGCTACCTGGTATCATAGTTCATCAACACCCTATACAGGATCCACATATTGGGTAGGTGCAAATAAATTGTATAATTATTTGAGAGATAACCATGGATACTATGTAACAAAAGAAGATTTAGTGGATGGATATGATTATTTAAATGGCGTACTAGAATGGGGTGATGTCCTGGCGATGAATAAATCAACAGAACCTATCATGTCAAATAGTACTACTAAGACACACGTGATGATTATTTCTCATTCATACCAACATACAACAAATTATTATAACGGCTCTCCGGCGTATAAAGTATGTGGGCACACAAACAATCGTCTCGATGTTGATTTAATGGGACTACCAGGAGGTAGGAATTATGCTGAGAATCACATAATGGGAGTACATTTAACATACTGATTAGTTTAGCAAAATGGGCTGTGTTTACAGCTCATTTTTTATTAAATATTAAATTATTTTTTAAGACACAATTGATTACCAAAAGCAAAAAAAACATCACTTGAAATTTCAATTCAAAAGATTATCACAACACCACAACAAAGATCGATTTACCTGATTACAGTTAGAAAGATCCGAAGTGTGGTGACTTTGTTACTCAACACCCAAAGAACGAATACTTTGTCAAAAACGGTAGGAATAGGACAACTACAAAAAAAGGAATCTGATTTCTTCCTATTAAGAATCAGAAAAACAAAAATTTTAAACATAAATGAAAAAATTAAGAATTTTTATGATGGCATTGTTTGCAATTGCCATTACTGCCGTTTCATTCGCTGGTACTCCAGATGAAAACCGCTTCAAGATGTCTTTGGACGAAATCGAAACGTCTGAAATTTCTGTTGACGTTGATCATGTCCTACTTTATCTCAACAAAGTAGAAAGTTCGTTGAGAGAAGGCGTGACTATCGACGATGCAATTAACGAGCTTGGCGACAAATCAAAGGACTTTGAGTTATATGTCGCCTATCTCATCCAAGTAGACGCTCAAAACATCGTCGAAGAAGAATACACAGAAACAGAAGAAGTGATTGACGGTACAAGAACAATGTATTGGAAACGACTGGTATGTTATGCTATTGGTATCGCCAAATGGACCAACTGCGACGCTAACTGTGAAAACTGTTCCGGAACAACCTGGGCCGGGTGCAATTCGTACACAATTAGTTGTTACTAATTTTTGACGGCATGAGGTATGGAGTGGTATTCATTCCATACCTCGCATTTAATCTTCAGATCCTATTTTATATACTAATATTATAAAAAATGAAAAAAGCATTAGAAACAATTTTAAACATTATCTGTAATCTTTTTATACTAATAGTTATGTGATTTTGATTCTATTTCTTGATAATGTTAAAACTTATAAAAATTGATCCAAGTAGTCTATGAAATTATTTTTGATGAAATGAAGCAGATGTTGCTTTATGGAATATTCGAAATGTATTGAGTACAAAATTTGTAATTATATTGCTTATAATATTATTATTGTGAATATGAATATTCTGTCGAAGATTTTTTACAGAAAAGAAAAATGTATCAAAAATTTCGTTATGAATAATGATAAAATCAATTATAATGATAATTATAGTTAAGTGTTGACGATTTTTGTTATGAACAGCAACTGATTATACAACACACTTAGAAAATAATCAATGAGCAAATATTGAATATAATACAACATTATACAAATAAATAGTGGCATAATAATTAAACCATATTATCTAAAAAAATCCTCAAAATTAATTTGGGGATTTTTTTTAATAGCTTTGTGAGATTACGATAAAAGATATCAGTAATTTATGGATAATTTGCATAAAAAAATAATACTTTACACGTGAGAAACTTTAGAAAATGTTTTATTGGGAATAGGATTTATGTTAATTTCTAAAAAATAAAAATTTTTAAATTATTTTCACAAACATTCCTTTTTCATCCAATCTATAATTCTTTTTCGTTATATATCAAAAAGCAAAAAAAACATCACTTGAAATTTCAATTCAAAAGATTATCACAGCACCACAATAAAGATTGATTTAACTGATTACAGTTAGAAAGATCCGAAGTGTGGTGACTTCGTTACTCAACACCCAAAGAACGAATACTTTGTAAAAAAACGGTAGGGATAGGACAACAACAAACAAAAAGCTCTGATTTCTTCCTATTGAGAATCAGAAAAAAACAAAAATTCAAATAAAAAATGAACAAAAGTAAAAAATTTTCGATTTACCTGATTGCAACAATCATGGTAATTTTTGGAAGTGCCTTCACTTCATGTACCAAAGAGACCGATGAGACTCTTGAATTAAACAAAAAAGAGTTAAAACTGAATTCGTCTCTACCAACCATATTCATGATATATGATGGTAGTTGTCCTTATTTGGCTTTTGAATCAAAAGAGCAACTGGAACAATATGAATCATTCATTGAACAAATTGTTAATGACCAAAATATTGATTCTCTTCTAAAAACCTATAAAATTTATGGTTTTGAACCACTATATCTTAATAACAATAATAATGAAGAAGCAACTTATTACGATATTATATCAAAGTTACTCCTTAATAAGAATTGTACTATAAGTGTGGGAGGAGAACTAGTTTATGATAAAGGTAATAACTTCATTAATATGCCAAAGACAATTGGACATGGTAATGCAAGCTATACAGATGGAACGGCAAGTGCTTATGCTTATTCTAATATGACACAAGCAGGATACTATTCTTTTACACTTCATGGTGAACTTAAATATTCAAAACCATTTTGGAGTAATAAATACAGAGTAACAATAACAACAAAAAGTTACACAAGTAATGGTGTATCGACCTACCCATCAAGCGCACTTCATCATCATTATTGTGAATATGATTTAATAGTGGACGGAGTGTTAAAAAACACGCCAATAAATGTAAGTCAAACGACAAGTTCATTTGAAACGGTAGTTGTTTCAGGTAAATCTATTCAGTGGGGATATTGCTATGCAACTGTTCAATCCAATGATGCAGTAATATACTTGCGGATGGAATAAAATGTTCTATTCTATGGAGAAATTTATTGAAATTTCTCCATATTTTTTTATCATAAGTGATGGTTTATATACAAATAAGAAATATGAAATTCATTAGTAAATTTTGCTTGATAATTTTATCTGTTTTTTGAGTATTTTTTTTAATACTTCTCTCCAATCCAATATATAGATCAGAAATAGAAAGTGATATAAAATTAACTAATTTTTGACTTCCATATATTTTATCAAAATATAGTAATCTCAAATATATAACTCAAAAGGATTATAAAATATTAGATAAATTTGATAATGGTATTGCACTATTGGATAGAGATAGAATTGCTTTATACAAAACTTGAATATTTGAAAATGGATGATGATTTAGGTTGGATAACCTTTCAGGAAATTTTGTAAATTATAATTCAAATGATCCGGTAATATCTATATTATACACATATAAATCAGATAAATATAAAAATTTATTTTCTCACAATCAATTGTATTTGCCAATTGTTTTTTTAAAAAAAGATTTAGAAAATAGTCAATGTATCAACATATTGTTTTGATATAAATTTAACAGTAAAATTGCATCATGATGTAATAATTTTATAATTAATTCATATAGATATCTAGAAAAAGATGCTCTTCTTTTAATCGATAATATGACAAAAGATATTCTTTATTTTGATATTAATGAATATTAATGGTAATGTATAAAATAAGGATACAAAAAATCGCCACTCAACCTCTCGAGCTCCGATAAGTCGGAGTACCGCAAGGTGGGGAAAAAGAGGAGGAGTTCCCCTTCCTGACTTGCCGAAGGCAATCCTGACTTCAGCGGAAAAGGAAGGGGTTAGGGAATGATTTAAAATAAATCAAAATTTTCAAAAAAAACATCACTTGAAATTTCAATTCAAAAGATTATCACAGCACCACAATAAAGATTGATTTAACTGATTACAGTTAGAAAGATCCGAAGTGTGGTGACTTTGTTACTCAACACCCAAAGAAAGAAAACTTTGTAAGAAACGGTAGGAATAGGACTACTAAAACAAAACTCTGACTTCTTCCTATTAAGAATCAGGAAAACAAAATTTTAAAACAAAATGAAAAAAGTAAAAATCTTATTTGGCATTATTGCCATGATTGTTTGTCTTGCAATTAGTTTTTCTTCCTGCAAGAAAGAAGATTATGCATCATCAGAATTAAGTGAATCCAGTATCTATCGAGATTTACAGATAGACACGATTGGAGAAGAATCAACAAGAGATGTTTCTTACTACATTTACAAAGGAATTTCAGCAACCACATTGTTCAATTACTATGGACATGTATTCCAGGATAGAACATTTGTTGGCTGGAAAAACGAAAACACGTACACTTATACACCGAACACAAGTTATGGATATCCTCATCCAACTGGAATCACAAATAATGATTATGAGCTTGTTTATAATAAAAATTGTGGATTAGCTGCTTATGTAATGGCTAGAGGTCTTGCATACAAAGAATATTCATTGTTCGCATTACAACCTTACCATGGATTAGCATCATCAAGAAGGTATAACACAAAAATCTACTGCGAAACATCTATGCGATTACACAGAGCCTTTCCAAATAATTACAATTTTGGTACCCCAAAAATAACATATTTGTTCTGGATGGCTAAAGGAGATGCTTTAAGACGATCAGATGTAGAATTTCTATTAAATCCAAGCAATCCTGCTGCAGGTGCTTATCCTACTTACTTTAGTGCAAATTGTGGTTGGAGTACTGAAAATTCATATAAAACTGAATTAGAAAATTGCATGGATAGAGAAGCTCCATTCGTGACAATAGTACGGATAAATGACTCTTATCATCCTGCTGGCTCTAATCGACACGATGACAATGCTTATACCTTTTCAGGAACAACTGATGTCGGAAATTATATTGGAAATCACACAGCACAACATTATATTGTAGTTGTTGCAATGAGAAAAGCATTTGACTCAAATGACAATTTCTTAGAGAATCAAACAATCGTATATTTCCTAGACCCTTATTACGATTACCGCACTATTTGGCATACAACATATTCAAAGCTGGTATCCTCGGCATACCTTAGTGCATCACAAAATCGTAATGGTTTTGGACTATATCGACCAGACCTAGAATAATAAGTTTTTAGCACATATATAAATTTAAAACGTATATGTGCTTTTTTCATTAATAATAATTGTAATAATCAACAATATTAATATATATTAATAATATTTTACAAATAATTACAAAAAAACATGAAAAAATTTAAAGGAATATGTATAACTATATGTATAATTATATTGGCAATTTTAGGGATAGAATTACAAATTAATAAATATAAGCAACCCAATACACAGTATAATGAAAAATGAAAATATATTGAAGAATTACCTTTTTCTCCAATATCTCTAAACATATCAAATTGAATAATAATTCACCCATTAAGATATAATGATGCGAATTTTGAGTGATGTTCAATACATTACATTAACAATAAAAGCTGAACAAAATGATATGTATATCAAGGTTTAATAGTAGATTATAATAAAAAAGAAATATGATTTACATTATGAACAAATAATTTTGTACCAAGTTTATGCAACAAATATTATAACGATTTTCTTTTAGAATATTGATATGATTATAATAATATCTTCCCAAAGCTTAACATACTTGATAAAAATCTAGCAATATATTATCCATCATATAAACGATTAAATTATGAAATTGATACATGCAATTATATATATTATATACCTATCATTGAAGCAGATTTCAATAGTTTTGTTCTTCGAACATGATGGATGTATGCCTCAGACAAAAACAATATTTACATTTTTTGAAGACATGATATTCCGTATTATATGTGAATAATGCCAAACTTTAATTTACTCAAAAACGAAAAATGAGTAGTATATTATCCATACTATAAAATAGCAACTCAAGAAGATATACATGAAATTAAAATAAATCAAAACAACATAAATAATAAAGATTGTAATGAAACACTACCAAAAGGAAAACAAATAAATAAAATAATAAGACTATAATATATATGCAATTATTCTCTATTTCCTAAAAAATTCATACAAAAACTCTGTTCATTTTTCCAATAATTCCACATCCAAATTTTCATTTATTCCATCAATATTACTATCTACATTTACCAATGGGACATTCCTGCTACCATGTAAACAAGTGAAATGTTTTTTTTCATGTGATTTTATATGAAAAAATAAAACATAGAAGAAACTAGTATTGTGCCCCTTTTTAAAGGGGCTCCCCGAAGGGGTGGGGATTTTTAATCCCAATTTAATATATAAAAAATTCCACCGTTTCTAATCCAACTGGTTATACTGTTCAAGGTTGGCTACGAGCGCCATCATATCAATATTAATTGTAGTTTTTTTTCAAAAAAAGGGCCTTTTGAAAGATTTTATATTAATTTTTTTATTTTTTTTAATTTATATTTTGAAATATTAATTTCGTGGTTATAATATCATCGTACAAATAAATTGTACAAAGGATGGGATAGAAAAAGTATTGGTTTATCCTATTCTTTCTAACAATGAGTATTGAAGAAGCTAGAAAGTTGATGGGTGGGTTAGCTAACAGCTTGTCTGATGATGATATAAGAGCTGTAGAAATGTTTTTTAGAACAATATCAAGATCTATGATTATTCATAGACGCAACGAAAAACAAAAAGAATATGAAAAAAAGGATGCTAAATAGAGCATCTTTTTTGGTATAAATAAATATAAATTGTTAAACTTGCAAATCTTTCTAAAACACTTATATATAGCAGTGTATCCTTTTATTTGCTAAGTTTAATAAATGTCAAGAAGGACTAATAATGCAAATCTCACTTATGATTTTTACAACAAAACATTATGTGTTGAATGAGAAGATAATGAGAACAAAAAGTCAGGTGAAATGTGTTGAATTATATATGCCAGAGTATCAACAGAGGAGCAAAAGAGGAAAGGAGATTGAATATGATGACAAATTACTGATTGTAAAAAACGAGCAAGAATAAATAATGTAAAGATTGTATGTGAACCTTTTATTGATGAAGCCGTATCGTGAACAAAATTAGATAGAAAATGATTTAATGCAGCAATGGCTTATGTAGAAAAAGAGAATAAATTTAGACATAAAATTGATTACTTTATTTGTTCTAGTACTTCTAGATTTTCAAGAAGTAAAATGATGAACGAGAATTTTGAGTTAATATGAAAATTAAATGCATTATGAGTAAAATTAGTTGCTGTTTGAAATTGAGGAATCCAAGAAGTAGAAACAGAAAGTTGATTTATATCATATTCAATGAATTCGATGATGGATGCATTGGAAAGTATGAGATGAAAACAAAGGGTAAGATATTGAATGGTTTGAAAGATTATGCAATGATATTGGCCATTTCCAGATGTTCCAGTATGATATAAAAGAATTTCTATAAAATCAGAGTGAAAAGAAATAAAAATATTACAATTAGATGAAGAAAAAGCACCGATATTAGCGGAATGATTAAGATTATTTGCAGATGGTATCCTTCTTACAAAACAACAATTATATGATTTTTATAAATCAAGATGATTGAAATCTAATAGCAAAAAGAACAAAACATGAGAATTACATAAAAGTATTTTGGATAATATATTGACACCACGAAAATTATTTATTTATGCATGAAAATTAACATATCCTGATCGATGAGTTACGGAGTTAATAGATGCAAAACATCCTGCTATTATAGATTTAGATATAGTTGATAAAATTATGAGGAGATTAAAAGAATATCCAAGTCACGAATATAAAAAACTTGCATATGATGAAGATATAGCTCAATATCCTTTAAAAAGGGTTTTATTGTGTTCTGAATGTTGAAGGCCTGTTACTAAATGGAAGTCTCAATCATGAACATGAGATTATCATCATTATTATTGATGTAATACTAAATGATGTAAAATGTTTAAAATAGCTTTGCCAAGGGACAAGGTTCACGATGCAGTTAGAGAAAGATTGTTAGAAATAACACCAACAAGAGAACTAGAACCTTTTTTTGAGCATATATTTAAAGAGGAGTGGGATATAGAGCAGAAGGGTATGTTAAAGACAGAAAGTATAAAAAAAGCAGAAATAAAAGAAATAGAAAAGGAAATGATGTGAATAGAAAATTTATTGGAAAAGCTTACAGATCCTAATTTAATAAGAAAAAAACAAGAAAAACGAGCAGAGCTTAACCATAAAAAAGAAGAGTTAGAATATTCATTAATTGATGTTACTTATGATAAAAATGAGTATATAAAGGTATATAATGATGCAAAATCAGCATTATTTAATCCAGTTTGATTATGGGATACATGATCAGCTGAAATAAGGCAGTTGTTAATTAGAGTGTGCTTTAATAATAAAATTTACTATACAAAAAATCAGGGTTTGCGCACTCCTGAAATTTCAGTTCTGTATAGGGCTTTCTCTCAATTTTCTGATGAAAAAACCGGTAATCTGGAGATGGCCAGATTTGCACTGGCGTCTAAAAGACATAATCAGTAACGTCTACCACTATAGTTTATCTTTCGGCGGACAAACACGCACAGCGTTTGATATAATTAAAGCTATATCGGACTTTTTCGTCTTACTTGCTAAGACACGTCCTACTAAATTTCGCCTTTGTCCTTAGTAGGAGTCAGAAACAAAGGTTAATACTCGTAAAAACTAAGCATAGTTGTAAACGAGGCTAGCTCTAGCTAGCAAAGATTTTCTTGAGTTTGCATTTTTAGATGCTGGACGATTATTTTTAATTCGGTACGTCCATCGAATGGTGGCAATTATTGATTATAAACTCTTCTATCGAATCTAAATTTCATCCCCATTTCAACGCAGCTCATTATAAGAAAAAGTAAAGTAATATCAATACAAAACGGAATATATCGATGTATGCTTGAATTTTTTTATTCTATTGATAATATCTACAAGGTTTTAAATTTTTATTGCATTTCATATGAAAACTAAATTACTAAACGAACTATCAAAAGAATGAACTCCAGATTTATCATTGTTTACACAACCAGAGGCATTGAAAGTTATGCCAGAATTATTAGATGATCTTTTGAATGAAGATAAAAAATGATTCCAAAATTTTTTGGCAATAAAAAACGAAGAACTAAAATTTGATGATATTGCTTTTGATTCTAAATTTTTGTATCTATGGAGCATATTGGACACATTACAATCAATGTGAAATGATTGAGGATTAAGAGATATTATCTCAAATTTTATATGAAAATTTCAAGATTTTTGCAATGAAAGAGATTATTCAGTAGAATATTTCAATAAATTAGTTTGGATGGATGAAAATATGCAACTTGATGAAGAACAAAAAAGATTATTATACTTAATGATAGTAGAATACAAAAATAGATGAATAGATTTGCCAGCTGAAAAACAAGAAAAAATCAAAGAATTGAACAAAAAAATTGTCGAATTATGAGAAAAATACAAAAATAATTTAAAGGATGATCAATTACAATTTTCATACTATTTCCCAGATGATTCGAGTATAAAAGACTTACCAAAATCACTTTTGGAGAAAGCAAAATTAGCTGCTGGAGAAAAATGAGGATATCTTTTTGATGCAGATCCAAATTGATTAATTGATATCATAAGATATTGTACAGATCCAAAGGTAAGAAAAGAGATTTATGATATTCGTGAATTGTGGGCAAGTAAATGAAAATATGATAATAGAGAAAATGTTCTCAAGTTTTTGAAATTAAATGATGAAAAAGCAAAATTGATGTGATACAAGGATGCTTGATCTATGTTTTTAGTGGATACTATGGCAGGAAGTCCAGAAAGAGCAAAAGATTTCATATCAAAAATTTCAAAAAAGGCACGTGAAAAAGCAAAATTTGAATATGAGAGATTAGAAAAATATTTTTGATTAGATGAGTTGAAATATTATGATTTATCATATTATTCCAGGAAATATAAGGAAGAAAATTATCAAATAAATGATGAAGAAATAAAACAATATTTTGAGTTTGATCGTGTTGTATCACGGATGTTTGATTTTGCTGAAAAATTTTTTGGAATAACAATGAAATTTATTAAAAGTGGAATCTATGGAGAAATGTGGTATGAAGTTTACCTTGACTGAAAAAAAGTTTCATACTTTATGTTGGATGCTTTTTACCGCAAAGGTAAAAGGGCTTGAGCTTGGACAAATGTATTGAGAAATAAATCAGATGAGCATTTGCCAATTTTTACAGATGTTTCAAATTTTTCAAAAGCAGAAGATTGACCAACATTGTTGCATATGCATGATGTTGATATATTATTCCACGAATTTTGACATGTTGTACATCTTATTGCTTGAAAATCAAAATATTCAGGATTAGCTGCAGCAAATGCTAAATGGACTCTCGTAGAACCATGTAATGTAGAATGGGATTTTGTTGAATTACCAAGCCAGCTTATGGAGAGTCGAGTAACTGATGCTGAGTCTTTAGAAAAAATTTCAAAACATTACAAAACATGAGAATCTTTGCCAAAAGATATTTTAGATAAACTTGATAAATTGAGTACTTATTGAATGGGGCATTGGGTATTGAGACAAAATGAACTTGCATTGGTGGATTTAAATTTATATACAAGTGAAGTTCCAAGTTCTGTTGAGGAATTAGATAAAAAAATATTGGAAATAGTAAATAAAAATTCTATTTTTCAGAGATGAGAAGAATATAAAATGTATTGCAGCTTTTTGCATATATTTGGGTGATGATATGAGGCAAAATATTATTCGTATATGCGAGCTGATCAATTACAAGCGGATGTATTTTCAAAAATTAAGGCAGAATGAATGATGAATCCAAAAGTTTGAAAAGAATATTTGGAAAAAATATTGGCTCAATGAGCACTCAAACCATGAAAAGAGTTGTTCTTTGATTTTATGTGAAGAGATGTTTCTGAGCAAGCATTGATTGAAAAATATTGATTAGATAGTCAGGAATAGAAATTTCAATGAATTA
>Ga0265300_10002438_pt1 | contig 16102 bp, 11 predicted proteins | sample AusTroGonzalo_MG_FD_193482 | JGI IMG/M metagenome (GOLD analysis project Ga0265300, IMG submission 193482) | Bovine rumen microbial communities from tropical cattle in Woodstock, Queensland, Australia - Gonzalo_03 | ecosystem: Host-associated > Mammals > Digestive system > Stomach > Rumen ...
GGTAGGCAGGGCACCACGGATACGGGTGTCGTCTGTGATCTTACCATTCTCATCGAGGGGTACGTTGAAGTCTACACGTACGATTGCCTTCTTACCGGCAAAGTTGAATTCGTTGATAGTCATAATTGTTGAAATTAAATGATTTAAATGATATTTTGTTTTGTTATTGTTCTTTCTTCTTGGCGAGATTGAAGTTGTAATAATCCTCATTGCCTGTGACGTCTTTCACAACCTTCAGGAATGGTGGGAACTTTACAGGCTCTCCTTCAGCGATACCTTTTGTCTCTAGGATGACGAGACCCTGCAGTTGGTCCTGGTAGGTGTCCACCTCGAAGTATTGTCCTTTCCAAATGAAACTGTTACGAATCTTATGGATGGTGTGGCGTGTGGGATCTCCCAGTCCCAGCATCATCTCATAGAGACTGTTGTTTATCTGGCGCTCCGTGACGAGTTCTTCGTTCTCTGAAGTTTTTTTCTTTGTGGTGTGCACAAAGACCTGCTTTTGTCCCCAACAGCGTTTACGAAGACGTATCTCTGCTTCGGGGTCTCCCTTTAGGTAGGTCTGTGTAATCTGACTCTGGATGCTGTCCTCAGGCAGTTCGCCCGTCAATTCCACGATGTATTTACGCTCCTCGACAATGGGTTGGGGGAGGCCTAATACATTTGATATCTCCTTGATGACACGATTCATCTTGCAGTCGAAGTCATCGTGGTTGTTGATGACGCGCAGATGAGGATGGCCCGTCCAGGCGTGAATCACCTTCTTGTCCAACCCGCGAGCAATGCGCAGTCCTTCTTCGCTCATCTGCTCATAGCGTTGAGCATTGTTGGCTGTGGTGTAGTATTGCTCGGCACCGTCGGCAGCCGACACCAAATGTAGTACGGCGTCATAGCGCTCACGCAACTCTGGGGTGGAAGTGCCAACAGCTCTTGTGATGCTGGCCCATATTTCGGGTGTCATATAAGCCGAGATATCCATTGCACCACGATCGCAGACAATGATGCAAGGCTGTTTGCATTCCTGAGCCATTCTCAGGAACTTATCTTCGAGTGCCAGTTGTATTTCCAGTGTGGCTTTCTCGCCTTCATAGAAGAATCCCTGGTTCTTAGTCAGGTAGTTCATTCCAGCCTGAGTGAAGAGCGTAGGAACTTCAGGAATCGTGAAGACTTTAAAACCGAGGCTTGAGAAATGCTCGATAATGCGCACCAAGGCAGTTGTCTTGCCAGCGCAAGGTCCGCCTGTGAGAACTATGCGTTTAATATCGTCCATTGAGTGATACTTGTTTCTTTTGCGTTGCAAAGGTAATCAATATTCTTCAAATGAGCAAACATTTGCCGACATAAAAAGCGTTTTGCAATCCATCCTTCGACAACTTATCCGAATAATGCCCGTAGGGCCTCTTCCACTTTACGCACAGGATGTATCTCAATGCTATATTTCTTAGGGTCAAAACCTTGCATGTTATAGCGTGGGATGATGATATGCTTGAATCCCAGTTTCTCTGCCTCTGCGATGCGCTGTTCTATGCGGTTGATGGGGCGTACCTCACCGCTGAGGCCCACTTCACCAGCCATACACCAGCCATACTCGATAGGTGTGTCCACATTCGACGATAGCACAGCAGCAATCACGCTGAGGTCCATCGCCAAGTCTGTGACTCTCAGTCCACCAGCGATATTCACGAAGACGTCTTTCTGCATTAGTTTGAAGCCTACTCGCTTTTCCAAAACTGCCAGCAGCATGTTGAGTCGGCGCTGGTCAAAGCCAGTGGCCGAGCGTTGCGGGGTACCATAGGCAGCTGAAGAGACCAACGCCTGTGTCTCAACGAGGAAGGGACGAATGCCCTCTATGGCACTTGATATGGCAATGCCCGACAGTCCTTCGTGATCTTGGGTGAGTAGAAGCTCCGAGGGGTTTGATACCTGCCTCAGTCCATTTGTCTCCATTTCATAAATACCTAATTCACTGGTACTTCCGAATCTGTTCTTAATGCTTCTCAGAATGCGGTACATGTGGTGCTGGTCGCCCTCGAACTGAATCACGGTATCCACGATATGCTCCAGAATCTTTGGACCTGCCAGCGTGCCTTCTTTCGTGATATGACCAATCAAAATGACGGGTATGCCACTTGTCTTGGCAAAGCGTAGTAAGGAGGCTGCACACTCGCGGACTTGCGCCAGAGAACCTGCCGAAGACTCAATATCCTCTGTCGATATGGTCTGGATAGAATCGATGATAACGAGTTCAGGCTTCTCCTCCTTGATGTGGTCGAAGATCCTCTCCAACGAGTTCTCACATAGAATCAGGAATCTATCGTTCGATGCGCCTGGTTTGATGCGCTCAGCACGCATCTTCAGTTGGTGGGCACTTTCCTCACCACTCACATAGAGGATGCGCTTCTCTTCCAGGTTCAACATGGTTTGTAGTAGCAGTGTTGACTTGCCGATACCCGGCTCACCGCCCAGCAGCACGATACTTCCAGGCACCAGTCCTCCTCCGAGAACGCGATTCAGCTCGCCGTCTTGCATATCTATGCGAATCTCGTCCTTGCTGCTGATGTCTCTCAGACGCATCGCCTTGTTCTGCAGAAGGGCGTGAGCCGTCTTGGCAGCAGCCGTCGATGCAGTCTGTCGTGCTGAGTCGGCCGAAATCTTAATTTCTTTGAAGGTGTTCCATTGTCCGCATGCTGGGCATTTGCCAATCCATTTCGGCGATTCCAGTCCACAATTCTCGCAGACGTATGCTGTTTTATCCTTTGCCATATGTTTCCGTTTTGATGGCACAAAATTACTAATTATTTTCGTGGTTACAAAACTTTTTATTACTTTTGCACGCAGAATGCGACTATTATTGCATATTTATTTTGAAATGAGAACTATTTGTTTGTCGCTGTTTGCGGCAATATCGTTATTGCTTTTTAATGCTTGTAAAGAAGAGGTAAGGGATGTTTCATTGGCAGATGAGGCTTATGAAGCATGGCTCAATGATTCCGCACTAATTAAGATTGCTGTGATGCCCACATTGGATTGCCTTCCTATCTATGTGGCAGCCGAACGTGGCATGTTCGAGAAAAACGGCGCCAGCGTCAGTCTTTATCCTTTTTCCGCCCAGATGGATTGCGACACAGCCTTCGTGAGTGGATGGGTTGATGCGATGGCTACCGACTTGGTGAGAGCCGAAAGACTTAAGACTCAAGGCGTCCCCTTGTTCTATCTGACGGCTACAGATCTGCATTGGCAACTCGTTGCATCGAAGATGGCACGCGTCAAGCGTCTTGACCAGATTGAGAATAAGATGGTGGCGATGACCCGCTTTTCTGCTACGGCCATGTTGGCCGACAATCTTGTTGATACGGTGAACGTACAGAAGGATCATGTGTTTCGTGTGCAGGTCAACGACCTTGGCGTACGCTTCAGTATGTTGCAGAATCAGGTGATGGATCTCCTGCTGCTGCCTGAACCCTGGGCCTCCGCATCACTCGAGTTAAAAGCAAACATTCTCTATGACACTCGTCAGAACGGCATCTCGATGGGTGTCATAGCCATGAACGATACGGCAATTGCTGATGCCACACTTCGTCAGAGTCAGGTGGAAGCCTTCCTGAAAGCCTACGACGAGGCCTGCGACTCTATCAACGAATATGGTCTTGTGGGCTATCGTGAGATGATAAAGAATCGTTGTGGTGTGAAGTCATCTGTGGTTGATTCCATTTCTGCCGACTATAAGTTCACACCTTCCCATCAGCCTTTGCAGAAGAATGTGGAGCGAGCCACCAACTGGTTAAAACGTCAATAGTCCCCCTTACATGCAAAAGAACGAGCAATTATTGGATATTATCAGCATTATCTGCCAGAATAAACTTGGTAAAGGTCTTGATGCGATGGAAAACTATATCTTGTCGCACCCAAGTCTGCCTGATCAAGATGAGTTCTACGAGATAAAGAGTGACTATCAACTGATGGTTGACTATTTTAAACGAGGTTTTGCCGATCCTCAGCGAGTCAATGTGTATAGTCAAATACTCAAACGTCTCTATGTCTTTGCTACCAATACAGTTCTTTATGAGCAAATCCAGTTTAATTCATATTTGCAGGGAGTTTATCAACGTCCTCGACAAATAAGACAGGATTGGTCTGTGCAGTCTATTAAGAGACTCTTGGAATCGTATGTCACAGATTCTGCACTCCTGGATTTGGAGCCTAAGCATATTGCTGCAGAGAAGAGTAAGGAGTTGAACAAGCAGCATCTTGATTTGATGCATGATATCTTTGATTACATTCTGACCTCTAATCTTTGGAATGATTCATTGTATGATGCCTTTTTGGATTTGCTGTTGTCACCAACGATAGATGTTAACGACCAACTATTGCTGGTGAGTGCCATCATGATGTCGTCGCAGTACGTTTTCGATATGAATAAGTTTAAGGTCTTAACTTCTCTGTATCGACAAACGACAGATGCTCAGTTGCGACAAAGAGCCTTGGTGGGGTGGGTGTTCTCGCTCGATATACAGAAAATAGTTGTATATCCTGAAATGAAGCAGATCGTTTGTGACCTTTGTCATGATGAGGAATGTATTCAGGAATTGACAGAACTACAGATGCAGTTGTATTTCTGCATAGATACAGACAACGATCAGCGCACCATTCAAAATGAAATCATTCCGAATCTGATGAATGGCGGTCATCTGAAGATTTCGCAGCATGGACTCGTGGATACCGATGAAGATACGTTGGAGGATATCCTTCATCCGGAAGAGTCGGAGCGTAACATGGAGAAGATGGAAAAGAGCATGCATCGCATGTCTGAAATGCAGAAGCAGGGGTCGGACATCTACTTTGGTGGATTCTCTCAGATGAAGCGTTTCCCCTTCTTCCAAAACTCACTATCAAACTGGTTTGCTCCCTTTAGTCCGAATCATCCAGAAATAAGCCCAATATGGAATGACGCCAAGAACAGCAAATTCCTGCACATGATTATCGATATGGGAGGTTTTTGCGATAGCGACTGCTATTCCTTTGTATTGGCTTTCGAGCAGGTAAGGAGTCATTTGCCTGCCAGTATGATGAAGATGATTGAAGAGGGTCAGGTTGCTCCTATGCCAATTGGAGGACAGGTTGACGAAGAAGAGCGAAAGAAGCCAGCCTTTATCAGACGCATGTATCTTCAGAGTCTCTATCGTTTTTATCGTTTGCACTATATGCGTCGCGAGTTTTCCAATCCGTTTGAGGACCAGTCAAAGTATTTGTTCTCTGCCAATGGACTGTTCTCGGGAACTCCTTTCGAGAATCGCTTGCCGGAAGTCACTTCTTTTCTTTTGAAACGTCATCGCCAAGATGAAGCAGTCAAAGTGTTGTTCAATATTTGTGAAGAGAAGTTTGATACTTACGATTTCCACATGCTTTGTGCATATTTGGGCTCTGAACCAGAGAGGCATTACAGGCGTGCTTTGGAGTTGATTCCAAATAATGAGCGTGCCCTATCGGGATTGGCCAAGGTGATGTTCAGGCAGTTTGAATATGAACAGGCGCTAGGCATCTATCAACAGCTGATGGAGATAAATTCTGAAAAGAAATCATATCAACTGAACAAGTCCGTTTGTCTTATCAATCTTCAGCGCTATGATGAGGCAGAACAGATTTTGTTCCGTTTGAACTACGAGCATGCTGATGATATGAATGTGGTTCGTGTGCTGGCATGGGCACTTACCTGTCATAGTAAATACGAGCAAGCTGGCCGTCTATACCAGCAGTTGATGGCCGAAACACCTTTTGCTGATGGCGATTTGATAAATTATGGCATCTATCTATGGCTTACAGGAAATATCAATGAGGCGGCCCATTGTTTCCGTACCTACATGAATAGAAACCAGGAAGATAGTTGGAATTCTGTATCCGATCTTATTAGAAAAGAACAGAAATTACTCAATATGAATGGCATCAGTGAAGAAGAAATCATGATGATGTTCGACCTGATAGGTGTTTAGTCTTCCACTTCTCCCCAATCCAAGTGCATCCCAGAGGTATGCCCACACCAGCAATGGTGTAGAGAATCCAGAATACATCCTCTTGTGAGTGCTTGTGAACAACCATGTGGCAACCTATCTGCTGAATGTCAAGTCCGTAGTACCATATTTTTATCAGGCTAACCACCTTGTAAGCCACAATGTGGAATATGAAGATGTTTAGCGTATGGTCGCCTGTGTAAACAAGGAATCGTTTTGCCCAATTGTCCTTCCTATCCAATAGCATACTGATATTATACATCATCAGGAATCCAAGAAGAGCCGGAACAGGAAGTGATAAGAACTGCTCAAAGTTTGTCTGCCAGTTCATACTGGAAGGAAGATAGAACGAGAAGCTATAAACAATCGCACCAAACACCAAGGTCGTCCAGATGAGAGCACCATATCGCTTCATCAAGTTTTTATAACTATCTGCATATTGGCGGAAGATAAAACCACATCCAAAGAAAAAGCAGCCCATCATGTCGCGATAGCCACCCTGAACCAAGGTGACAATCTTAAGTTTCTCGTAGCTTTTCCATCCGCACAGTATCAGTAAAACTACGCAGATGAGGTAGGGGACAGCTTTTTTCCATTTCTCCGATTTGATACTACATTCTAACACCTTATACAATATAAGGTATAGAATGCTGGCCACAAACAATCCACGGAAGAACCAGAAAGCACCACAGAGGAATGTGTCATATCCGGCCATAGCCGTGAAGATGTTCCAAAGGTTTTGCTGTATCTGGTGCCAAGTGTATGGATGGGTTACTCCTCCCATAGCATTACCATAAGTCTCGTTCAGGATCCCAATCTTGAACATCAGATTGTGTAATGCAAGGAAAATGATACTCCACTTGACAAATGGCAGATAGAGTCCCTTGATGCGCTTCTTGACGAATGTGGCTTCGTCATGAAGGTATTTTACTGAGAAAAAGTATCCAGCCGTGATAAAGAACAGAGGCATGTGAAATTCAAATATGAATTTATTCAGCCAGTTTGGAGCCTCCGCATGGGCTATGACCATTAATATAATGGCTATACCCTTGCTTATTGATATCACGGTGTTTCTATTCATGCTCTATCTCTTATAAGAAAGGTCTCAGCAAATGAGCGAACCAACCCCTGAAGCGTTGCCAGGGAGTCCTGAACTGTTTCCAAGTCTCAGGCGTCAGATAGACGCTCTCGTGCTTGTCTCGCTCAAACATATCGTCTAGTTCTTTAGTGGTGCATTTGTCGATGATCACCGCATTCTCCTCATAGTCAAAGCGCATGCTGCGAGCATCCAGGTTGGTCGAGCCTACTGTACAGAACTTCCCATCCACCATCATAATCTTTGAGTGATGAAAACCTGGCTGATAGAGCCACACATTAGCCCCACGCTTCATCAACTTATGGGCGTTATAGAAGGCACAGTCGGGAGTCAAGGGAATGTCGCTCTTTGCCGATAGCATGATGTCCACCTTAACGCCACGTTTGATGGCCCGTTTGATGGCTTTGCTGATTGAAGGAATCAAGGTGAAGTAGGGGTTGATGATATGAATAGAGTCCTGCGCATCGTCGATGGCGTTCACATAGAAATAACGCATCACATCATTCGTTGTGCGAGGCTCGCGGTTGATGATGCCCACCATCTTCTGTCCCTTCGTTGCCGTGGTGTCGGGCTTCAGTCCCTGGGTATCCACCGTTTCATAGGCACGGAAATACTGCGACTTCGAGCAGATATCCTCACCCGTGGCCTTTTCCCAGATACGTGCGAAGATGAGTTGCAGGTCGTTCACTACGCCACCTTCCAGTCGGCAATGCATATCGCGCCAGGCACCCACCTGTTCCGTACCTTTTATATAATAGTCGGCCACATTCATGCCTCCCGTATAGGCAATCCGTCCGTCGATAACCACAATCTTGCGATGGTCGCGAGGCCAGATGTGGTTCACCCAGGGAAAGCGAATAGGGTCGAACTCCACGATATCGATACTGTCGGCACGCAGCACCTTCAGGTGACGCTTCTTCAGCGGCTGGTTGTTCGAATCATTGCCAAAACCATCGAACATCGCACGAATCTCCACACCCTCGCGGCGTTTCTCCCTGAGGATATCGAAGAGCAGCATGGCAATCGAGTCGTTGCGAAAGTTGAAGTATTCCAGATGCACGCTGTGCTTAGCTTGTCGGATGGCCTCGAACATATCGTCAAACTTCTCCTGTCCCGACATGAGTAGCACGACGCTGTTGTTCTTCGTGAACTGTATGCCGTAGTCCTCCAGTTGTGCCTGGATGAGTGCATCCGATGAGAGGGTAGTGTTGTCTTGAGCGTTGATGCTGATGCAGCATGAAATCAGGGCAATCGCAATTGCCCTGATTCGCTTATTTATAGGTATTATCATTTTCTGTATTTCAATCTGTATTCCGATGGCGACATACCAAATCTCTCCTTGAAGATATTGATGAAGTGTTCGCCCGTGGCAAATCCCACATGGTTGGCCAACTCACTCATGTTGATGTTGGTGCGTTGCAGCAGGATGCAGGCATGCTTCAGACGCAGGTCGCGCACCACCTCGGCAGGTGTTCTGCCCGTGATCTCCTTCACCTTCTGGAACAGTGGCTTCATACTCATGCCCATGGCCGCAGCCATATCCTCGAGGTTGATGGTGCCGCGGTTCATGTTCTGCTGCACATACTGCTCGATGCTGTTCAGCAGTTGCTGGTCCATCGTGTCCGACATGCTGTACTTCTCGTGCATCTCGTCGTGGTCATTGCCAAACATATAGTTCGTGTCGATGGCGTCTGTGCTGTGATTCTTCACCACGCGCACCTCGACCATTCTCAGTTGTTCGTCCTCTTCCAGTGCCACCGACGTGTCGATGGTAGCCAGGTCCATACTCTCCGTTGCCGTTGTCATACTCGAGTTCCTTTCCTCCAACTGACGTGTCTCGGCGCCCTCGATCAAGTTGCTGTTCACCTCAATTGGGCCAACGCCCAGCAACTTGTTGAATCGCATCACCGCCTCCTGAATATTGAACGGCTTGGCCAGATAGTCATCGGCAGCCATGGTGATATTCTGGTTCACCATCTCGTGACCTGTGAGTTTGGTGTCTGTCAGCAGCACGAACTTAATCTTGTTGAGTGTCGGGTGCATCTTGATGTTGTTACACAATTCACTACCCGTAAACTCCGCCATGTCCTGCTTGCAGATGACCAGGTCGGGCATCGTTGCCTCGATCTCGGCAGCCGCCTTGCGGATATTGTCGTAGGGGTGGAAGTCGTAGATGTATTTCAGTCGTGAGTAGATGAACTGCGTAAACTCCTGATTGCTGTCGATGAACACCACGCGGAACTTCGCCGTAGGCAATTCAGCCTGATACGGTCTAATCTCCGATGTCAGCTCGTCGTTGAGCACCTCGGGCAGACTCATCTCACCGTTGCTGTTCAGTTCATAGAAACGATGCACATTCTTCTTGGCCTTCTCCTCTGGGTTCTCCAGCGCCATCTGCATGTCGCTCACACGGGTGATGACCTGCAACATCTGCGAGTGAAGCGTGTTCAGCTGTTCGCGCTCCTCGAGGGTTGTCTCGCGTTCCGACAGATTCATGATGATGGTTGTCATGCGCGACATGGGCTGTCGCAACTCATCGCTGGCCGCCTTGATCTCCTCCTTCTGTCGAGCCAACTCACCCAGGATGGCATTCTTCTTTTTCCACAAGGCGCGAAGCTCGTCCATGCCCTGTTTCCACAGATAGATCACGACGATGAGCACGATGGCATAGACCACCAGCATCCACCACTGTAGGAACCACGGCTTCATGATGACAATCTCGATGACACGCTCCTGATCGCTCACCGCACCCTCGGCGCTGATGGCCTTGACATGCAGTCGATAGGTGCCCGACGGGATATCGGTGAAGGTGACGCCGTGTTTCATGGCGTCGCCGTCGTGCCACATCTTGTCCAGTCCCTCCATCATATACATGAACTGCAGACGCTCACTTTGGTTATAGTTACCTGCAGCAAACTTGATGGTGAATGTGTTCTGGTCGCTGTTCAATTCGATGCGACTACTCTCGTTCAGCGCCTGTTGCAGAGGCACATTGCCGTCGTAGGCATGACCCGTCAGGATTTCCTCTTCGCCGATGAACAGTTGTGTCAGCATCACGCGAGGCAGACTCTCCGTCTCGTCGGCTGTCTTCTTTCTCACCCAGTTGATACCGTTCAGACCTCCGAAGAACACGTTGCCGTCGTTCTTCACCATCATGGCACCCAGGTTGAACTCATCGCTCTGCAGGCCGTCGTCGTGAGTGTAGTTATACAGTCCGAAGTTATATGTTCCGTCCTCGTGGTTTCTCTGTGTCACGATGCGGCACAAACCATTACTCGTTGAAATCCACACATTCTTGTTTTTGTCCTCGGCGATGCCACAGATATTATTATTGCACAGACCATTCTTCTCCGTGAGATAGTTCAGCATGTCGTTGTCGGGGTTGTAGATGTTCACACCTTCGCGAGTGCCCACCCAGATCAGTCCGCGCGAGTCCTCATACACCTGCGTGACGTAGTTGTTGGTAAACTTCTGCATACTGGTTGAGTTGCCCACCAGATACTTCATCTCTGTGGTCGAAATGTTCAGTACGATGAGGCCCTCCGATGTGCCAATCAGCATTTTGTTGCCCTTGGCATAGTAGAGCGACGTGATGTTGTTCACCCTGATTTTGCCGTTCTCGCGCGTATAACTCGAGAACTGGTTGGTGCGTGGGTTATACACCTGCAGACCGCCGTCGGTGGCAATCCATAAGTTGTTCATCTTGTCGGCTGCCAAAGCGTGCACATGATCATCGATGAGAGTGCGTCGTGTGCTATCCATTGCCACCGAATAGATGGTGGCTTGTCCGTCCTTGATGCGCGTCAGACCATTCTGTACCGAGCCCACCCAGATGCTACCGTCGTTGGTGCAGGCCATGGCCGACACCTTCAGACTGGCCAGTCTTCCCTCGTAGTCCAGAATGCCGTTGTCGCTGGTTCCATACCATATCTTGCCTGATGCGTCTTGCGTCAGCGCTGTGATGTCGCCGATGGGGTCGGCCTCAAACTTATAGATGTTCTGACCCGTATAGGCCACACCCGATTTGGCCGTACCCACCCATAGCAGGTCGGTGTCGTCCACGTAGATGCTGCGCACACCCATGTTGTTTTTCGCCATGCGGAACGGACTCATACTCCTGATGGTCACCTCCTCCAAGGTGTGCGTATTCACGTTGATGCGCATCAGTCCGTGGCGGTTCGTGCCCAGCCAGATGTTGCCGCTGCGGTCGCCACCCATGGCGTTGATGGCATGGTCCACGGTGATGCTCGACAAGTCGAGTGCGTCGCCGATATGCGTATCCCACACGTGCGCCTTCTTGTTATACATGAATAGCGTGCCCTGTCCGTAGAGCCAGAGGTTGTCCATCTGGTCGGCAAAGACACGCAGCGTCTTGGTATTTCTCAGTTTCTGCTGGGCGATATCCGTGTTTTTCCATGCCACATGCTGCTGAGGATTGACGCTGCAGCACACCATGCGTCCGTCTTCATAGACTAGGATGACGCCGTCCTTGCACTCGCTAATCGAGCAGATGGTGCCCTGTGGAATGCCATTGGCGTCGTTCGTATAGCCAAACTCGAAGTGCAGTTGTTGCTGGGTGTTATAGCAGATGACGCCCCGTCCGGAGATGTATCCCCACAGATTCTTGTATCGGTCGATATAGATGATGGAAGGCACCTCCTTCATGCCGATTCTCGAGAATACCATGCGCATGTCGCGTTCGAAGCTCTCCGACTGCGGGTGATAGATGCAGTAGTCCGCCGGTGTCTTAATCCATAGATCGCCGTCCATCTCCTGAATACTCTCGATATAGCTGTCGGGCAGCGACGAGCCATCCTGCGAGTCACACTGGAAGTGCTTGTATATGTAGCCATCATAGCGGTATAGTCCGGCGGGAGTGCCAAACCACATGAATCCGCGAGAGTCTTTCAGGATGCAGTTCACCTGACTCGACGTGAGTCCCTGTCGTGCATCCAGAATCTTGAACACCTGGTCGATGGCCGAAGCCGAACAAGGCGTGATGACTGCCAGAAGAATGAATATCAGTTTTCTAAGGATTCTCATATCTGTAATAGCTTACTAAATCATGCACGAGTAGTGATCCACCACGCCCAGCAGTCGGTTGTCGTCACTGACCACCAGTACTGAGTGAATCTTGTAGTTCTGCATGATGCGTTGTATTTCCGTGATTTTTGTTTCCAGGCCCACCGTCTTCGGCTTCAGCGTCATGATGTCGCTCACCGTGTGATTGAAGAAGTCGGCCTGCCAGCGCTCGATGGCTCTTCGGATGTCGCCGTCGGTAATCAGTCCGGCAATCTTGCCGTCCACCTCAGCCACGCCAAGTCCCAGCTTACCCTCGCTCACCAGCATGATAGCCTTGCCCAGCAGGGTGTCGGGGGCGAATACAGGCAGTTCCTCCGACCGCATCACATCCTGAGCCGTTGTCAGCAGTCGTTTACCCAACTCGCCGCCAGGGTGGAAGTGGGCGAAGTCCTGCGGACGGAAGTTGCGTTTCTGCATCAATGCGATGGCCAGCGCGTCGCCCATGGCCAGTGTGGCTGTGGTGCTGCTGGTGGGTGCCAGGTTCAGCGGACAAGCCTCCTTGCTGACGCCCACGTCGAGGTGATAGGTAGAGTATTTGGCCAACAGCGACTTAGGGTTGCCGCTCATGCCGATGATGGGAATCTTGGTGTGGAGCACCATGGGGATGAATCGCAATAGCTCATCCGTCTGCCCCGAGTTTGATATGGCAATCACCACGTCGTCGCTAGTCATCACGCCCAGGTCTCCGTGAAACACGTCGAGAGGGTTGATGAAGAACGAGGGTGTGCCTGTCGACGACAGTGTGGCAGCTATCTTGGCCCCGATATGTCCGCTCTTGCCCACGCCGGTGACCACTACTTTGCCTTTGCAGCCCAGTATCAGGTCCACCGCCATGTCGAAGTTCTTGTCTATCTTGGGTATCAGTTCCAATAAAGCGTCCGCTTCGTCCTTGATGGCTTGTATGCCGTATTCTCTTGTTGTCATGCGATGATCTGTTTGATTAGATTTTGTAGTTTGTCCAGTTCCAACATATTGGCAGCATCGCTCAAGCCTTGGTCTGGGGTGGGGTGCACCTCAAAGAAATAGCCAGCGGCCCCAAAAGCCTTGGCTGCCAGCGCCATGGCGGGCACAAAGCGTCGGTCGCCACCCGTCTTGCCGCCTTGGGCGTCGGGTCGCTGCACGCTGTGAGTGCAGTCCATGATGACGGTGGGCACCAACTCCTTCATGTCGCTGATGTTGCGGAAGTCCACCACCAAGTTGCCATAGCCCATCATATTGCCGCGCTCCGTCAGCCACACCTCCTTGGCGCCCGCCTCGCGAGCCTTCTCCACAGGATATTTCATGTCTCTGCCGCCCAGGAATTGCGCCTTTTTGATGTTCACTGTCTTGCCCGTCTTGGCAGCAGCCACCAGCAAGTCGGTCTGTCGGCACAGGAAGGCGGGAATCTGAATCACGTCGACCACCTGTCCCGTAGGCTCAGCCTGCCAAGCCTCGTGGATATCGGTCAGCAACTTCAGTCCGTATTTGCTTTTGACGTCGGCCAGCATCTGCAGTCCTTTGTCGATGCCCGGGCCTCTGAAAGAATGAATGGAAGTGCGGTTGGCCTTGTCGAACGAGGCCTTGAATATGATGTCAGTCCCCAGCTCTTTGTTGATGTCTACCAGTTTCTTGGCAACGGTGTCAAGCAGTTCTGCCGACTCGATGACACAGGGACCTGCAATAAATTTTATGTTGTTCTCCATATGAGTATTGTCTTACTATGGTGCAAAGATAAGCATTTCACCCGAAAATTTGCCAAATTTATTTGAAAAATTGCACAGAACCCTGAAAATATTTGCACATTTCTCCGAAAATGTGTACTTTTGCGGCGATTTTAAATAACTAAAGACTATAAATGGACGAATTATTGGCCTCGTTTGCCCCCATTACTTTGGCCGAGATGAGCAGCGTCAAACTGATGAATCGCACGGACACCAAGTTCGTGACCACGCTCCCCATGCTGAAGAAACTGCTGGCAATGGCCCAATCCGATTACTATATTCAGGACATCGACGGCGAGCGCAACATGCTCTACGACACCACCTATTTCGATACCGATTCCTTTGCGATGTACCGCCAGCACCAATGCGGCCACACCAATCGCCAGAAGATTCGTTTTCGCACCTATGTGAGTAGTCATCTGCAGTTCATGGAGGTGAAGACAAAGAACAATCACGGTCGAACCAAGAAGAAGCGTATTGAGGTGAATGACATGGACTTAGCCGACGATGGTAAAAGAGAATTCTTGGCCCATCACCTGCGCTTCGATGTCGACTCGTTGATACCCCACATGCACAATTATTTTCGTCGTGTCACCCTGGTCAACAAGGCCAAGACCGAGCGCCTCACCATCGACACCTCGCTGCAGTTTCATAATGTGCAGACAGGCATCGATCGCGACATGGGACCCCTGGTCATCATCGAACTCAAGCGCGACGGACTGGTTTTTTCACCAGTGCTCGAGATGCTGCGCCAGTTGCACATCCATCCCCACGGCTTCAGCAAGTACTGCATGGGTGCCGCCCTCACCAACGAAGGACTGCCCGTGCATCGGTTCAAGAAGAAATTGCGCGATGTGGAGCGCATCCTCCACGGTGCCGAATAACGTTTCCTTCATTTAAAATCACTCACATTTATCGAATAACTAACAACAATTTAATTATAATGGAATACATCATCGATTTTCTCTTCAGCGACTTCGGTCTCGCACTCCTTCGCTTTGTGCTTTGCATGCTGGTCAACTGGCTCATCATTGACCACCTTTATTTCAAGAAATCGCGCCGCCGCGACTTCTACTTCACCTTTATGCTCATCTCCGTGGCCATCTTCTTCCTGGTCTATTTCATGATGGGCATGGATCGCGGCAAGGCCACCATGGGCGTTGGTCTCGGCCTGTTTGGCATCTTCAGCATCATGCGTTATCGCACCGACACGATGCCCGTTCGCGAGATGACCTACCTCTTCATCATCGTCTGCCTCTCGGTGGTTCACGCTATGGTCGATGTGGAGTCTTCGCCCGATGTGCTGGCCGACTATCTCAAGTTGGGCATCATTGATATCATCGTCTTGATATCCATCGTCATGTGCGAGCGTCGCCTCAAGATCATGAGTACCAAACTCATCCAGTACGACCGTCCCGAGTTGTGCAAGCCCCAGAACAAGGAGGCCCTCATTGCCGACCTCGAAGAGCGTACAGGACTGAAAATCAAGAAGGTGGAAGTAGGCGGTATAGACTTCCTCAAGGACTCTGTAGTATTGCGCGTCACCTACGACGGCAAGGTTAATGAAGTAGATAGTCAGTTCTCAGTCAGAAAGTCACAATGGAGAAACGTCTAATCCTTTCCCTGCTTCTCGCCCCCTTCTTCCTGCCTTCGCAGGCCCAGGGCGACGACTTTGGCGTGTGGACCGATGTCAACGTCGAGAAGAAGCTCACCTCGCGCTGGAGCATCGAGGGTGGGGCGGAGTTGCGCACACGCGACAACAGCAAGGAACTCGACCGCTGGAGTCTCGGCGCCGAGGCCAGTTACAAGGTGTTCGACTGGCTGAAGCTCTCAGCTGGCTATGTCTTCATCGACGACCACCGCTACAATCTCAACGACAAAGGCACCAAGTATGCCGACTTCTGGGGCGTGCGCCATCGCTTCAACGCATCGCTCACCGCCTCGCAGTCGTTTGGCGACCTCAGCATCTCGCTGCGCGAACGCTGGCAATACACCTATCGCCCCGAAGTGACGGTCAGCCGCTATTGGCTCAACACCAACGAGAGAAAGGATCGCTATGCCGACGAGTATGCCGACGAGCATACCTATAGTGGCAAGGGCAAGAATGTGTGGCGAAACCGCCTCATGATGAAATACAAACTCTCGCGCATGGTTCGTCCCTATGTCCAGGCCGAGAGCACCATGGGTCGCTCGCTCGAGAAGATGCGCTATGGTGTGGG
>Ga0265300_10002443_pt1 | contig 16085 bp, 12 predicted proteins | sample AusTroGonzalo_MG_FD_193482 | JGI IMG/M metagenome (GOLD analysis project Ga0265300, IMG submission 193482) | Bovine rumen microbial communities from tropical cattle in Woodstock, Queensland, Australia - Gonzalo_03 | ecosystem: Host-associated > Mammals > Digestive system > Stomach > Rumen ...
CGGTTGCCCCAAAACGAATGGAGCCGTCCTTGGTGGCGGCGTTTTCGACAATCTTTGCGCCGTCCAATATGCGGTCTAGTTCACGCAGGCGACGGTCAATTTCGCGTACGCGCATACGTCCGTACGTGTAGGCGGCGTTCTCGCTGCGGTCGCCTTCTGCGGCGGCGGCCTGGACCTGGTTAATCATTGCAGGTCTTTCTACATATTTGAGATGTTCCCATTCCGCTTTGAATTTTTCAAAGCCTTCTTTCGAAATCAAGTGTTTCATGCGCCATAATTTAGAAAAAGCCGTTTGATTGTGATTTGCGTATCTTTGGTTTGATTTTGTATTTTACTATCTTTGGCGAAAATATTTAAAGAGGTGATATGGTAAGGAAAAGACGGTCCGAATCTAAATACAAGCGATTGAGCCGTATATATTACAATCGAATGTTCCCGCGTAGGCAAGATGCGTTGCGTGTGGCGTGGTCGGTTGCTGCAGGTGTTTTTATTGGCATTTGGCCCACGATTGGCGTTGCGATTATTTTGACGGTGGCGTTCTGCGCCCTTTTCAGGCTCCCGAAGGTTCCGGGAATCGTTTCGTCCTTTGTCGCAAACCCGCTCACGCAGTTTGGCTTTTTTTACCCGACGGGTTATTTGATTGGTTGCAAGATTGTTCATCCGGCGGCCATCCAGTTCGACTTTCTAGAAGAATTCCAGGGGCTTTCTTTTAAAAACTTTACGACGGTGATTGGTCATTTGTGGAATGATGCCGCTGACCATCTTTTGGCGTTCATGATTGGCATTACAATTGTCGCTGCTATTGGCGGCGCCATCTTCTTTTTTCTAGCTTATGTCATCGTAAGTTACAGGAAGAAAAAATGGATTGAGGCAAAGACGGGTTATATCCATAACTTGATTGCCGAAGACGAAGTTTTAATCAAAGAAGCACACAAAGGAAAGAAACCTATGATGCATATCTACCCGTTCAAGGCTTTGCGTCCGGTGAACCCGGCTGAAGCTGAGACTATCTCTGCGCTCCCTTACGACGTGATGAATCGCGCCGAAGCCAAGGCCATGGCTGAAGGGCTTCCGCATTCCTACTTGCGCGTGACCCGTGCGGAACTCGAACTTCCGGATTCCGTCGACGCATACGATCCGAAGGTCTATGCCCACGCTCGTGAAAACCTCGACAAGATGATTGAAGACGGCGTGATCGCTTTTGACAAGAAGCCTTGCCTCTACGTTTATCGCCAGACGATGAACGGCCGCGAACAGTATGGCCTTGTGTGCTGCGTTCCTGCTGCCGACTACTTCAACGGCACCATCAAGAAGCACGAACTTACCCGTGCCGACAAGGAAGAAGACCGTCTCCGCCACGTTCTCGCTACGAATGCCAATACCGGTCCGGTGTTCCTCACTTACCGCGACAATGGTCAGTTTGACGTGTTCGGTGCCGTGACCAAGCGCAAGCCTGTTTACGACTTCGTGAGCAAGGGCGACGGTTTTGGCCATACGGTTTGGGTCATCGACGACGATGCCGAAATCGAAGCTATCCGCAAGTCCTTCGAAGAAATTCCGGTGAGCTACATTGCTGACGGTCACCACCGCAGTGCCGCTGGCGCCCGCGCTGCCAGCTACCGCGCCGAACAGAACCCGAAGAACACGGGCGACGAAGAATACAACCGTTACCTCGCCATCCTCTTCCCGAGCACTCAGCTCAAGATCTTGGACTACAACCGCGTGTTGAAGGACTTGAACGGCCGTACTCCGGAACAGCTCATGGAAGAATTGAAGCTTGTGTTCGACATCGAAGAATTGCCGAGCATGCAGAGCCCTGCCAAGCAGAACCAGGTGAACTTCTACATGGGCGGCAAGTGGTATGCTTGCACGTTCAAGGACAAGTTCCTCAAGAACCTCGGTCCGGTCGACAGCCTCGACGTGGCTCTCCTCCAGAAGCTCGTGTTGAAGCCGCTCTTCGACATCGACGATCCGCGTACTTCCAAGCGCATCGACTTTGTCGGTGGCATCCGCGGTTTGGGCGAACTCGTGAAGCGCGTCGACAGTGGTGAATGCGCCTGCGCATTTGCAATGTATCCGACGACTCTCGACCAGCTCATGAGCATTGCTGACGCTGGCGAAATCATGCCGCCGAAGAGCACTTGGTTCGAACCGAAGCTCCGCGACGGTCTCATCGTCCACACGCTTGACTAATCGATGGCGGCATTGCCGCCTTGGCTAGTTGTTAGTGAAATTGAAAACGCACCCGATTGATTTCGAGTGCGTTTTTTATTGGTTTAATCTTTTTTTGAGGGCTTAGGCGGTCTGCGTTTTTTTTCTTTTGCTGACGGCTTGATGGTTTTATCTTTTGGCGGTTTGTTGTTTTGTTTGCCGTTTATGGCCATCGTCACGAGTTTTTTGGCTTGTGAAATATGGGTGTCGATCTTTTTTTGAATTTTGTTGGCGGACTTGTTGGCCCGGCCTAGTAGGCGGTTCTTTGTGAAGTATCCCATTTCTCTGGAGTCTGCGCAGTGGCTTGATTTTTCGCAGATCAGGTAGTAGCAATCTTCTGGAACCACATAAAAAGTAATCTTTGATGAGTCCTGCTTGTTGAACAGTTCACGCTTGAGGTGGATGGGAGCGTTGCCCGGCTCGGACTGGAAAATCTGGAGTTCGACAAGGTATCGATCTTGCCAAGGCATGTAATCGAGTTCTTGCAAGCTTACAAGACGGTTGCCGAGCTTGGTGGAACCGATGCGTTCAATCGGCATTTCGCGGTTTCCTTGCCACAGGCTAGACTTGATGTAGAACTGTTCGTTCTGCTCGTTCATGAGCGATATCAAGTAGTCTTCTTCGACGTCGTTGAGCTTGTCGAAGTAGAGCGTGTCCCCCTTGCGAGGAACGTAGATACTGCGGGTTTCGATAAACGCGTCTTCGCCGTTCCACTTGAAATTGCGCTTGGGTGTGTAGACTTTGGCGTTGTTCGTAATGGTGATGGTGTCTCCCGGTACGGCGAGAACCTTGCGGACCATCTTGCTGTGGTTTCGCAAGACGCCCCATACAAAGTCACCGCACTTGATGCTCTCTGTACAGCTGGGGAGCTTGCACATCCACATGACGCTGTTCGTCTTGAACTTCGGGTACAGAGAATTGTCCGGCATGCGGACGGGTTCCAGCACGTAGTAACGGACGAGGAGCATCACAGCAAAGGCAACACCGAGAATAAAGACAAGAAAAAACACGTACGACTTGGAATGCCGCCGTTGTAAGAACTTGACTTTTCTATCCAGTGCTGACATGCTTGCTACAAACTGCGATTAGTCGTTGTTGCCGTTGGAATCGTCGCTGAGCGAAAGCACGGCGAGGAATGCCTTCTGCGGCACTTCCACAGAGCCGATGCTCTTCATGCGCTTCTTACCTTCCTTCTGCTTTTCGAGGAGCTTGCGCTTACGGGTGATGTCACCGCCGTAGCACTTGGCAAGCACATCCTTGCGGACTGCCTTCACGGTCGAACGGCTGATAATCTTGCCGCCGATAGCACCCTGGATGGCGACGTCGAACTGCTGGCGCGGAATGAGGTCCTTAAGCTTCACGCAGATGGCGTTCGCGTAGGTGTTTGCCTTATCGCGGTGGATAATCACGGAGAAGGCGTCAACCGGATCACCGTTCAAGAGAATGTCGAGCTTCACGAGGTTGTTGCGCTTGTATTCGCTCGGCGTGTAGTCGAGGCCAGCGTAGCCGCGGCTCAAGGACTTGAGACGGTCGTAGAAGTCGAACATGATTTCGGCAAGCGGGAGGTCGTACTTGAGGATGACCTTTGTTTCGTCGATGTATTCCATCGTTTCGAACGTGCCGCGCTTTTCTTCGCAAAGCGTCATCATGGCGCCGACATATTCCTTCGGCGTAAAAATCTGTGCCTTCACGTACGGTTCTTCGATGTAGTCGTAGCGGCTAGCGTCGGGGAGCTTGGAGGGGCTTTCGATTTTCACCATGGAGCCGTCGCTCATGTAAACGTGGTATTCCACGTTCGGCACGGTCGTGATGATGTCCACGTTGAATTCGCGGTCCAAGCGTTCCTGCACGATTTCCATGTGCAAGAGTCCGAGGAAGCCCGTGCGGAAGCCAAAGCCGAGCGCTTCGGACGTTTCCGGTTCCCAGCAGAGGGCGGAGTCGTTGAGGCGGAGCTTTTCAAGAGCTTCGCGCAAATCCTTGTAGTCTTCCGGGTCGATGGGGTAGATACCCGAGTAGATCATCGGGAGCACGTCCTTGTAGCCCGGGAGCGGTTCAGCGGCCGGATTGGCGGCATCCGTGAGCGTATCACCGATTTTCACGTCGCTAATCGTCTTGACGTTTGCAAGCACGTAGCCGACCATGCCTTCGGTCAGTTCCGGACGCGGGTCGCGGCGCATGCTGAATGTACCGACTTCGGTGACCACATATTCGCCACCCGTCTTCATCATGCGGATCTTCATGCCCGCCTTGAGCGTTCCTTCGACAATGCGGATATAGTTGATCACACCGCGGTAAGAATCATAAACGGAGTCAAAGATGAGGGCCTTGAGCGGCTTGCCTGCGTCGCCCTTCGGGGCCGGGATTTCATCGACAATCTTGTCGAGCACCTGTTCCACATTGAGGCCCGTCTTAGCAGAAATGCGCGGAATCTGGTCGGGGTCGTAGCCGAGCAAGTCACCCACGAGTTGTGCCACGTGGTCGGGCTGGGCACCCGGAAGGTCTACTTTGTTCAAAACCGGAATGATCGTGAGATCGTTTTCGATAGCGAGGTAGAGGTTCGAGAGCGTCTGTGCTTCGATGCCCTGGCTTGCGTCCACCACGAGAATGGCGCCTTCGCAAGCGGCGAGGGAACGGCTGACTTCGTAGGTGAAGTCCACGTGCCCCGGCGTATCGATCATGTTTAAGATGTATTCTTCGCCGTCCTTTTCGTAAACCATGCGGATGGCGTGTGCCTTAATCGTAATGCCGCGTTCGCGTTCCAGATCCATGTCGTCCAGGAGCTGGTTCATCATTTCGTTTTTAGAGACCGTCTTGGTCAGTTCAATCATTCTGTCGGCCAAGGTGGATTTGCCGTGATCGATGTGGGCGATAATGCTAAAATTACGGATATTGTTGTTTTGCGGCATATTAAAATGTTGATGAGTTTTTGCATAAATATAGAAATCTTGTGCCTGTTTATTGGTGCTCGCTGTGAACCCTTTAAAAAAAAACTATATTCTTGTTGGACAATTGGTTTACCCAGAACTGTATAACGACGGAAGTTCAGATTTGTTTAAAAAGTTCATTATTTGCGCTGTGTTTATGTGCCTTGCCGCAAATGCCTTTGCCGCAGGAAAAGTATTCAACAAGGATTACACGGGTGTTTCCCAGATTCTTGCCGAGATAACAACTCATGAGGGAAAAATCGTGGTGGACTTGAATTTCAAGGCCGCTCCGAATACCGTGGCGAACTTTGTTGATCTCGCTAATAGCGGTTTTTATAACGGTCTCCGTTTCCACCGCGTCATCCAGGGATTCATGATCCAGGGCGGCGATCCGAACGGTGATGGAACGGGCGGTCCCGGTTACACCATTGACGACGAACAGAATGACCTCAAGCATGAAACTGGCGTAATTTCTATGGCCAACCGTGGAGCCAATACTGCCGGTTCGCAGTTCTTTATCACGCAACTTCCGCAACCGCACTTGGACGGCAAGCATACCGTGTTTGGTAAAGTCATCGAAGGCCATGACGTGGTCTGCCGCATCGACGCCAACGATCCGATTTTGAACATTACAATCGTGGAAAAGAAGTAAATATGAGTTCCAAAAAAACGACATCTAAAGCGCCTGCAAAGGCGAGTGCTTCTGAAAAGAAATCTGCAAAGCCAGCTCCGAAGAAGGCTGCTGCTCCGGCCAAAAAGGCAGCCCCTGCTAAGGCTGCTCCGGCTAAAAAGCCTGCTGCAAAGCCTGCTCCTGCAAAGAAGCCCGCTGCTCCGGCCAAAAAGGCAGCCCCTGCTAAGGCCGCTCCGGCAAAGGCAGCCCCGGCAAAGAAGCCTGTCGTGAAAAAGGAAGTTCCCGCAAAGAAGGAACCCGCAAAGGCAGTGAAGGCTGCTCCGGCCAAAAAGCCTGCCGCCAAGCCCGCTCCTGCAAAGGCTGAAGTTTCCAAGAAGCCCGCTCCGGTCAAGAAAGTTGAACCGGCAGTCGTGGCTGCACCTGCAAAGGTTGTCAAGGCTCCTGCAAAAGCACCCGCTCCGCAGCCGAAGCCTGTCGAAAAAGAAATTGTGAAGGAACCGGTCAAAGAACCGGTAAAGGAACCCGTCAAGGAAGTTCCTGAAGTCAAAGTTAACGTTAGTGATAAGGCTGCTGAAAAGAAGGCCGTTGTGAAGTCTGATTATCCGTATTCTGTTTTGCTCGATGGTAAAAAGCCGTGTAAGTTCATTATGTTTGTCGAAATCGACGAACAGGAAGAACGTGCCAACAAGAAAAAGGTTACTTCTGAAATGAAGAACCTCGAAAAGAAGCCGACATCTGCCATCCGTCACAAGATTTCCCTTGCCGAAGAAACGCAGGAAGAACTCACCGAACGTATCTTGAAGGAACTCGAAGAACAGAATGCCGCCTTCACGCGCGAAGCCGCTACGCAAATCTGCACGCGCTGCAACAAGAACCTTGTGTCCCCGGAATTCTGGGTCGACAAGCATCTTGGCTACTGCGAAGAATGCGCCGCTATTTTGCACTTGGGCCAGTCCAAGGAAGCTCGCAAGGTGGAATACCAGTTGGGCGCCATGGGCGGTGACTCCCTCGACGAAGCGGATGATGATGAATTTGAAGGACCGGACGCAGCTGACTTGAAGGAAGCTGAAGAAGAACTCGCCGATTTCGACGATTAATTCTAAACGTCTCGTTCTGACGATTTATATTGTCTTTAAAAATTTGAATAAAATAAAAACCGAGGTTTGTCGCCTCGGCTTTTTTTGTTATGCCATGTAAGTCGTGGCATTATCTTTGTTTATATGTCATTCCCCGCTTGACCGGGAATCTTCATCGTTGAAAAATTTAGTTCACTTTTCTCATGACGCCGATGACGCGGCCTGCAATCGAAAAGTCCTTCTTATCGTTCACGATAATCGGCTTGTACTTCGGGTTTGCCGGACGCAGTTCGACGTGGTCGGAACTCGGGTGGTAGTACTTGACCGTTGCTTCGTTATCGATCTGAGCCACGACGATTTCGCCAAGGTCTGCCGTCTTTTGCTGACGAGCGAAAATCAAGTCGCCGTCGAAAATGCCGGCGTTGATCATGGAGTCGCCCTTGACGCGGAGCGCGAATACATCGCTACGGCAGGCCAAAAAGTCTCTGTCGATGGTGACGGTGCCTTCGAGATTCTGCACGGCGAGAATCGGCGTACCGGCGGCGACGCGACCGACGATAGGAATTTCAATCGTATTGCTCGGAGCTTCCTTCGTGGCGGAATCTTCTTTGGTGTTGACAATTTCGATGCCGCGGCTCAGGCGAGGGGAGCGGTTGATGTAACCTTTCTTGATGAGGGCTGCGAGGATAGAACGTACGCCGTTCGTCGAAGAGATTTCGAAGTGGTTACCGATTTCGCGGACCGTTGGCGGCATGTGATTTTCTTTGGAATACTTCTTGATGTATTCGTAGATTTCTTCTTGCCTTGCCGTCATTTCCTTGCGGTTTTCATTGAATTTTTCCATATTTTGCCTCTCGTCATAAAGGGTTCTGGAATTATGCTGTATAAAATATAATGCACAACTGGGCAAATGTCAATATTTTCACTGCACAAAAGTGAGTTTTTTATGAAAAAGTTGTTTACGATGAAAAATTTTTCGTTAATATGCATTAATTATGTATAATCTTTTGCTATATTTGGAGCACTTCGGGGTGTAGCTCAGCCTGGTAGAGCGTCTGCTTTGGGAGCAGAATGTCGTCAGTTCGAATCTGGCTACCCCGATACGAAAAAGGACCCCCCGTGGGTCCTTTTTTCGTATCTTAGGTAGCCAGATTAGCTTCACCGAAGGTGAAGCCCGAAGGGCAAGCCGGGAAGTGAGCGAAGCGAAACCGAAGCCGGCGCAGCAATCTGGCTACCCCAAATTCGCAAGCCCGAAGGGCAAAACGCGAAACGAAGTGAGTGTTTTGGCAATCTGGCTACCCCGAAGCACAAAGCGGGGGTGCGAAGCGAAACCGAAGCCGGCGCAGCCACAAAATTCGCCAATGATTAAATGGAGAGAAATCGTATGGAGAATTTTGCGCTACGTCGTAAGACGTAGTCCGTAGGGTTCGCGCCGCTCGGCGTAGCCGAATAGCGGCAAGAACAATCTGGCAACCCCGATGAAAATGCTTTTTTCTCGAATGAAACCTTGACTGGATTCCTCCGCCTTCGGCGTCGGAATGACGGAGCGCCCGTAGGGCAAAAAGAAACAAAAATCTCCGCAACACAAGTGTTACGGAGATTTTTGTTGTTTGGGGGATATGTCCCTAATATAACTATTCACCCTTGTTATAAAATGATTTTTTACTTCATTAAATGTCACTTCTGTATCAACTGTGCGTGATGTTCCCAATTAAATTCCCTTGTTGATAATCTGCTCCAAAGCCAATAATGCTCCGACGATTTCCATAATTATCATACACCAGAATGCAACGGGATGGGCTGCTTTATGGATAGTTCCTCCACGCACTGTGATGCGTTTGTCGATTAAACCGACGCATGCAAAACAGAAAAAACCTATAAATAAAAAAGGCATCCCGAGTGATAGGTCTTTTTCATTTCTTGCTGGAATAAGTAATAATCCTAACAAGGTTGATATAAAACCGATAATCTCAATAATTGCTGATTTTGGGTGTGGTTTCTTTTTAAATTCTTCTTCTAATTTTTCGTTTAATTCTTCAGTTGGAATCAAACCGATGGGGTCTTTATCTTGCTCGTTGATATAGTTCGAGTCTAGTTCACGAATTCTCTTTTCAACTATTTTCACGCGTTCCGGCGAATCATCGGCTTTGAATGGATCATCTCGAATCAAATTGAGAATATCATACAACTCCTCAAGCGGGAGCTGGCGAATCTTCTCTTCGTAATCTTTGAGATATTCCTGCGAGAACGGCATGTTGATAATCTACAAAAATTTATCTGTAGACCCTTATTCTTTCTTCAAATAATACCGATCAACAGGGAAAATATGAATCAAGCTCTTCCCTTGATAAACCGTGTAGAATGTGCCTCTTTTGTATTTGACGTATGCGACTACGTAAAAGACTATGGCCGTAAAGAAGAAAAGGATAAACGCCACCAATGCTAGCTGGATCGCCTCGTAAAATTCATTCATAGCGAGTGCGTCTAAGAATTCATTATCAATGATAAATCCGTTGTACGGGTATGAATTTTGTTTTGCCCGCGCCCATAAAAATACGGCAATGGCACAAATTTCAGTGACGATCAGGGTGATGAGGACCCATTTATTTAGAACAAACTTAACTATTCTCTCCAGCATTGTGCAAAAATAATAAAACCTCGCGGGGGATTCCGCGAGGCTGCTGGTAAAATTGTGTTAGTTTACTTGAATACTGCCGTGAATGTCTGGCCTGCGCTTGGCTGGACCAATCTCGGGTTGTCGGTGTTGCCGTCGGACCAGCCCGTGAATACGGCGCCGCCTTCTGCAATCGCAGTCAACTGCAGCTCGTTATTGCTGAAGAACTTGCCCTGATAATTCTTGCTCGGGAGGTTCATTCCGTCCACAAGAATCTTGCCGTTTCCGCTAGCAGCAATTGTTACAGTGACTTCGTTCTGGAGATCAAAACGGCTCACCATTTCTTGCTTGATTTTTTCACTGCGGTTCTTGGCGTAGGCGATCAGCTTGTCACCAGTCGGATCCCATGTGAAGTTGGACTGGTTACGCGGCCATCTCTTTTCGTCTCTGCTGCGTTCAGACGAGGGGATGGTTGCCATCATGGACTGCACCGTGCTTTGCACCTTTTCGTAAGTCAAGTAGCTGTTGAGGAGGATGCAAGCGTTGTTGATAAAGAGGCGCTTGAAGTCGGGATTGTCGAGAAGTTTGCTGAGCATTGTGCCGGGACCTGCGCTAGCGCCACCGCCCATGCCGCCCCACATTCCGCCGCCAAAGCCACCGCCGAATCCGCCGTTGCCTGTGGAACTCTGCTTTGCGCCGAGCACCCAGTCGAACATGTTTTGACCATCGACATCAAAACCGCTGATGCCAGGCGAGAATCCAAAGCCGTGGTCGGTGTCGAATGCGACGAACTTGAACGGATGTCCGTTGCCGCCCCAGGCGCGTACGTTGTTCGTAGGCCAGTCGCCGTTGTGGAAGTACATTTCGGCGAACATGTATTGGGCAAAGCTGTTGACGTTGAGTTTACTTTTAATCTGTTCGTATTTTTCATTGTTTTCGCCAGCGTAGTTTGTGCTGGTGACTTCGCTGTAAAGCTGCTGGTATTCTGTTGTTGAAGCTCCGTTTGTACCGCTTGCTTCGAGTCCAGTTCCCGTAATCTTGATCATGTTGATGGACTTGGAATCGATGCCGTAATTCGTTTCGACGAAGTTTCTGTTCAGGCGTTCGCGCAAGTCGTGGATGCCGAAGTATTCGCCGTTGTAGAATACGACGACCTGACGGCTGCGCTGGTAATCTACGTCGGTGCCTTCCATCAGGGCGGTCATCATGGCGTCGCCGATGTAGTCCGTCCAGAAACGGTTACCGTTATTGCGCAAATTAAACGATTTGATTTTCTTCGCTTCGGGGCGAGTCTTGAACAGGGAATATTTGAGGACCTTGTCGCCATAGTTGTCGTTATCCATCTTGATGGCAACGCTCTTCTTGGGCTTGTAGCGGCTCCAGTTTCCGATGATGGAAATGCCGGCGTCAATTTCCCAGTTCTTTGTTTTTGTGGAACTTCCGTTTTCGAAGTATTCGACGTGGGCGGGGAGTTCCTTGTCGCTCCAGAAGTTTGCGCCCTTGCAGGGCTCGGTGCATTTAGGGTTGTTGTCGTCGGTGACGTTTCCGCCGCCACCTGCATTGCCCCAGTTGCCAAATCCGCTGCCGATTCCACCACCGGTTAAGTTGCCGGTCGCGTAAAGTCCGTCGGTAGAGTCGAACATGTCGTGATGATTCACGGTGATGGCGACGACTGGCATTGAGACGCTTTCGTTGATAAAGTACGTCTGCGTCGTGGTGTCCATGGCCTGGCCGTTCACGAATTCAGAACAACGGATAACCGTGTTTTCAGTAATCTGCTTGGCTTCTGTAATTTGTTCAGAATTTTGCGTAGGGAAGGATCCGTCAAACGTACAACGAATTTCACCGCCCTTTTGCGGAGTGAGCGGATTGATCGTGAGGTTTGAATAAAAACCTGCGGTCGGGAGAACGCTATCCTTGGGTTTGTGGTTGTCGTCGTATTCTTGAAGTCCGCTGCTAGACGAGGGGAGTGCCAGTGCGGCAGAAGAACTAGAAAGGATAGACGAACTGGAAATGGTTTCCAAGAGCGAAGAACTGCTCTCTATGATGATTGTAGAACTTGAAAGGGGCTGTGTGGCAGAACTTTCGGGTATGGCTACACTAGAGGACGTTCCAGATGTCGGAACCTCGCTGGAGGAACTCAATTCCTTTGAAACGGAAGACGAGTATGCTCCGATTGGAGCTGGCGATAACTGCGATCCCGGCGAAGTGGTGTCGACGGGTTCGTCGGATTCAGGGACAATACTACTGTCGCTTGGGTATTGTGCAAAAAATTCAGCGTCAGTCCCATTGTCTTCGGCGCAACCGTAGAACAACAGACCAAACATCAACATTGGAAAAACTATAGATTTTCCCTGCATAAGAAACATCCTTCGCAAAATGCATCATACACAACACCCAAATACGAATATAGGGTGTTTTTTTGCATAACGGATGATACTTATTACTTTTTTTTGGATACTGTTGTAAAAATTGTTTTGTTTGCAAACTTTTTGAAACGAATTTGCCCAAAAAAGTGTCCCGCACAAGCGAAACACTTACAAAAAAGTGTGTTTTATATCACATTTTTTAGCAGAAGAAATCTTTCCAGATTTGGTTGCCTAATTCGCTCAGGCGGATCTGGACTTTTTCGATCTGCTCGTGGAGCCCGTGTTCGATGATTTCTTCGATGGTCGTGAACGAAATGTCAGAACGCAACTTTCCCAGGAGTCGAATGGATTCTACGTTGCTTTTAACGGGGAAAGCAATGTTTTTTAGACAGTGTTCCGCTTTTTCGAGGCAATAACGCAAGGAACGCGGAAAATCTTCCGAAAGCAACAGAAATTCCGCCACGTTATGAGGCGTCACGTTAGAATTTCGACGGTGGAACATCTCGTAAGCACCGACGCTCTTGAGCACGGCGTTCCACTGCACGGTATCGAGCGCCATACCCACCATGCTCACGTCCGGAAGCAAGATGTAGTACTTGACATCCAGAATGCGCGAGGTCTGGTCGGCGCGTTCGAGCAGCGTTCCGAGATGCGTAAAGTTCCAGGCCACATCGTGGCTCATCGTTCCCTGAATAATGCCTGCTGTGAGCTGGCTGAATTCCTTGACGCTGCTGTAGAACGCATGCGGTGCGGCCAGAACCTGTTTGGGCATTTCCGGGTCGTTCAATTTCAGATAGAACTGGTTGATGGCAATCCACAGTTCCGACGAGATTCTTTCACGGACGCAACGGGCGTTTTCTCGGGCTGCTGCCACGCATGAAATAATGCTGCTCGGATTTTCTTTGTCGAACGTCAGGAACGTCAATGCGTTTTCAAATGAGGCGTGGGCGTATTTCTTGAAGAACTCATCCGCATTGCCTGCAATCTGGATCACCGGTTCCCAAGGGCGCACTTCGCCGGGCAAGTCCAGTTGGAGTTGGAGATTCACGTCGATACTGCGTGCTACGTTTTCGGCACGTTCAATATAACGGGCAAGCCAATAAATGGAATTTGCGACTCTACTTAACATATTTTATCCTAAAGGTTGTGAGTGATGAGGACGCATGGCACAGCCATGCTTTGAGGTCGCACCATTCTGGTGCTTTGAGATTAAAGAATCGCGGCTTTGCCGCCTGTATTAGTCTCTAGGGGCTTTGCCCCGACCTCGCTGCTGACAGCTCACAGCTCATAGCTGACTGCTCATCGCTCATTGCTGTTGTTGCTGTTGTTCCATCCATAGCTTAGCTTGGCCAAGTTCCGGAGCTTTTTCGTTTTCGGCAATGACCCACGTGTCCTTGCAGCCACCGCCCTGCGAGCTGTTCACCACGATGGAGCCCTTGCGGAGCGCTACACGGGTAAGGCCACCGGGCAGAATGTAGGTTTCGCGACCCTGCACAATGTAGGGACGTAAATCCACATGACGACCTTCGAAACCGCCGTTCACAATGCACGGCACGCGGCTGAGCGAAATCATCGGCTGCGCGATGTAGTTACGCGGGTTTGCGATAATCTTGCTCTTGAACGCTTCGCATTCTTCCTTCGTGGATTTCGGGCCCACGAGCATGCCGTAGCCGCCAGATTCGCTGGCAGCCTTGACGACCATGTTCTCGATGTGGTCCAGCACGTGCTGCATGTGCTTCGGATTTTCGCACACGAACGTCGGCACGTTCGGAATGATCGCGTCCTGACCCAAGTAGTACTTGATGATCTGCGGCACGTAAGTGTAAATCGCCTTGTCGTCAGCGACTCCGCAGCCGGGAGCGTTCGCAAGAGCTACGTTACCGGCCTTGTACGCTTCGATGAGTCCGGGCACGCCGAGGCAAGAATCCGGGCGGAACACCTTCGGGTCCAGGAATTCATCATCGACACGGCGGTAAATCACATGAACCTGCTTGAGTCCTCGCGTGGTGCGGGCGTAAACCTTCTTGTCCTGCACGACGAGGTCATCACCGGTCACCAAGTCTACGCCCATCTGCTGTGCGAGATAGGAATGTTCGTAGTAAGCGGAATTGTAGATGCCGGGCGACAGCACAACAACCTTGGGCGACGCAATCGGTTCGGCCAGGTATTCCAGCGACTTGCGCAGACGCGTGCAGTATTCGTCCACCGGGCGAATCGAACAGTTCGAAAACACCTGCGGGAACGTACGCTTTAGAATCTGGCGGTTCTGCAACACGTACGAAACGCCACTCGGGCAACGCATATTGTCTTCAAGCACGTAGAACGTACCATCGGTATCGCGAACGAGGTCGGTACCGGTAATATGCGCCCAGATTCCTTTGGGCGGTACGAAGCCTTCCATCTGCGGGCGGTAGGCGGTGCAGGTGTTGATGAGGTTTTCGGGCACAATCTTGTCGCGCAGAATTTTGCGGTCGTTGTAGATGTCCGTCAAAAAGCAATTCAACGCATCGGTACGCTGTTTCAGGCCCGCTTCGAGGTGCTTCCAGTCCGAAGCGCTCACAATGCGGGGTATAACGTCAAAGGGGATAATCTTGTCCTTACCATCCTTGTTGCCGTAAACAGCGAAAGTAATGCCGTTGTCGTAAAAAGCCGATTCCGCAATTTTCTGGCGGCGTTGCAGTTCTCCTTCGGGAAGCTCGTTGATTTTCGTAAACAACGGCTCTGCAGCCGGGCGGGGAGTCCCGTCGGGTAAGCAAAGTTCGTCGTAAAAGCCTTCGGTATCGTAGTTTCCAAATTGCATGTTGTGTTTCCTTATGCTTTTATGTTTATTCCTTCACATCCACATTCACCGACACTTTTAGGGTGTGCTCGCCCCCGCCGGTAATGACGCCCTTTAGGGGGCTCACGTCGCCAAAATCCCTGCCCCAAGCAAGCACGATATGCTCGTCGCCTCCGAGGACGTTGTTCGTCGGGTCGAGTTCCACCCAACCGTGGCCGGGAACGTACGTGCTGACCCAGGCGTGGGTCGCATCCGCTCCGACGAGTTTGGGCTGGCCTTCGCACGGGTGCGTGTGCAAGTATCCGCTCACGTAACGGCAGGGGAGGTGCAGCGACCGCATACATCCAATCATCAAGTGCGCAAAATCCTGACAAACTCCATTTCTGCCACGCAAGATTTCTTGTGGCTGCGCCCCGATTCTCGTGGCTCCCGGCGTGTACTTGCAGTCCGTATAAATTCGCGTCATCAGTTCGTAAGCGGCATCGAAAATCGGGCGATTCGGCTCAAAACTTTCGAGCGCATAATTGCGAACGGATTCCTCGAACTTCGCGAAAGGGGAGGCGTAGGCGTACATCGCGGCGTCAAGCGTTTCTTCGCTTGTCGGACGTTCCAAGAGCTTTGCCACCTGTTCCCAGGGCATAGTTTCGCTTGGATTGGGCGGTTCTTCTGCCTGCACGTCGACAATCCCTGTCGTCTTGAATCGAAAGTGCTTATGTTCCTGCTCGATGCTGAACGCCAAAACCTTGTTTCCGTAAATGTCGAGCCGTTCTTGCTGAATTGTCGGATTCGGATCCACTTCGATGCTGTGGCTGGTCCAGTTCTGTCGGCGGACTGTTCGCGGGAGCATGTGCGCCAGATGGTTGCTGTAAAGAACGGGGAGTCTGTAATCGTAAACCGTTTCGTGATCGATTTGGTAAATAGGCACCTTAAACCTCCGACATATTTGTGGTTGTGGCGTGGATGACACCAGCGCGTGGGGCGTGGCTTAAGTAGAGCCTAGTGACGATTTCGGCAATCCGCTCGATAGAGCTTATCTGTTCATCAAGTAGTTTTATAAGGTTCTCCCTATTGTTGTTTTTTGTTTCTGCAAGTTGTTCAATGTTTGCCAAGCGGAGCTCTGCAAGCACTCGCATCAGTTCACGGTCCAGCGGCGAGAACGTTGCCTCGCTTTGGTTGTTGCCTGGCAAGTGCTTTGACGCTTCGCGCAGTTTTGCCACCTGGTAGGCGACGCTTCGCGGGTTCGATTCGTCCGAGAGCAGCAAGTCGATGACCGGCACAATCTGTAAGCGGCCTCCGTAGCGGCGGTGGTACGTCATGAGTCCATCGCCGATTTCAAGCACCGCCTGTAGCAACCGCAAGTTCGTCATCTCGTCGTTCGGGACTGTCGTGAGCAAGTCCTTGATCAGCTCTAAGGTGCGGATGGCGCTTTCAATCTCGCGACCCAGTTCCAGGAAGCGCCATTCGTGGCCGCGCGTCATGGA
>Ga0265300_10002446_pt1 | contig 16068 bp, 19 predicted proteins | sample AusTroGonzalo_MG_FD_193482 | JGI IMG/M metagenome (GOLD analysis project Ga0265300, IMG submission 193482) | Bovine rumen microbial communities from tropical cattle in Woodstock, Queensland, Australia - Gonzalo_03 | ecosystem: Host-associated > Mammals > Digestive system > Stomach > Rumen ...
CACCATTGCGGATGGCATACAAAATATTTGTTTGACATGTGTCGAGTCTGTTTTCGTGTTTAGCAATAGCTGCATTAACCTTATCAGTAGCTGCTACAGCATCTGTAGAACTTCCTTTTACATAATTTGTAAGCACTAAGTCATCACCGGATAATGTGATATTTCCAGTTAATGCCTTACTATTAACAGTTCTGCTTGTTGGTACAGCGCTGATGTCAGATGCTGACAATGCAGCAGTTCCTGTAATATGTCCTTGTGCATCATATTTTACCTTATATGCACCAGCTGTCGTAACTTCGGTTACACTATTACTATGATTAATAGCATTTCCGCTACCGATTGTAATACCAGTACCGTTTGCATAGGTAGTATTCTCCCAAGGTACATTAACAGCTAACTTACTGTTACCGTCAATAGCTACTGGATAAGATCTATTAGCTGTGCTAGTAGCATTTCCGGCATTTACAGATGTTGTATGGTTAGTAACGAGTGCAAGCTTAGCTGTACCGGAAGTAGAGATAGTAGAACTTGATGTGGTAGCATCTAATGTAACAATACCATCTGACCCTGTAATTCCTGTTACAGTACCTGAAGGTTCATCACCTGATGGGATAACAACCCACTCAAAAGTGCCTGTTGACGGTTCTGAATAGATTACAGTATCACCCATCTTATAAGCTGGAGTTACCCCACTTGTGCTATTAGCAGTAGCTTTATAAGTATCACCCACATTTGGTGTTGCTGGATATGTACCATTTACAGTACCCTTAAATACCATCGGTTCCGGCAATGCATTTACAGCATTTGTAATTGCTGTAGAAACAGCTGCTGAAGTTGGTACATTACTTGAAGGATCTGACATATCAATAGTTGAATCAACATCCTTATAAGCAGCATTATTTAATCCAGTTACAGCTACATCTGCTGTTGAGCCATTAGTTGTAACTGAGATATTACCGTTGTTAGAGCTTGGGCTTATAGCTGTTACACCTGTATTTGAGATCTCGTTGTTAGCATCAATATTGATACCTGAACCTTGTGAGTAAGTAGTATTAGTAGGTGTAGCCCATGTTCCGTCACCCTTTAAGAACATACCAGTTTCTCCAGTGCCATCAGCTGCTGGAACTAAACCGTCTACAGAATCGGTAAATGTACTATAAGTAGTATCTGTCCAAGGTACAGCTACACCAGGATATCCACTAGAATCAAGAGCTACTGGATAAGTTTTAGTAGTTTCTGTATCTGGAGCACCTACTGCTACGATTGTGCTTTGAGATTTAAGATTGAGCTTTACGTTACCTTCCTGTTGAATAGCAGCACCGGAAGTCTGGTCAGTAATAAGACCGCCTTCTGCACCTATTGATCTAACAGTACCAGCTCCAGCACCGCTAAGTGCATCAAGGTTTATGATATTGTAAGCATTTGTAGAGTAAATAAATGTACAAATATCGCCAGCACTAATAATATTAGATGTAAGAGCTTGTCCCTTATACAGAATATTTTTAGCACCTGTATCGTTAAGATTAAGAGTAGCACCAGTAGATGTACTACCATTTGTGAATTTAACAGTAACTAAAGCACCTTCTGTGAGTGTGTAATTAGCTATAGTAGCTGTCTTAGCTGCTGTAGCTGCTGCTGTATCACAAACTGCGTAACCCATACCAAACTTAGCAGGGGATATTGCTGTAACATTTTGTAAGTTAGAAGCAATAGAGCTAAGATTTGTGATGATAGACTCACCTTGAGTATGGTTCATGAGTTTATCTGTTGCCATTATACTCAACTCCTTTATAATAATTTCGGGAAATAACTACGAATAGTCTATACTACTATTATATGCCAACAGACTAACATCATTAGGTGTTGTAAATATCTGTAATTACTATAAAAGTAGTATTTTGTATCTTAAGATAATATACAAATAATTACCAACTGTATATTAAAAAATATCCTCGAATTTTCACTTCTACATATGTTATATTATAGTTAAATATCGGATGCCAACAGACATAGAAAGGAGTAGATCTCATGCGTAAACATATTATACAGCACCGTTTTGCTACACCAGAAAACAAAGCGCTATTTAACAAAGAAAATGTAAAGTTCGGTAGTCGCTGGGTAGAACATCTAAATGCTACAGATTACAGTGAAGGAACTATCCAGCTGTACAGACAGAATCTTAATGTCATTTGGTACTGGAATTTAAAATTCAATGACAATAAGCTGTTCGTAGACTGGGATAAGCCAGACATTGCAAGGTTTCAAGGTTGGTGTATGAACGAGTGTCAACATTCTCCAGCTCGTATAAGAAACCTAAAGTTTACGATAGCCTCTATGAGTAACTACATAGAGAATATCCTAGACAAAGAACACCCAGACTTTAAAAAATCGACTGGTAAAATACCTAGTCCTGTGCTAGTACCTGTAATGGAAAAGTCAGTATTTACTATGCACGACATTAACATACTGCTTAGAGAGCTAACCTTTCAGTGTCATTATGACAGAGCTTGTTGCTTGGCACTTGCGGTGTGTTCCGGACGTCGTAAAGCTGAGCTATTACGTTTTAAGCTATCTGATTTCACCGAGGATAGGCTAGTATGTGATGGAGCTCTGTACAAATCATACCCTATTAAGACTAAAGGTAGAGGTAAAAGAGGTAAGATGCTTGAATGTTTTGTACTTGCTAAACAGTTTAAACCATACCTAGATAGGTGGCTTGCTTACAGAGATCGACATAACATACAGAGTGAATGGCTGTTTCCATCTCCTCTAGATTACAGTATACCTATTACTGAAAGCACTTTAGACGATTGGGGTAAAAAATTCAACCCATATCTACCAGACCACTTCTACTGGCATAGTATGCGACACCTTATAGTTACTGCGTTTAAGAAAGCTGGTATTCCTGATTCTGTTATTAAAGAATACATCGGCTGGGATTCTATAGAGATGGTATCTCATTATACAGATATAGATGCTGAAGAACAGCTTGCTATGTACTTTAACTCTGACGGTACTTATGGCGGAGTAGAAGGTAAAATCACAGATGTAAAGTGAGAGAGGAGTATTTAAATGTTTTCAACAGTAACTACATATACCTGTAATGGCTGTCAGTGTACAGCTACCGAAAACAAAGCTACTAGCTGGACTCACCTTAATAACAGCCCTACAGATGGTAAGCAGAACATGGACTTTTGTCCTAGTTGCACTAATAAGCTAAAGCTTACATTATTTACAAATTCGCATACAACTCCTGTAGAACCAGAACCCGTTACCTACGACGATACAGAAGAGCTTACAGAATCTGTAAACACAAATATAGAAGATACAGAGAACGATGAAAGCTCAGTAGATAGTATGGATGAACGCTTTATAGACTTCTATCAGCGTTTATATACTAGAGTATTATATGACATTGCTTGTGATAACTATATCACTGAGAGTGTAAAATACTTACAGTATATTCCGGGTAAGCTGTCAGTTGATAAGAGAGGTGTTCTTGATAATACTCAAGTAGTGCTGTTAATAAATAGTAAACGAGTAAAGCTTGAGAAAATTAAGAAGAATACAGCTACAGTTATTACTATTTATAATGGAGCTAGTGTGATTCTTAGTCGTAAGGTTAGCACATTTGACAGTATAAAAGTATTATTGCACGACATTAAAAATACAGCTGTCAACTTGTTACCTACATTACCTACACAGTATACAGCAGGGTATTTAAGTAAACAGATAACAGCAATAGATAAAATAACAGATCCTGATATTCCTGCAAACGAACTCAAAAGCTGGATCACATATGCTGCCGAACTTAGTAGTATCGACCTTAGCTGATATTGTATCATAACTTATTTTTTTGTATTGTAACGGAAAAAGAGTTATAATTATAAATTTATGTTATTTACAGCACCTGTTGTTTATGATATTTCGTATAATAGTAATATATCCATTTTTACTTATTACCTAAGAAAGGACGAATTACTATGATACATATTTATAACCAGAAGCTTCAAAGTTCTATAAATTCAAGAAGTCGTAAGATCAACTGCGGGCATGAAGTGATGCAAACTAATGATAAATATATTCGCGCACTTATTAACGAAACTATCGCAACTATTGATACTGATCCATCTACAACTTGGGATGACTTCTACCTGACACTGTCAAATGACGCTAAGCGCGGTTACTCAGCTCTCATCAATGAGGTGTGTAGCTATGATGAAACTGAAAACTACGAAAAGTTTATTGATGTTGATGATGTGTTTGAAGCTATAGTTACAAACCATAAAACCACTGTAATAGACCTTGTTAACTTTCTTATAGACAAGGTACTAAGCGACATTGAATGGGAAGCTGAAGTTGAACAGCAAGCACGCTATGATGCTAGATATGCTAGAGGTGAGCATGAATACGACATGGAAAGAGATAGTCGTGGATATTATAGATAATATAGCCTAAAAATTTATAGCGGAATCCTCGAATTTTTAGTATAATCTATCGTATACTATAATTATAGTAAACAACATGAGTAACTACTAAATTTTGTAGGTAACGATTATGCAGAAACTTGCTATCAACGGTAAGGTAAAATCATATGATGCTAATGTCTTAATGTATAATGCTGAACACCGTACTGCCGACCTTAGAACTAATCCTATATATGAGAATGCTAAGAATCGTTATATCGACGAAACAATGTCTTGTAACAGACAGGAAGCTATAGCTTGGATGAAGCATTATATGTCAGAATCCCTTACATGGGGTATTAACAATAAAGATAGACGTTGGCAGTATTCGTTTGCAGCTGCTTATGATATCTTCAACAGCTTATGTGCTAATGCTTAATAATTGATATTTTCTCACGCCCATATAAATAAATATGGTTTGTTTGTGATTTGCATTTATGTTTTTGCGAAAACAGAGATCCGACAGCTGGCAATTGATCACGCTTATGCTGTCGGATTTCTGTTTCTACTCATCCTTATAATATAAATTAGTAGGATACACTACTGTTATAATTATGAAAGGATGAGATGAAAATGGGATTTTTACAAGCTGACAAGAAATATGTAGCATGTGGAGTTACAGTAAACGAGTATTTATTAACTAAACATAATCCAAATAATATAGCAATGCCAGGATATGAAATGAATGATGTAATAGGAGTTACAATCCATAATACGGATTGGATTTCTACAGCATCAGGCACACATCCTAGCGAGCAGTATACAAGAGCTACAGTTAATGGAAACATGGGAGATGTAAGAGTGCATTTCTATGTAGATAACATAGATGCATGGCAGAATCTTCCATTAAACCTTAATGGTTGGCATGCAGCTGACGGAGATGGTGATGGAAATCGTAAGACTATAGCTATCGAGTGTATAATGTCACCTAATTACACAGGAACCGATAAAAAGTCAGAAGATAATGCTGCACGCCTTGCTGCTTACCTGCTTATGAAATATAAACTTGACATTAGTCATTTATATACACATCAGCACTGGTATAGCAGAAAATACTGTCCTGCTTATATTCTTCCACACTGGAATAATTTTGTAAATCTTGTTAAGTCTTATCTCAAAACTGATACTCCAGAACCTACTACACCGACAACATCAACAGAGATGTATCGTGTACGTAAGACATGGGAAGACAGTAAATCACAAGTTGGAGCTTACAAGAACTTAGAAAATGCTAAAGAGTGCTGTGATAAATATGAAGGATATCATGTATACAACTCTAAAGGAGAAGCTGTATATCCTACAGTTACAGTGCCTGAAATTACAAATACAACATTCACGGCTGAACTTCGTACTCTTAAGAAAGGTATGAGCGGTAACGATGTTAAATCATTACAGCAGTTACTATTCTCTAAAGGTTATTCCGTCGGTAGCTACGGAGATGATGGAGATTTTGGTACAGCTACAGAAACTGCTGTGCGTAAATTCCAACACGATCACGGACTAGATACAGATGGTATTGTAGGTCTTAAGACATTCTCTACATTATGGATTTCCAAATAACTCCTTTTAGAATGAATGTATATAACAAGCAAAAAAGGTACTCTTAGCACATAAGCTATGGGTACCTTTTTGCATGGGTTATAATATATACTATATATAATATGGAAAGGAGTATCAATATGACAGCTGTAAAAGAATTACATGTGAGCATCAAAGTACCTAAAAATATATTGCATTTTTATTGTTCATATACAGGAGCTAAAGAACCTGGAGTACCGTATATGCTAAACGAAACAGACCCTGAACGCTTTAACGAAGTGCTAAAGATTATTAAAACAGCTCCTCCATCAGCGTATGTATGGGAAGATAGAGAGGAAGTTACAAACCTCCGAAACGCACTAAAGAAGTGGAACATAGAACATCCAGATGATATTGTAACAGAGGAAGAGATTATAAGATCTGTGTGCGAAGATAACTATAAGCACTCTAAAATAGGTACAGAGGGTAAATACAAGGGTGTAGAAATGCATGAATTTCATGACATTGATTTATGGGAATTTACTAAAGGTGGTACTAAATATAAGATATATATGAAGTTTGTAACCCCAGGAGATGGTAGTTTAGATATACTGTCGTTTCATAGAAGCAAGGAAGTAGACAGGGAGGAATCTGCACTGTATAATTGGAAATATACAGATAATGAACTAGAATAAGTTATTCTCGAATTTTCAGTGCTAAAAATGTTATACTATAATTACAACAAAAGGAGGTTGTAATTATGGTAAATTACATAGATATGTATGCTGAGATCCTTAATAGATTAATACTTGATGTTGTAGAACACGGTTGTATAATTACACCTACAGTAGCGGACATCTGGATGCGTATACCTACCTGTATGCTGACACCGTACAATGACCTTACTATATATGAGAACATACTTACAATACAGCCGACTAGGCTCGACGAGCGTGTAGCTATTACAGTTACAAATGCTGACGGTATTAGTGTTATGCACACATATCTTTGGCAGGAAGATGAGATAGAGCCTCTTGTGTATCAGCTATTAGAAGAATGTCCTAAGAACTACCTTATTAGTGACGATACTGTAGCTACTATGCGAGCTGATCTTGCTAAGCTAAACTCTACAGCACTGTTAAGAACTATACGTGCGATTATAGAAAAATACATATTCAGACCTCGTACAGGAGATACTAATGAATGATAAATTATGTTCAAGCATCGTAGCTAAATTCTTATTAACTAAAGCTACAGACTTTACATTTTGGTGTCTGTTTTTCCCGACACTACAATATATGAAAGGCGAGCGTGAACGTAGATGTATTATAACCGATACACACGCAATAACCTTTGAGCTAACAGATAATGGGTTTGTATATACTGTTCTACACTATGTTAAAAACACTAAAGCATTCGGTGTTATAACATGGCCAGAAGACGAGCTACAGAATACATACGAACTCAACTTACAAACATATTTAGCAACACGATTACAGGAATCTTGGGATATACCGTTAAACAGAACAACACTGTTTAAGCACGAAGTATCGGATAAATTCATACAGTCATTAATAGATAATATCCAATATCAAATTAATGCTTATTCTGCTACTACAGAATTCATAGAACACTGTGATCTTGTAGGTATAAGGGATGTACTCAAAGACAATATAGGAGAAAGGGGATGAATGTAGGTGACATTAGACGAGATCATTAAGCTGATAGAAGACGGAGGTACTGTAGATACAGCACAGATATTACCGTTGCTGTTAGAGTTAAAAGGTTGGCGTAAAGACCCATTTACAAAGGTTAAAGTCGTATGTGACGATACAGTAGCATGCGGGCATTGTGATTATGAAGCTGCTTGTAGCCAATACCGTAATCTAAGGCCTGATAGATGGGATGCTAAGAAATAAGAAAAAGCCTCTTATATTAGTTATAAGGGGCTATTTTTGCGGTTACGTTAATACGGTAGGTTATAATATAGTATACACATTTATCTTATAGAGGAGGGGAAATCCTTTGAAGACAGAAACACTAATATCTCTAATGAGTATCTTGTTCTCAGGCCAGTTAATACTAGCTATATGGCAAGTAATCAAAGAGGTAATGGACAGACGTAAACAAGCTAAAGAAGCTGCAAATAAGGTAAACTCTAATACAGCGCTGATGGACGACATTATACGTCGTATATTCAGAACAACATTAAAGGCACAGCTACAGCAGATATTCTTAGAGCTCGATAACCTAGATAAATATGCCAGACCACAGGTAATGCTTGATTTAATTGAGCTCAAAGACAACATGGAGTTATACCTTAAGATAGGTGGTAATGGTGCTGTTCACAGACTATATGCAACATTACTTAGCAAGCTTCTTCACAACCCAGACCTTGTATCATTCGTAGATGCTGCTTGGATAGAATCCATAGGAGCTGAAGTTAAAGCCGGAGGAGGTACAGACGTATGAATGTCTTTTTAGAAGCCATAATGACAGCTGCTACAACAGCATTAAGTGCTGCTATATTAATACTGTTAAAGCATGCTATTAATTATTTACAGTCTAAGACAACGAGTATTAAGGTACAATTATACCTAAAAGAGCTCGAAACAGTAATATCTGACGGTGTAGCGTACACAGAACAGACACTTGTAAATGGGTTTAAGAACGCAGATACTTGGACAAAAGAAGCACAATATGAGTGCTTAAATTCTTGTGTAACATACATTATAGACAATTTAACAGCAGAAACTGCTAACTATTTCGCTGAAAATCAGGGGGATTTTCGTACCTGGGTAGCTTCGAAAGTAGAAGCTTTTATTCAAAAATCGAAGGTAAAAAGCGAAAAATAACGAAGAAATTATCAATCTTTGATGACATATTTTTAAACTCCAATCGGTAAAACACCGGAAGTTATTTACATTATTTAGTAAATTCTTCCGGTGTTTTGCTATGAACTCATGTGTTAATATATACAAATAGTAGGTACACCTATTTACGATTTGATGTATACTTTTAACAAGATGAATAGATTGATAATCGTAGAGATAATAATTCATAGGTATACAGATTATACAATGTGGATGGTACAAGAAATCCTGAATAGTGTACAACATGTACAAAGAGTAAGCAGTGAGAAAGTTCGTAAAGCTACGATTATTTTAAGATAATTAGTAGAATGCGTTTATAACTATGTTACAAAAGAAAAGCCTGAATGATGTACAAAATACACAAAGATTCGGATATTCGTACCCTAACACAAAATCTGCTAATTTTTCAGTGTGAATACAGCTAAAATCCTGAAATTGTATACAGTATACAAAAACAGATTTAAAAGTTTGTAAGATATATGAACATAAGATTATACATATTTACAATAGAATAACAGTAAAAATTAAGCTAAAATCGTAGATACTTGTAAATTATCAGGAATAATCTATGAGAAATATGGGAGATTTTAGAAACATTTTTATTATAAATTCACTAGATTCTGTAAATAATATCTTAACTTCTTGTACGATTTATCATACATTTTTATACTTGATTATACTAACAGAAAATTGTATGAATTTACATTTAATGTATAAGATTCTATTTAATACTTACAAGAATTCTTCACAATCCTATACAAAGTATACGTCAATCGCAGATTCATGTACTATCCAATAAATAATATATATACTTCCTGGTTACACACTCGACTATCGTTCGCAGGGGGTTACCCCCTCTGACAGCGTCAGACCTTTCAGGTGCTCACTTGCTCGTTCTGTTATACATTCGCTCACCCTTCGTTCGCTCAATACGCTCAAATCGCTCAGAACTGACAGCGGAAGTATATATACTATGTTCTATTATGCTTTCGATAATCGAACAGTTCGTTCGCTCCGCTCACTCTTAGACCCTTCGGGTCTGTACGAGCTACTGGGCTAATTTTCTTTTTTCTTTTTTTTATTTTTCCTATTGACTTTTTGATTTTTTTATGTTATAATATTTATGCTGGGTATGGGTGGGCTATGATATTTTATCGAGCTACTTGAGCGCTTTGAGCTATTTACTCTATTTACGCGCAGGTTTGAAGCTCTTTAGCCTATACTTCATCGCACTACATTGTATCGCTTCAATTTACGATACAGCTTTTCACTACACTAATAACTCTCAATTCCGAGATTTATTTTTTGCTTATAATATGATTTGGCAGAAAGCATTGATTCATTTGTTTATACTTTTGAATCAGTGCTTTTTGCTTTATATACATGATAAACTGTACAGCAAACACATGTATACTAGGAACAGCATTACAGAACATAATTTACCGTACAGCTAGTAACCTTTCAAGATGAACACGCTCGAAGGTTTTAAACACATGCATATATTTTAAACTTTCTTCTTGAATATTCGAATTTTTAGTGCTATATCTGTTATACTAATTACAGTAAAACAAGTTCGTAATTTTCTAACCTATTTAACAGGAGGATTATCACATGGAAAGAGTACTTTCACCGGTACAGAATCTTATGATTAATTTCGCACCGTATGTTGGCAAAGATGCTAGTGTAACAAACGAAACAGAGTTAAATCTCTATTATGCTGACATTGTATCTAATGCTACAGAGCTTAATAACAAGCTTAGTCCTAAGTCTAAAAAGGATATTGCTGTTAAACTCTGGGATACATACAGACAGTGCATGTTGCTTTCCGAATTCTATGAAAACAAGTATACGACAACTAAGAATAAGGAATACAAGGAACGGGTACTGTATTTCAAGAACAAAGCTAACTCATGTATTGATAAATTCTACGAGCTTACTATTTAAAACAGGTCTTCAACATTCTTAGTATAATCACTGTAGTGCAAATAACCTTTCAAAATGAAACGACTCGTCTTATTAACAAACAAAGTAATGATCAAAACAAAAACCGACGAATCCTCGAATTTTCAGTATAATTGATGCTATACTATAATCAGTAAAAAGGATACACCGTTTATTTTAGGAAAGGTGGAGTTTATATGTCACAATTCATGAATACATATCCTGGTTATTCAGCACACGAAGCTAACATGAAGGAAGCTGATGCTCGTCTTTTTGCTGAAGCTTGGTGGGCAGAGCACGACAGACGCGAAGAAGAAGCTCGTAAAGAACGTATTCGTCGCGAAGAGTTAAGACGCACATATCCACAGAGATGTGACGAAGCTATTAAAAAGGGTTTAGCTCTTGACAAACAGCGTGACGAAGCTATAGCTAAAATGCCATTAATTCCACGTACTAAGGACGAAGCTATTGTAGCTGCTAATGCTATGGCACATACGAAGGAAATACCTACAGACTGGCAGTTTACTGATCATAAAGTACAGGTAGGTACTAAGAAGATATTCTTTCCAAAATATGCAGGATGTGACAACACAAACTGGTATGTAAGCTTAATAAGTGCATTAATCCAGGGAAATACAAACGCTGCTACCTACTTCACTAATCTCTTAACTCGTGAATGGGTTTGGTACACTACTAAGAATCCTAAAATAAAGGTATTCGAATCTAATATTGTAATGCCGGAAGAATAATTAACATGATGAACATAGAACTTGCACGAACTGCTTATGAAAACGACGATATAAGGAGAGCTCTTAAACTTGCTATTAAAGCTAAAATCGGTGTTAATACTGAACAGAAAGCTATAATGGATAAAGGACTCCGATGTCTACGTCATAAGCAGTTCTTCGAAAGCCGATACGGCGATATTAAACCGTTCGTTCAAGATGCTGTTACAGTATTACGAGCGGTTTTATGTATTGATAAACACGATAATACAGAGCTTAATTATGGTAAAGTTACGGTATTTTCTATACTGAATACAGGTACTGTTTTTAAGATTTATAAGCCTAAAGAAAGGTTTAAAGAATACCGTTTCATTAAGCTACGAGCTTCTAATAAACACAAGTACAATGCCTACTGCTTAACCAATAAGAAGTACATGAGTGTACCTGACACCTCGAGGTGTGTACCGGTATGTCGTGATATGGAAGTACTAAGAACACTAAAGGAAAATGAGGAATACAAACTATGGGAAAATTGTCAGCAAAAGACTTAAATGCTTACAGCTATAAGCCAGTTTATTTAGGTGAACCTACACAAGTTACTAAGCAGGCTAATCCTAGAAGAATACCACAACCAGTACAACAAACACCTGTTAATAACATACAAAGTAAACAAGAATTCAGGTATGAGGAGGTATACAGTGACCTTTTTAATTTATCTGAAGACTATATGCTTGTTCATTGTGTATCCGCAGATTTTAAGCTAGGAGCAGGTATTGCTAAAATATTTAACGACAGGTTTAATATGAGTGATAAGCTCGAACACATATTACCGTTCGAAGCTTGGGACGGTGTTGGATATTGCGGTATTGTAAATATGGACAGGTTGTTTACTCTAGTACCTAAAGATCTCGGTATATACAGAGTAGCAAATCTTGTAACTAAAGAACACTATTATGACAAGCCTACCTTGTATACAATGCAAACAGCATTACAGGATCTCAGGTTACAGTTACATATGACATATCCTGAGGTTAAGAAACTAGGAATGCCATTAATAGGTTGTGGGCTGGATAAATTAAACTGGAGCGATGTATCAGCTTTAATAAATAAGGTATTTTACGACACAGAGCTTACAATTACCGTGTGTAAATTATAACGATTATAAGAATACAGAGGTGTAAGATATATACATCTCTGTTATTTTATTTTTCGCAGATATCCTCGAATTTTCAGTTTGTTTTGTCGTATAATTAATATATCATTTTTTAAACAAGGGAGTATGAATAGTATGGCAGTGAGAAGAAGAATAGCATTACCTGAAAGAGTAACTGCACCTGTCGAAGTACCAGCTTCTCTACAGAAGAAGAAGCAGATTAAGAACCTCGACAGCGTTATAGCAGAAGCACAGAAGATGACTGAAAAGTACAAAGACGACTATATTTGTATAACAGACAAAGATGAGCTTATAGATTACATTGACAAGATCATAGAGAATCGTAGAGCTGCACTCGATACGGAAACTACAGGGCTTGATATCTTTAATGACGATGTTGTCGGCTTTAGCTTACACACTATGGGTAAGAAAGCATGTTATGTACCTATACGACATCTATCCCGTCTATCAGGTCGTATTGATACAAGTCAGCTATCTCCAGAGTTCTGTGCGCAACAGTTAAACAGATTACAAGAAGTAAAAGATCTTATAGAGCTCGACTACTTTAATGCACAATTCGATATGAATATGCTCTACTATAATCTACATGTAAATTTATGGGATATTAAAACGAACGATGCTATGCTTATGATGCGTATGCTGGATACAGAGAGAAACAAAGATAACAACTTAAAAGCATTACATGCTGATTTCTGTGCTCATACAACACGAGGTCCTAGATTTAACGATTTATTCCCGGCAGGTTCATTTAATGTGTGTCCTTACAAGTATGCTACAGCTTACGCTGCACGAGATGCTGAGATGACAACTGAGCTTACCGCTTATGCTACAGAGCAGATGCAGCTACCTGAGAACGAAAGCTTATGGCATGTATGGGAAACTATAGAACAGCCTCTTATACCCGTATTACTTAGGATGCGTGAGAAAGGTGTGCTTATAGATAAAGGCTTAAAGGCAGAGCTTACAGAGAAGTATCGTAAGATCATGGAGGATGCAGAGAGGGACTTTATGCGTGAATATGAGCCGTACATTCCTCTTATTAATCAGTGGCGTCAGAAATATAACAAAGTTAAAGGAAAGACTCTCGACATGCCGATTAAGATAGGCTCTGATGATCAAATTCAGATACTGTTCTGGGATATTATGAAGCTACCGCACGCTGATGGAGCTAAATGTGATAAAGAAGCTATTAAAGCTACGAATAGTAAGATAGGGGAGATTCTTCTAAAGTATCGTGAAGCGAAGAAGCTGTTATCAACATACCTTGAGGGACTGGATAAATTTATTCAGAAAGACGGTTGCGTACACGGAGGGATCAAACAGCTTGGGGCAGCTACCTCCCGCACCTCGGCATATGATCCAAATCTACAGAATATACCGTCGCACAATAGAGAGATTAGACAGATGTATATAGCAAGGCCGGGTTGTTATTTAATATCTTGTGACTATTCAGCACAGGAGCCTCGAATCACAGCTTGTGTATCACAAGACCCTGGTATGATACAAGCTTATAAAGAGGGTAAGGATCTTTATCGTATGATTGCAGCTGCTGCTTATAATACTACCTACGAGGAATGTCGTGAGCACAATGAAGACGGTTCCTTATACTTGCCAGGTAAGGAAAGAAGAACAGCTGCAAAGTCAATAGTTTTAGGAATCTGTTATGGAAGACAGATTAAGTCAATTGCTGAACAGTTAAAGTGCTCAGAAGAAGAAGCACAAGAGATTTACAATAAAGTAACTAAAAATTTTCCAGGACTCATAAGAGCACAAGAGGCTGCCATCGCTTATGCACATGAACATGGGTATGTATCAACTTTATATGGATCTAGACGACATCTTAAAGTAATGATGCATGATGATTATGAGTTTAAATATAGAGATGGTACTAATCCTGAATTCGACCCGTATGAGCCAGAGCTTACAGCTGAAATTACCACAGTTAGCCCTAAGAAGGCTGCTGAGTTTACAGAACGTCTTAAGAAAGCAAAATGGAGAAAGGATAAAGAAGCTATTATTGCAGAATTGTCAGCTGAGGGTATTGAAGTTGTTGACTATTCTTACAAAAAGTCTGATATGTCTAGGAAATGTTTAAATTCACAGATTCAAGGAACGGCAGCAAATATAAGTAAAATCGCAATGCGATTAATAGATTCAGACGACAGATTAAAAAAAATTAATACATATTTACTGTTAATGGTACATGACGAAGTTATTTGTGAGTGTCCAAGAGAACATTTAAAAGAAGCTTGTACATATATTAGTGAGAATATGGTTAAAGCGACAGAAGGGCTCGAAGTACCATTTCTCTGTGACTGCGAAAATTTCGCTGCGTGGTACGGGCCTGAAGTTGTTATGGACGAAGATGGAGAGATAATCAATGATTAATAATACAGATGAAATACTTAATAATGAAGAACAACCGCAGAGAACATATAAAGTGTATTTACGTATAGCTCCAGATTATAGAGTATATGTAGGTTGTACTTGTAGGTCTTTAGAAGAACGTGCTGGTAATAATGGTTGTGAATATAAGACACAACCTGAGTTTTATAAAGCTATACAGGAATTTGGTTGGAGTAATTTTAAATCAGTTTTATTGTTAGAAACTACTGACATAAACGAAGCTCATTTCGCGGAAAAGTATTATATTCATTGCTTTGATAGCACGAACCCTGAACATGGTTTTAATAGGTTTAATGCGGGTTATATAACAGATCCTACATATATTGATAGGATTACCGAAATAAACCGTATGCATAATTCTGATCCTGAAATTGTAGCTAAAATAAAAGCAACTTGTAAAGCTATATGGAATGATCCGCAAAAACGAAAAGAACACGGAGAGATGGTAAAAGAAAAATTAGCAGATCCTGCGATTAGAGCTAAAATTTCAGAACATACAAAAGCTGCTATTGCTAAAGAAGCTCCAGGTGTTCGTTCTGAACGTGCTAAACGCAATTGGGAAGATCCTGCTATTAGAGAAAAAGCTATTAAAGCAATGAAAATTGCTTGTAATACACCAGAACATCGTGAGAAAATATCTAAACGCTCAAAATATTATAATAATTTGCCTGAAACGAAAGCACTAGTATCAAAACAGTTTACTGGTAGATTATTTATAAACAACGGTAAGCAAAATAAAAGAGTTTTTAAGGATGATGGAGATAAGCTAGTAGCTACAGGAGAATGGGTTTGGGGTAAATTACCTATGGGACCTAGAGGACCTGTTGAAAAATTAAGAAATAGAAAATGGATGCATAAGCTAGATGGTACTTGTAAGACAATACCTAAAGATGAAGTAGACGATTATTTAGCACAAGGTTGGCTATTAGGTATGAAATAAAAAAACCACCTCTATCCTCGAATTT
>Ga0265300_10002447_pt1 | contig 16063 bp, 14 predicted proteins | sample AusTroGonzalo_MG_FD_193482 | JGI IMG/M metagenome (GOLD analysis project Ga0265300, IMG submission 193482) | Bovine rumen microbial communities from tropical cattle in Woodstock, Queensland, Australia - Gonzalo_03 | ecosystem: Host-associated > Mammals > Digestive system > Stomach > Rumen ...
AAGAAGGCTGCACCGATAGACACACCATAGAGTCCACCCACCAACTGTTTCTCTTCCCACACCTCCACACTGGCGGCAAAGCCCTGTCGGTGTAGCTCCGTGTAAGCATTGATGATATCCTGTCCCAGCCAGGCGCCATCTTCCTGATTTCGACTCTGGGCAGTGGCACAGCCATGAATCACGCCCTCGAAGTCGCGATTGATGGTAACGTCATACTTACGACTCTTGATAAGTTGACGCATGGAGTGGCTGACGTGAATCTCGTTGGGGAAGATGACAAAACGCTGCAGGGGACAGTACCACAGGGGCTCATCCTGATGCTGAAAAGAGTACCAAGGAAAGAAGCCATTGCTATAGGCCAGCAACAGGCGGTCTACACTCAGGTCACCACCTACTGCCACCAGTCCATCATCCTCACCCAAATGAGGGTCCGGAAACCACAAATTCTTATCTAATTGATAAACTGCCAAGTTAATTAAGAATTAAGAGTTAAGAGTTAAGAATTTTCAACTCTCCATTTTCAACTTTCACCTGAACGGCTCCGCCGTTCTTCAACTTGCCGAAGAGTATCTCACGCGTCAGCAGAGGCTTGAGGCGCTGACCGATGACACGGTCCATCTCTCGGGCACCATACTCACGGGTAAAGCCCTCCTTCAACAGCTGGGCGAAGGCCTCATCAGTCAGGGTCATCGTCACCTGCTTGGCATTGAGTTTCTCCTGCAGTTCACCGAGTTTTTTCTTCAGTATCAGCGTAGCCATTTGCTCGTCCATATCGTTAAAGACCACAGTACCCGTCAGGCGGTTGATGAACTCGGGTTTGAAGGTCTTCTTCACCTGTTTCAGCATGGCCTCACCACGCGACATATTGCCTGTGAAACCAATGTTGGCCTGTCCGGCAAACTGTGCCCCAGCATTCGAGGTCATAATCAGGATGACATTACGGAAGTCTGCCTTACGTCCTTTGTTGTCTGTCAGTCGGGCATAGTCCATCACCTGCAACAGAATGTTATAGATGTCCTGATGGGCCTTCTCTATCTCATCGAGCAGCAACACGCAGTTGGGCGTTTTGCGGATGGCATCGGTCAACAGACCACCATCCTCATAACCCACATAACCGGCAGGAGAACCAATGAGCTTGGCCACGGTATGTTTCTCGGTATATTCACTCATGTCGAAGCGCAGCAGTTGGATGCCCAGCTCCTTAGCCAACACACGTGCCACCTCTGTCTTACCCACACCCGTAGGACCTACAAAGAGCAACGAGGCCAAGGGTTTGTTGTCATCCAGCAGACCAGCTTTCGCCATCTGTACTGACTCCACCACCTGTCTGATGGCCTCATCCTGACCGTAGATTTGAGTTGAAAGTTGAAAGTTGAGAGTTGAAAGTTTCTCGTTGTCGTCCTCATCATTCATCGCCATCGCATCCACCTTACACGTCTTCGACAGCACCTCCGCAATATCCGCCTTCTTAACTATCCTCTTTCCTCTTTCCTCTTTCCACTTTTCACTTTCGAACGAAGCGCCAGCTTCGTCGATAAGGTCAATCGCCTTGTCTGGCAGGAAACGGTCATTCACGTATTTATAGCTGGCATCCACCGCAAAGTCGAGGGCATCATCATCGTAGGTAACGCCATGGAAGGTCTCGTACTGTCCACGCAACTGCAGGAGGATATGCTTGGTCTCCTCGGGGGTAGGCTCAGGGATATCAATCTGTTGGAAACGGCGCACCAAACCCTTGGAACGTGAGAAATGGCGGTTATACTCCTCGTAGGCCGTAGAACCGATGAATCGGATGGTGCCAGCCTCGAGATAAGGCTTCAACATGTTCGAGGCATCCATAGACCCCTCGCCTGTGGCACCGGCACCCACCAGAGTATGTATCTCATCGATATAGACGATGTTTTTGTCGCTCTCCTCCTGGATACCCTCCATAATCTGTTTGATACGGTTCTCGAAGTCACCACGATACTGCGTACCAGCCAACAGCGTACCGATGTCGAGTTGGTAGATCTTGCTGCCCTGCATACGCTCAGGCACCCTACCCTCCTCAATCATACGTGCCAAGCCCCAGACAAGGGCCGTCTTGCCCACGCCAGGCTCTCCCACATGCAGCGGGTTGTTCTTATCGCGCCTGCAGAGCACCTGGATGGTACGCTGCAACTCCTGTTCGCGTCCTATCAGCGGGTTATGCTTCTCGTAGAGCTCGTTCATACAGGTCACCAGTCTGCGCCAGGCGGCATCAGTCTTATGTTCACCTGTCTCCTCCTCCAGACGGTCATCAAACTCATAGGAGCCGATAAGCTCACTCATAAAGTTGCTCTCCTTGTCGCCCAGGGCATCCTTCAGCAGATAGCAGGCCCACGAGTCCTCCAGCTGCAGCAGGCCCATCGTCAGATGGGGAATATCCAAGGCTTCAGCACTGCTGTAATACACCTGCTGACAGGCAATCTCAATCACCTTACCCATCTGCGCGGAGGCCTCAGGCTCGTAATCACGGTCTTCGGGTACTGTCTCTATCGTCTCCAGCTGCTTCTCCAACCGCTCTGCGAACTCCTCTATCGGATAAAAGATGTTCAGGGCCTTGTTGAAGTTAAACTCGTCTATCAACACCCACAGCAGGTGTTCGGGCATGATAAACTCATGCCGGTATTCCTTGCAGCATTTCAGGGCTTCGTTCAGCGCCTGCGCAGCACGTTGTGTCTGTATTATCTCTGCCATCTTTCAATTTTCAACTTTGACCTTCGGTCTAGTCTGCTCACGCTCGACATAGCTCAAACAAGTTTGGCTCTGTTCTCGCTTACTCGCAGCCTTCACCTTTCAACTTTCACCTTTCAACTTTCATTCCTCCTCCACAGTCAGGCGTAGCGGAAAGCTCGCCTCACGAGCCATTCTCGTGGCCTTACGCACCTTCGAGGTGGCCACATCATAGCTATAGATGCCCACCACCGCCTTGTCGGAGTGGTGCACCTGCAGCATCAGCGTCTCTGCCTCGGCCTCGGTCTTGAAAAACACCTCAACCAACACCTTCACCACAAACTCCATGGTGGTGAAATCATCGTTGTAGATGGTCACCTTATAGCGTCTTGGTTCACGCAGGTCAGTGCGCTGTCTTTCCTTTATTCCTGTCTGTTCTTTTGCCATTTCACATTTTTTTATTTGCAAAGATACGGATATTTGCGAGAATATTACTATATTTGCAACAATTTTAGTATTGTTTATTACAATTGCTATGGATATTTCTACAAAAAACCAAAAAAAGATACTACTGACCGCCATCGTTCTGATACTGTTTGCAATGGCCAGTTGCACCCATCGTCAAGCCATGTCTGCCTCTGGCGATTCGGGGTATAACACGGCTGACTCCATCATCTCCGATATTGGTGATCTGCGCGAGTACCAACGTCTGATAACTGTCACCGACAGCTTCGAACGCATCGGTGAGATTCCGAAGGTGAGGGCCATCTTCTACACCACCATCGCCTATAACATGATGGGACAGCATCGCAAGGCATTGCATCTATATTATCAGTTGGCAGCCATCCCTGCCGACTCACTCAACTGCCTGGCCAACATCGAGTCATATATCTACGCCTCCAAAGACTATATACGCCTGCTTTGCGACATGCGTCGTTATGACCGGGCCCTGCGTGAGGCTCAGAATGCTGACCGTAAGCTGAAGGCAGCGGGATATGACACGTTTGTGGATCATCACGACATCGCCCAGATGATTGGCGAGAGCCAGCTTTATTTGGACCAGGAGGAAGAGGCTAGGAAGAACTTTGAGAAGTCGTTGCAGGGCGTCTATAAGCGTCTGAGCACCAACAACGGCCCATTAGACCTGCGTGAGTGTCAGAAGACCATGAACGCCATCGCCAGAGCCCTCATGCATAGGGGACATTACGACGAGGCAGAGCCCTGGATTGCACGTCAGGACTCACTGTTGGCTGTGGCTGACAGTCATCCTCATCGCGACTCAGTCTTTGTCGATGAGATGAAGGCCGACATCAACTATAGCAAGGCACTGCTGGCCATTGGTCAGGGACGTCCCGAGGATGCCGAGCGTGCCTTTGCTGAGTATCAGTCCACCCAGACAGCCCAGCAGTTGGGCAACATCATCAACAGCAACGAATACCTCCTGCAGGCTCTGCGTTATGAGGAGGCTGCCAACAACTATATCCAGCTCGATCATTTCCTGAAGCAGGGTGGCTATAAGGCCGACCTCGAGAATATCGGTCACTATATGATTCCTAAGTACAAGGCCAACCTGCTGGCAGGTCATATCGACACAGCCATGCTCATTGCCACCAAGGTGGCCGAATACTATGACACAGCCCTGACACGCCAGAAAGTCATCGATGCCGACCTGTTGGCCACCGTCTATGATACCGAGGGTAAGGAACGTCAGATTGTAGAGCAGCGCGCAGAACTGTCACGACAGCGTCTGCTGGCCGTAGGCGTCATCATGGTTCTGATCATCATCTTCCTCCTCGTCTATAGCCTCCAGCGTCGTAAGGCCTTCCACGAGTTGAGCGAGACCAACCGTCAGCTGAAGCTTGCTAACCAGCGTGCAGAGGAGTCAGCCCGCATGAAGACCAAGTTCATCCAACAGATATCCCACGAGGTGCGCACACCCCTCAATGTCCTTTCAGGCTTCAGTCAGGTGCTTGCCACCCCCGATATCGACATCAACAGCAGTGAGCTGCAGAATATCAGTCATAAGATTGTCGAGAACAGCGAACGCATCACCAAGCTGGTCGATAAGATGCTCGACCTCAGCATGGTCAACAGCGATGCCGATATCGCATGCAACGATACCGTCACACCTCTCGACATCGCCAGACAGGCCATTGAGGCCAGTGACATCAAGCTTGCCAACCACCTGCAGTTCCAGCTGCAGACCTCACCCCAGGCTGAGTCACAGACCATTGTCACCAACCAGAAGTCTGCCGTCAAGGTTCTCACCCTTCTGCTCGACAATGCCATCAAGTTCACCCATCCCCTGGCCTACAAGGGGCGCAAGGCCGACAGTCCCAGCGTCACGCTGAGCATCGGTATCAATGACGGCAAGGCCTTCTTTGTCGTCGAAGACACCGGCATTGGCATCCCCTCCGACCAGGCTGAGAATATCTTCACCGAGTTCGTTCAACTCGACGAATACTCCGATGGCACCGGCATCGGCCTCTCCATCGCCCGTTCCCTTGCCCGCCACATGCATGGTGACATCACCCTCGACACCTCCTACACCTCCGGCGCCCGGTTTGTCATGACGCTGGGATAATTTTTACTACCAATTAACGAATAAAACTAAAAACAGATATGGCAATACTAACAAGAGGTCAACAAATAGACATTTACACGGTGCAGAGCCTCATCAAGGAGAACCTCTACACCGAGACATACCGTGTGGAAGACGAGAACAACAATCCTTTCTTCATGAAAGTATTCGTCACCAAACGAATGCCGGAGAAACTGATAAATCCTGATACTGGCCAGGTGCTCGAGATAGCGTACTGTCAGAAAATCAAACATAAGGATATCATCAGCTACATCGGCAGTGGTACGATTGAGAGTGAGGAGTGTAAATGCCAATACTATGTCACCAACTACTTCAGTGGAGAACTATTGGCTGAGAAAATCCATCGAGAGGGGAAGATAGAGGCCCACGAGGCGATGGCTATTTTCCGTGGTATCTTAGAAGGGCTACAGCATCTGCATGCCGAAGGCCTCTTACACAATGACATCACCCCGCGCAACATCATGCTCTCTGCCACCACCAATGGCACACCCGAGATTATCGACCTCGGACACCTGTCTGAACGTTGTTCAGGAAAGGTACCCTTCGACACCTCCGACCTGGAAGTGCTCTATTGTGCCAATGAGACCTTTGGTGGATTATATGACGAGCAAAGTGACATCTTCTCGGCAACAGTCGTACTGTTTGCCATGCTAACAGGTCAAGCGCCCTGGAATATGGAGTTCTCAGAAGCCATGAAACGCCCCAGAAAAGCGATGCTGCTTAAGGAGAAGCGCAAGGCCGAACCTATCGCCTTCGACGAGTTGGAAGTAGATGACCGTATCAAGGTGATACTCGCCAAGGGACTGGCTGTTGACTATTCTGATCGTTATAAGAGCATCGACCAGATATTCTCAGACATGGACTCTGACAAGCAGCCAGAAGCCCCCAAACCTAAGAAAGAGAATAAGGGGCAGGACGACAACCAGCAAGGTGGTTTAAGCCAAGAACAGGAAAGTCCCAACAAGGTTGAGTTTGAGATCAAGCGTGGTGGTGGCAATGGCTTTAAGGACATCGCAGGCATGGAGGAGCTGAAGACCTACCTGTCACAACGGGTTATCTTTGTCATCAAGAACAAGGAGAAGGTCGAGAAATACAAGCTGACCACGCCCAATGGCATGCTTCTCTATGGTCCTCCGGGCTGTGGTAAGACGTTTGTGGCCGAGAAATTCGCTGAGGAAACAGGCTTTAACTTCATCCTCGTCAAATCCTCAGACCTTGCCAGCTCGTTTGTTCATGGCTCACAGGAGAAGATTGCCCAGCTGTTTAAGCAGGCAGAGAAACATGCTCCCATCGTCATTTGTTTTGATGAGTTCGATGCCTTGGTACCCGACAGGTCCAATCCTGCGGCACAATACTCTGCAGGCGAAGTCAATGAGTTCCTGTCACAATTAAACAACTGTTCTCAAAGAGGCATCTTTGTAGTAGGCACCACAAACAGACCCGACAAGATTGACCCTGCCGTATTGCGTACTGGCCGTATCGACAAACAGGTGTATGTTCCCCTACCCGACAAGGAGGCACGTAAGGAGATGTTTTTGTTGCACCTCAAGGGAAGACCCTATGACGAGGGAGAAATTGATGCCGATAAGCTGTCCGAACTGTCTGACGGCTATATCGCCAGCGACATTGCCTATGTCGTCAACGATGCCGCTATGGTTGCTGCCTTCACAGACCAGAGCATCACGGAGGAGCTATTGGAGACTTCCGTCAAGAACACTCATCCCTCACTTCGTGCCGACACGCTCCAGATCTATGATGAGATCAAGCGAAAGATGGAGAACACCGAACGTCGCAACATGGGACGTCCTAAGATTGGATTTACATAATTCACATTATCAATAACTTAAAACATTCAGATTATGAAAACATCAGAAAGAGTATTGGAATTTCTGAAGCAACAGGGATTCTGTCCGGAGGTTGACCCTAACAACGGGAACATTTTCTTCAAGTATCAAATGAGGTCTTTTATCTTCATCAATAATGACGAGGACGAGGATTTCTTCCAGTTGGCACTGCCCGGCATCTTTGATGTAACGGAAGACAACCGTGAGCTGGCTCTCGAGGCATGCAACAAGACCAACTTCAGCATCAAGGTGATTAAGTGCTGCATCCCCCACGATGACGTATGGGTGTTCTTCGAGAACCTTCTCGACAGCTCTCCCGAGGTTAAGGACATCATCCCCCGTGCCCTGGCCATCCTTCAAGGTGCCCAGCAGCAGTTCTACGAGAACATGAAGTAATCTTTTTTAAAAATATCCCCACGATTCGTGGGGATATTTATTTAATCAATAGATTCCTGATAGCAATACATTTCTCCATCTTTTGGCCATCAACAGCATAACTATAGGCAGAATGATTGGTTTTGGGGGATGGGAGCATCTGGGAGAATTTTCTCAACGCTTTGGTTATCTGCTCCAATGATTTCAGGGGAGCAGATGATCGTTTATTCAAGCTATCCTCCGTAAACAACACCTGTGGGATAATCGTTTGGTCTACAGTCCCAATTGTTTTGTGGAATGCGGCCAATTTATAGTCCATCTTCACCACATAATAGTTCGACACGATTCGCCGGTTATGCAGGGCACGATAGATATCGGTCTTTTCCTTAATGCCAAGAACCTCCATCACTATAGGGTATTCAAGCTTCAATTCCTTTTTTAAGTTCTCCTTCAGTTCATTCAAACGTTTGGCAATACTATTAAAATTATACAATTCATCAATACTGTCCCTATCAAATATGACAGTAATATAATAGGTCGTATTCAATTTACGAGGCAATAACTCAGTCAGAATATTACGCACATTATCAAACCCATTACCATAATATGCATTAGTTGTATTGAACAGATAGCGGTCTGTCAGTATCAATGAGTTTGACGGTAGGAATTCAACAGTATCAAGCACAGAGTCCCAGCCACGATCCAGCGGCTTCATCTCCTCTGTCGTGTGTTCATCGTTTATATCTATAAGCAGTGAAATATCAGGATTCTCACCACTCAGGCACATCACGCCATAATTCTCCTGAATACTCTGTGCATCTGCCTTGGAGATATCAAGGATATAGAGCGAAGTCGGGTTCTTCAGCACCTTGTCTGGTCCATTCTTCAATCTCTCCGTTTCTTCTTTCTTCAGAACCCTAACTCGTTCTTGGGGTAGTTGATTCAATAATTTGAAAAGGTACGACTGTGCAGACTCTGCCTTACCCTTCTCTTCACTTATAATCCTGTTATAAACAGAATCTGATATGATAACCTTGAACATAATTAGACTGTTTTGAGTAATATAGCGCAAAAGTAGTTATTTTTCCTCAAATATGCAAAAATCCGAGCAAAATATGTAACAGAAAACACCTGTTATCAAAAAAAGCCAATTATGGGTTATGAAATTAAGGAGTTGAGTTCCCATGCCCCTATTATCATAGCAGCTTAATTACACGACTTTTTGTTTGACATGATAGAAATGGCTGCTTCGGCGGCTCTTTTTTTTAGTATATATTTGGTAAAAAGTGATATAAGTATGATAAACTCACACCGTCAAAGAGCTCGTGAAGGAAGAAGTCTGTTGGATATTTCCATCAGACGCTTGCTCTTTTCTAACCCTATGCTGAGCATTGATATGTGTAGTAAGATTCTCGACACATTGAAAGACAAGACAGAGGAAGAAAAAGAGATGTTACGTTCAACACTTCAAGAAAGTATCGTCGTTTATCGGGAGAAGGCTAATGAATCTGATAGCAAATTACATTATCAGGAGATCTGTGATCAGGCCAAGGAGCATATCCATGAATGGGAGAGCCATTATGGAAAAGCTTCTCTTGCCGATATTCTATCTTTGATTGATTCTACGAAAATACAGTTAGAAGATATCGGTACAGACTATATCAACCCAAAGACCATCTTCGAGATGCTCAACGAGTTTGTGGTAGGTCAGGAGGCCTACTCCAAAATACTGGCTCTGGTCGTATATACCCATATCTTAAGAACGAAGGAGGAGGGAGTCAATATGCCGAAGGCCAACCTTTTGGTCTTTGGTCCTTCGGGTGTAGGTAAGACTTATGGCATACAGGTTCTTTCCAAGAAGCTGGGCATCCCCTTTGGTATCATCAATTGCAACTCAGTAGTACCAGAAGGTATTGTTGGTGAGAAATTCAAGGACAAGCTCACTCAGCTGTATGTTGATCTTGGCCATCTGGATCACGCCATCTTGTACTTTGATGAATTCGACAAGTATTTCAAGAAGAACGGCTATTACGATAATCGTCTGCTTGAGGAGCTCCTTCTGTTTTTGGATGACAATAACATCATCACTTATCCGGATTCATTCAAAAACGATTGCAGGTATCAGAGCATTCCCGCCCGCAACATCACCTGCATAGTAGGGGGGATGTTTGAGCCGTTAAGAGAGGCTGCTGAAAAAAGGCTCTCCCTGAAGGCCTTGGGCTTCACCTCTGGAGCACGTGAGCAGATCTCTGAAAACGACATCTATGAGTATGTCAACAAGGAAGACCTAAAGAAGGTACTCAACAGCGATGAGTTATTTGGACGTATCGGTCATTTCGTCAGAGTCAACAATTTGTCTGCAGATGTTTTGGCAGAAATCTTACTTCAGGCTCGCGAGTCTCCGTTGGATTATTTCCGCAATTACTTCTCTCATCATGGCATTCGTCTCACAATTACTGAAGATGGAGCCCATGAAATCGCCAATGCTGCCTACGACCAACAGGTCGGTGTAAGAGGACTGAAAGGCATCTTATGGCAAATCATGGAAGATGAGATGCATAATATCGATCAGGGTGCACGAATCATCCGTCTGGATAAGAAGTATGTTCAGGAACAACTGAATAAGAAAAAGATGTCTAGCATTTAAATGCGATTGCTTATGAAGAGACTATTTTTTGATTACTATGAGTTCTTCGAGGAAATGAAGAAACATCCTACCAAGCCGAGTAACAAAGAAACCGTATTAAAGTACGAGGAATTGTTCGGCAGTCAGAAAGGTTTGACACTATATGACCAACCTTTCTACAAAAAGTACCTGTCACTGTTCAAGATTCCTTATAAGATCCTAATTCCTGAAGATTTCTCAGAAGATTATGACTGGGATTTATTGTTCCGTCTGGTCTTTGGATCTTTATCCTCCGAGTATTCTTTGGATATTATAGATGACTGGAAAGAGAATCCCGAGGTAGTCCCGACGTTGCGACTTTCTATTACTGTGTCCTCAGGAGAGCAAGAGATCACCAAGCAATTGGATGAACTATGGAGCTTTCAGATCCTTCGTTTGTTTGAAATTTATGTGCTTGAACAGTTAGACCTGGCCATTCTGAAGAAAGAAGACAAATATAACGTAGAAGGGATTGAATACGAAAGAGTAGAGAAGCTGGAACTCTACAGCAAGAAAAAACTGATGATATTCAAAGAGGTCAAGACTTATCAGACACTCATGCAACTGGTACCAATTTTATAAACATGATCGTATTAACAATTTAAATACATGAAAACTATGAAATGGAGTGATTTTTCCAAGATGCGTAACTCACGCTTCGTTTACTACCTCAAGCAGGCAGGTAGTTTTATTCTGGGTTTATTATTTATTTTGTGTTTTGTCACAGGTTGTTACAATATCTGCCATCGTTCAATCAGTGACTTTGTCCATTCTGTCATCCTCGATGATCGTTACGACAACTACTCCTACAAGTATGAAGTCAATGAGCATATCACCTTCTATAGCAATGGTGCTCATGGCTATGTAAAGAGCAACTATACCGACAAGAAGGTGCTCCGCGATGTGAAGTGGGTGATCGCATCAGATAACAGAGAAGATACACTGGCATGTTATGCAAGCAAGGGTTTCCGCGGTTATCTCGATGTCCGTACTGGCTGTCCTGTCATTCCTGCCAAACGTTTCACCAAGGCCTGGCTCTTCTCTGAGGGTGTTGCAGCAGTCATGGAGAAAGATAGCACCATTAAGTTTATTGACACCCATGGTCAGGTAGTCATCAGCAACAAGGAATTCCGCTATCCTGTTTTCTCTTATGGATTTCTCTTCCACGACAGCCTTTGTGCCATGACTGATAGGTCTGGCAAATGGGGCATTATTGATAGGTCTGGCGAATGGGTTATCCGTCCTGAATATGATGGAATAGAACATCTAAACTCTGGACATTGGTTGGTGGACAAGAATAAGCAGAAAGGTCTGTTCGACAAGAAGGCCCAGCCCATCCTTCCTGTGGAGTATCGTGATATAACCGTGATGGAACAGGGCATTTCTGTTGTTCTTAATGACTATACCATGCAGATGATGAATCTCGATGGCACCCTGAAGTATCAGTTCGTTACCAATGATATCGAAGACATTTATTATACCACTAGCGAGGTTACGGAATTAGGAGAAGACGTATGCAAGCTGACGCCATGCAAATCTTATTCCACCTTTGCTGGTCATTGTGGTCTGCTGAGTCCGGAGGGTAAACCAGTGACGGGTCCCGAATTTACCTCAATTACCGGTCTCGGACCAAATCTCTACTATTGTGTCTTTGATTTTACCAACACAGGTGTGATCCTTGATGGTAATGGAAATCTTGTAAATAAATAACATCAACTGAACCTATACGAGGTTGTTGCTTTCACATTAATGTGGAAGCAACAATCTTCTTTTTCTGATTTGTTGGACCATTCGAAGTACTGACATGAACTAACTGTCCTTGCAGTATGGACAAAAGCAAAAACTTGATGATCTCGGGAATACACCTGATTAAACTAAAACAATGAGTTCATAAGGTCTTTAACAACAATGTTCCTGAATAGCCAATGTGACATGCCACCTGGAACGCGGTGAACACGTTTGTTCTTAAGATCCTCTACATACAATGGCCTGATTCGCCAACTAGAATTGTAGCGATTTTGCCAATCGTACATACAGTATTCCCACCATCCCTCATCGCCGCGCCACCATTCCCCGGTTGTATAACCATTTTTGAGTCCCCATTCTGTTGCACCTAATGCATTAGGATATCCACATTGTTTATAAACATATTTAGGTGCCATGCCAAGGTCTATTACTTTGCCAAGCGAAACACGACAGATTATCATAGCATCACTTGCGTAATGGTCAGCAGTACTTCGTATAGGAGCGAAATAAATTCCATTACCTGCATAATTTCCACCTCCTACATTCCATACGCCGCTATACCAATCTTTCGCTCCGACACGCCCGGGACTTTGACAGATACTTACGCTGGCATCTTTACTAGTTCCATGATACAAGGTAAGTGCCGGCACGATAGTATCAATGACAGTCCAAATAATACTCTCAGTAAGTGAAAGCAGATAATGCCAACCGTATTTTATTAATCTTAGTGGCAGCAGAAGTAGCCAAGTAATAAAATTGGCACCGCCTTCCTTTGATGAAGTTGGATCAAAAATCTCTCCCAAGTAGTTAAATAATTCAAAACTGCTATGAACAACGATGTTATAGAAAAAAGCATTGACAAAGCGCAGAGGTGTTAGTACCACATAAAGAGGGATTTTCAGAACAGTCCAAAAACCGCGCATGAATTTATTAAACCCATCCGAACCATGATGCCTTTTATAGAGCGGCCTCCAGGGTTTTGACAAATGACGTTGCAACCCATTAAGGAAACTGAAGAGAAAAGAGAGTCCCCTGAAAAAAGCATAAAACAACACTCCTATCACAGGGACACTTCGTTGCAATAATAGTCTAAGAAGAATGAGACCTACTACAATGATAACACCCCAGAAACAAAGTTCGATAAGTTCATTGTCCATAATGCCTAATCAATATATATTATCTTCCGTCCGCTTATTTCACCCTCATAGACTTTTTCACCCTGAACATAAATAGTGCCATTCCCATTGTCATAGTCAAAATGAGCTTCTCCTTCTCTGTTTGTATAGATGTCTTTTGTACAACCACGGAAGAATCCTTTAAAGACTATTCCAACTTTCTTGTAATAAGCAGGTTTTCCTGTTCTTTTTTCAAACACTTGAACTGTAAACATAATTGGTCTGGATATAATTAAAAAATGCTTATCTTCATTTTACCGTTTGCTGTTTTTATGAATCAGGTAGATCGTAAAGATTTACAATGTTTCCCTTTTCATCCTTTATCGTGGACGATTCTATGGTTTTGTCTAAAAGGAAAATTTCCTCTAATTTCTTTTTGTTCAAGAACTTTCTTGGAATTGTAATCTGCGCACCGATTGGTCTTTTACTCCAAAATGCACAATGCTCAATTATCTCCACTGATGATGGTATACATAAAGACTTTAAACTGTCGCATCCATAAAAAGCCCCCTTCCCAATGCAAGACACGGACTTTGGTATAATAACACTTGTAAGAGCCTTGCAACCAGAAAATGTGTAGTCACTGATACTTGTTACATGATCGGGAATGGAAACGGTTGTTAGTTTTGCACAGCCTTCAAAGGCACTCTTCCCAATGTGGTTCACGGAGTTTGGAATCTTCACATTAGTAAGAGCTGAGCAATAGAAGAATGTACCGTCGCTTATACTTGTTATGGCATCAGGAATGACAATAGATGCGAGTTTATTACAATTACCAAAAGCTCCAACTCCGATGTGGGTTACGGTACTTGGTATTTTAATACTTGTGAGTCCTATGCAATCCCGAAATGCTGAATCACCAATAATTGTAACAGTTTCGGGAATAGAAACCGATAACAACCCACGACAATCCCTAAAAGCATCCCGACCTATTGCTGTTATCCTTTGGCCGTCCATGTAAGGAGGAATATCAATAATTCCGGTAAAATCCTGCATAGTACAGAATACATTTCCGTATTCCACCCGTAGTGGAAGATTGGGCTGCGGGTTCGACATCTGAGGGGATTCTCTGATTTGAATCCCTTTAAGAGAAATCCCACAATAGATGCACTTCCCGTTTCTTAAGATTAACTGTTTTCCGCAGTTCTTACATATTGCCATAGTTCCTTTGTATTGTTAATTATCTACCTTTAGCGAATTCAGAATTGCTGACATCCTCCGTTGTGGCCAAGGCAAACTCAACGATTTCAAAATCATAGTTTTTTAAGAGATTATAGAATGCTTTAGATACCACCTTGGGGTCATTCTTAAACACGCCGCATCCCCACTTTCCAAGAATCAAAACCTCAACTTTCTCCTTTGCTGCCACATCTATGATCTTTTTGATGCGCGAATAAATGATTTGCTCATAAACTTCATATGGAACACCATCGTATCTGAACAACTCAGGTGCAGCACAAGTTATAACATCCACCTTATACCAATCTTTTTTATCCATCATCTTTGGAACAATTGGTTCTGTTCGTTCGTCAGTCTTGAATACTACTACATCTGGTGTGTAAATCAAGTCATCGTTACCCATATAATCCATCTCTCCATTCCTTATTTGTCTTTTATGTTTGTTATAGAATGGCTCTCGCATAGCTTCAAGGCAAGGGTATAGGGTGGAGCATCTGCATAGTGCTTCTTCTTGAGCATTTGCATAGAAAGGATTACCACCAATTGAGCGATTGTTCGCATAGTTTAACACTGCGGTCTTTTTACCTTTGTATGATTTGGCTGCCTCGAAACTTCTTTTACCTGAGCAGACATAGATGGTTTTGCTCTCATTTACGATCGGCTGATCGATATTCTCTTCATGGGCAACAATATACTGCCTTTGAATAGAACTTCTTACAGCCTCTATTAATTCTGGAATTGACTCATATTGCTTTTTCGTATCAGTCATCACTTCATAATTACTCATCTTACTATACTTTTTAGTTTAACAGATATTACATATGATTTTGGAAATCCCATTGGTTATAACCGGCAGTTTTTTCTATACAGTGCGCTCCAACAATAGGCCAAACGCCAGTAAGTAGATTAAATAACAATATCCATGTCTCGTTGTAATTGTACAGCACTAGATATCCCACCAAGGCAAATATGATTTCAACAGGGTAATGAATCCATTCATAATATATACGCCATGTTTTATTCCTGCAGAAAAAATGCCCTCGAACAGCATAGACCATTGTTATAACAGACCAGAGGACAATCGATCCATTCACACAATACATAGTAGCGATTCCCCACCATGATCCGTTCTTTGTTTCGTATTCTGCGAAACTTACAAGAATAGCAATAGCTAATACTATAAGAACCAAAAAGATTTGGTAAATCAGATTTGGCTTATTGCCTTTGCTGCCATTTTGTTGCTTTTCCCTTTGTATATAACCCTTATACTGGCCTGAATTATCCAAACCATCACCATCAGGAACTGCGCCACAATATACACACTTCCCGTTTCTTATGACGAGCGTCTTTCCGCAATTTTTACATATTGCCATATATTGATCTGTTCAAATTCGTTGGATTATCAATTACCCTACATATTTTGTCGGTAAAGACTTTCCGCATAAGAAATCTTTGAAGAAGCGACAGAACTGCCAAGTTGAAAGGCTTTCTGATAACAATTTCTTGCCTTGATGATAAATAACAATTTAGCTTCCTTAATGGGCTTCATGTTTCCATGTCCTTTCACTTTCGGGAGAGTTTCTGCAGCATTGATTAACTCATCCCCCATGCCAATCCAGGAATTGATTTCACTTTCACGTAATTTTTCCCGTGTGTCTGCTAATGCAGCATTACTCTCCATCAATTGCTGATTGGTTTGTTCAAGTTCGTTGTCAAGAGATGACACTTGATTGTCTAATCTTGAGATTTGCTCATTCTTTTCACGGATGATTTCTTTTAGGTC